>Ga0315268_10001466_pt1 | contig 27136 bp, 17 predicted proteins | sample C1_top_MG_FD_204535 | JGI IMG/M metagenome (GOLD analysis project Ga0315268, IMG submission 204535) | Sediment microbial communities from Yellowstone Lake, YNP, Wyoming, USA - C1_top | ecosystem: Environmental > Aquatic > Freshwater > Lake > Sediment | place: USA: Wyoming | collected 2017-08-01
CTAGTGAGGCAACTAATCCCCATCTGCTAAAAGCGTGAAAGGAACGAAAAGGGGGAATCAACCACCGCAAAAGCAGGCCCGGCGCAGGAATACGCATGGATTGGTGGGACACAATCGTCGGTGCCCCTATGATTGATGCGATGTGCTTGAGTTTGTCTGCCACGGCCGATGAAAGCGGTAGCAGGATGGGTTTTCCCCAAAAATGCAGGGTCGTACCCAACATCAGTATGAAACCGATGATAAGTAGCACTAGACTGACCTTGTGATGGACATCAGCGCGCCAACCTCGCAACAACTCAAACAACGCCAAGAGAACTGGGATATATCCTAGAATGACTACACCGTCTTGGCCGTTAACAAGCGGAAAAGTCTTGCGGGCCAAGTTCCATACCAGTGGATTGATAGCGCTGGGTACTATGAATCGTTCTATGCTAACACTGGTACCGTCGATAGCATCTAAAGTAAACTCAGCTGTTTTGCCGAGTTGCCTCCGCCACTTCCAGTCGGGTAGGCGCAGCAACGTAATTGGCAAGAACATGACCGGCCATGTTTTGGAAAGGATGCCCAGGCCAAGACCAAACGACGAAAGTACCAGTCCCCGCCTTCGGTTCGGGTAGAGCTCGATCCAGTACCAAGACGCCAGCACCAAGAGTAACGGGACAGCGTCAAACTGCCCCTGATAAGCGACTACCAATGTCGTGATGGGATTGAGCGCAAACACCCAGCTCCCGAAGCGCGCCTCTGCTTCCGTTCGCTGGCGGCGAATAGCCAAATAGACCAGGCCCACCATGATCATGTCCGCTGCGATGTTGGGTACCTTGAGCCAAAAAGGAAAGGCCAGATTCGTGTGGCCGGTGAGCCAGTACGCTGCTGCTGACCAGTATAACTGGAAAGGCAAGTAAGGATTCGACGTGCGTGTCAGGTAAACACTTTGACCATCGAGCGTTATCTGGCCGATTCGACGAAAGACCTCCATCTCGTACTGTGCACCGCGCGGCAAGACTAACGCTGGGAAGAACCGGACGAACAACGCCACTACCAGCGAAATGCCTATCGGCGGCAAATTCAACGGCCTTCGCATGAGGAGCCAGAAAGTAACACCCGCGCATCCAACGATCCAGACGAAAACGATGATGAGGCGCGGATCTATGGTAGGCATCACTGCGCCCTTTCAATCCGACATATCCAAAGTTCGCTGGTGTGCCAAGGCATGTACGGTCAACTGCCCTGCCGCTCAATTCGGTAAATCGGCTCGCCCTCTCGCAGAGCGACCAGATCAAAATGTCGGCGCAAGATTTCTTCGCTCTTATACAGTGACGGCTGACTATCTACAACATAGTAAACCGGCACGTTTTGAGCTAGCAATTTTTCAACTTCACTCACTAATAGTTCTTCGAATTGAGTATATTGATATTTCCCTGACACTGGATCGTATGGCGGCATGTGCCGATAGTTGAGCACTGAGCGATGACCATACACGGCAATCATGTCGTTGAGTGTATAAGACATTACCACAGCATTCGGCTCGATCTGCTCGGCTAGTCCGATTGCGTGCTGGACTGTTGCGAGAGCCGATTGATTCCGTTCCTCCAGATCCTTTAGCTTGCCTGGCAATCCATACATCATGCTGATCGCCAGGGCCAATCCCAGCGCCCAACGCCACCCTCCTTCGGGAAGCCTTTTCCCTGCCGTCACAATCCCTTGTCCAATCAGTAAGCAAATCGCCGGCAGCGCTGGAATGATAAAGCGCGCATTGATTCCGTCCGGGGCAAAGGCATACACAGCGTATGGAGCAAGCGCCAACAAAGCCAGGCTGAACCACCAGCCGCCCACCCAACGAGGCCGCCCGACCAACCCCATCAGGGAAAACAACAACAGCCCGCCCAAATCCCGAGCCAACTGAAACGCCATGGCGGTCACGCTGCGCCCGCTCACAAATGAAGGGCCAAATGCATAGGCCAGCGAAAAGGCGGGTTGGTCATACCAACCATGCCTCGGACTGTAACCCGTGACAAACGGACCGCCATAGTATGCTGTGTTGAAAACCAATAGGGCGAACAGGGCCAGCAAGGTAGCACTGCTCATTCCGACCACACGCCACTGTTTCAAGTTACTCCATCCAAATAGACCCCAAACCAGAACCAGTAGTGCGGGCACTACGCTCACATTCGAGAAACGCATAAAGCAGCTTGCGCCAATCATCAGCCCGCCCAGTACGGTCAAACCGACTGACCAGATGTTCTCTGACAGAGTGTGCAGAGCGACTGCGCAGAACACACAACCGATGTAGAGAAACGCGGCGCTGGGCACTTCCGACCAGAACGCCGACGAGAATTGGAGAAAAGTCGCTGTCATCGAAAGAGCTATCGCTGCCCAAAAGCCGGCCACGTCACTGACTAACAACGTCCCCAACAAAAACGTCGCGAAAACCAACGCAGCGGCAAGGCCGGGCACCAACCAATGAATAGCCATTGGGTTGCCCATCAGTTTTTCCAAAGCAGCGGCAAGCACCGGCGTGCCAGGGGATAAGCTAAAATATAGATTGCGATCTTCTGGGTGAACAACCTTGAACGCATATAGCGTATAAAACCGCCGGTCAACGTTGTTGTGTGGATCAACGTAAGCCAGCCCCTGTCCTTGGGCCAGTTGATGGCTCGCCTGGATATAGCCGATACTGTCGGAAATATCCGGCTCTTCCAGCCAATAGGCCAGCGTCAAAATCAAAACTGTGCCCGTCAGCACGAGCGCGCCGACCAGCGGCAACGATTTCGCTTTCATTGTCCGGTATAGTTTTTGGCGATTATGGGCAGGTAACTATGCTCGGTCGCAATTAGCGCCATGCCGGTTGCCGTATTATTCGCTCTATTTACTTCGGCGATTGCGCCAGCGGGATCCACCATGGCATACATCGGATGTGGGCCAGCGCCCGAGATGACCCACGTCACGCCCACCTGGGCCGTCGCCGCGCAGCCGCTCAAGCTTGACGTGATCGCTTGCGCGCCGATGAACGTGCCGCTCGGCGGCTGACCGGCATAGAACGCCACCGTGATCGGCACGCTGATCGAGATATTGCCGATGTTCGAGATCAACGCTGTGAGGGTTACAATCTCCGGTTGACCAGTGTCGTCGAGTACCGACGGGTCTGCCAGAACTCGCACCGCTGATAGGTCAACCTCAGGCGATATGGCATGTGTGTAAGTGTAAAACACGTTCCCAAGTTGACTGCGCTGATGGGTATTGGGATCAAACAACATGCCGCCGTAACCACTGTAGTTAGTGCTGAACCACAGCCAGCGTTGAACCAGTTGATTGGCGTCAGCCGGATAGCCTACCCGTGAGTCACTCGCGGTTTGTAATATGCCGAATGTGCCGGTCATGAATGTAGCCACCCGCGCTTCTGTGATAGGCACACCGTTTTCATCCACGTAAGGATCAGGGTCGTTGGGTGGCATATAAGGTGGGTATTGGAACAGCTCGCCATATTCGGTGATGTACAACGGCTTGTCGCGCTGTCCGTGATCGGCCATCCATGTGCGCAAGTCCAGCAAGCGCTGTCTAAATATTGACAGGCTGAACATATCCGACTCGTTGTACAGAATGCCACGCGTGACCGCGATGCCGGGTGGAATGTATGCGCCCCACACGAAATAAGGCCCGTTGGGATATGCCTGTGGATCGGACGGGTCAATCTCGCGCAGGATATACGAGTGAGTGTTCCATAGATCGGTACTTAGAGGTTCACTGTAATACTGCTGATAGGCATTCCAGACCCGATCCAGGTATTGGAAACGTAAGGGCGTCGGCTGAATGATCGCAGCGATGCCGACGCGCGCAGTCGGATCGTGTTGCTTGATCAAATAGTAGAGATCATGGTATGCGCGAGCATAGGTCTCTGGATAAAGGTTATCTACGAGTGGGCCATCTGGTTCGTTGCCGACTAACCACGTAGAGCCTGGGTTCTGGTCCATGATCTGGTACAGCGTGGATGTGGGGGGCGTGAAGGCATAACCATTCAGAGCAGGCTTGAGATCTATCACCTGAATGTATTCGGCTCCGTTGGGGTGACTCGGGTTCAGTTGAGCGCCAAAATCCAGGTGCCAGCCCACATTCAGCCCTGCCACATCATATCCAATGACGCCTCCCCCAACTCCAAATCGGCAATTGGGGTAATTTGCGCTGGTAGTTTCAACAGCGTGACCTGGCGCATAGGCGGCCTCTGCATTGAAGCCAGTCGGTCGCCACGCGTGTGCCGTCGTGGCTTGCAATATTCCTACCACCAGCAGCGCACTTGCCAGGGCGGCCAGGGCAACCAGAAAAGCAGCGAGCCATGTTTCAAGTTTGTGGTTCATACGATTTTTCACGGAGCATAGTCCACATAGATTGGGTTGGAACCGACGCCTCCCGGAATACTGACCTTGCCATCGGTGATGCCGTCGTCCACGTCATCCAAAATCCGGCTTGAACCAACTTTGTCAATCACGGCAATTTGGGCGGCGTTGATCTTGAGTGGCGCGGTGTTGGAGCAGTCAGTCGGCAGTCCATTCACATAGTTGGAATACATAGAAGGACAATCATACCAGTAAACATCTAAACGTTTCAGTCCAACGGCTGCCGGTACGGAGAATTGATAGCCCTCCAGATAGGCCGAACCCGTCTCGGAACTAGGGATAGTGCGCACGTAACGCGCATGGGTCATGAGCGAGATGATAGTCGCGTAGGCGTAATAGGCGGGACGGGGCGCAAGACCAGAAGAATCCAACAGGCCCGGATCACTGATGTCTGCATCGCATAGGCTATACCAAACAGTCAATCCCAGTCCAGCAGCCAGGGCCCGGGAATTGCCCTTGACAACGTAGCGCGCTTGAAGCTCAGGGCTGCCCCACTCTGATCCGGAAGGCCAGCCCATTTCAGTATTGATCACAGGACGGTTATAACCGTACGCTGCCAGAACTTGGCGCACATAGTTGGCTTTGCCGATTATATCGCGCCCATAAGGCTCCCAGGTAGGACGGAATAATGGATAATAGTGAAAGTTCGCTATATCGAAACATGGGCCAGCGCAATTGGCCACAACGTCATTCAAGAATCGCTTGACGAACGGTCCACCGTCCTCGGTGAACCAATCCAGCGCCAGGCCTCCCATGACGACTTGAGCGTTTGGGTTGGCTGCCTTGACGCCCGGATAGATGGCCTGGAGCATTGCTGCGTAACCGGCGCCATCCAGGCCCCATGCTTTCCTATCGTCAGGCTCGTTGTAAAATTCCCACTTTTCGACTTGCGGATAACGCGCCACAATGGCACCTACAAATTCCTGAAAGTCAGCGAGATTGTAGATTGGTCCCCTTGGCCTTGCTGCTGCCCAGGACGGATTTCCTTCCAGGAATAATATCAAATGTACATTGGCACTTGTTGCTGCTTGAACCGAAGCATCCAGATTGGCCCAATTGTACGCGGCAGGAATCGTATTGGTTGGTTCGATGTCCGACCAGAAAACTGGAAACCGCAGCCACCTCCCGCCAGCCTCGACCCATTGTGTGAGGCCAGTCGAGGCCGAGATTTCCCCGTATGTCTGCGCGCCAAAGGGCGGCGGCGTAGAGTCGTAATTGCGCATCACGACTGGCAAGTAGACTTGGTGAACATCAAAGTAGGCGACAGCCCATACAGCGTCGTCGCTTGCAACGGCCAGGCCGCCCAGCTTGAGCCTCGGTTGAGGCAATGGGTACTCGTTAAAGGTCGTCGGAGATGCTGTAACCAATTGACCGATTTTTGTAGCGGATTGTTCGGCAAAGTAAACACGATCCAGTGAATCAACGCCTATGGCTGTTGGGTGGCTATCCGGAGTTGGAATGGCGTAGAACGCCACGGTGGGCCATGTTCCCACTGTCACTTGCGCCAATTGGTTGGAATTTTTCAAAGTGACCCAAATGTGATTGGAATGATCTTGCGCCAGGTGATAGGGTGAGCTCTCTGAACCGAGCCATAACACTATTGGATATTGACCAGTTTCCGGCCTGAGCTGCCAGAGATAGCCTGTAGCGCCAGTGGCGAACCAAACGCTGCCGTCTGCGGAGGGAGATAAGCCTTCTGGCCTTTGCCCTGGAGCGGGCAAAGCGTATTCCGTGATCGAGACCGTTGGGCCAGTCGTCACCATAGCCAGCCGATCAGCCATGCGTGCTGTTACCCAGATGTGACCGCTCGAATCGAACTGGATGTCTGCCAGGTCGGCCTGCATAGACGGCAAATCATATCGAGTTACTGTGCTGCTGTGCAAGTCCAGATGCCCAACCTGGTTTTGCGCGGGGAGTGTGAACCACACATCTGTGTTGGAAGCGGCAAGACTGACTGGACTGCTGCCGACGTTAAACTCCTCAGTTTGTGCATAATCTATCGAGGACGTAAACACTATATGGCCGATCCGCCCCAAGCCCGGCTCGCTAAACCAGATATGCTGGCGAGCGCCTTCAGCGACCGCATGGACATCGGCTGGCTGGCCGCCCTCCGGCAAAGTAATAGTGAAAAAGTTTCCGCTGGCTGGGTCAAGGCGATAAAGGTAAGCTGTGGGGACAAGTGTATCGCCCAGCGCAGAAGGAACAATCGACGGAACCGCGGCTGTTGCTGACCACTGTCTTGCTAGTCCCAACACGAGGGCCAGCGCTGCACTGGCTGCCAAAGTAAGATGAAGCCACCTAGACAGACGTGGTGGGCTGAATACTTTCCAATGATCAATCGGCAATCTTTGCATTACTCCCTGGCAATCCTTTCTATATTCGCTTGGGCTAGACACGCGCCTAGCCTTTCAAAATTGCAGGCAGAAAAATTTTCCAGGGCATCAAGGCACCCAACCATACTCCTCTGTCTGAGGCGACGGCGATTCCGGTTGGTCGCAGTCCAGATGTTGGCAAGGTATAAGAGTCAAAGCGCGTTTGTTGCTCTGAAGTATAGACGAATCGTGCCAGCCCACCTGGCTCGTTTTGTAGAGTCATCCACAGCACGTCTGCTGCTGTCGGATCGACCGCCAAACCTGCTGGCCGATTCACCGGGCTATATTCCCAGTAGGTGTCGTATGTTCCAACTACTTGCATCCGAAGCATACGGTTCCTTGCCAGATCAGTCCACCACGCGGAGCTGAGAGTAATTACAATGTCAGTCGGGGCGCCATCAAGAGGATAGTGGCTCGGAAACAGAAATCCATTCTGACCGTAAGCAGGAGTCAGCAAACCGATTCTGTGAGAATCTGGAGCTGTGAACCAGACTTCGTAACTTGACGGATCAAAGCCGGATTCGATCGCCAATGCAGACGGGCCAGCCAACAAAGTATGAGTGTATTCACTAAAGGCAAAGTCGGTGGAGGTGACCGCCAACCGCACGAGCCGACTAGACGCTTGCCCTGCGACCCATATCCACCCATTGGGTGCAACCTTGATATCGGCCAGCCCGGAATTGGCTGAAAGGCCGTTGCCGTAAAACTCGACCATGTCCCCCGTAGTGGCATCCAGTCGCCCGACCCGGTTCGCGCCTCGCTCGGTGAACCACACAAAATTGCCATCGAGCGTGAGGTGGTATGGTCCGCTGTTGACAGTCGAGCTTACAGGATACTCGCTCCAGGCGACATCATTTGTGCTCGTATAAACGAGGTGACCGATTTTGTTCGTTCCAAATTCAGTCACCCACACATGAGTAGGCGCGGTCCCCGTTACCGCCACATCGTATGGCAGGCTGCCATCCTGCAAGGGAAGCGTGTAAAACGTTCCGTTGGCAGGGTCAAAGCGAAACAAAAAGCTCGACGAGGGCACAGGACCCAACAGAGCTATGTGTTGATCCATAAACGCACGAGCATTTGACTGCAAGCCTATGAGCATAGCAACCAGGCCCAACGCAGCAATACAGCCAACAAGCGTACACTTGATCAAGCGTTTCTGCTGCATCCGCATCTCTATTCTTGAGACAGTGGCTTCGTTTGTCACTGCTTGAGCACATATTCGCGCCAGGCTTGACCCACGGATGTGAGTTGCTTCGTCTTGGGGTCGAGCAGGTTCCCGGCTGGGAACTCGGCGCTCCACAAACTAAACCAGCACCATCGCTGCACCAAACGGTTTCCGTCGGGGGAATAGCCCAGGGAGGGATCACTTGCCGCAAAGAAGAAATCAAATGTCCCGTACAGAAAACGGCTTACACGCTCCGGCCCGAATCCATAGTCCTGCGGCATGAGAACGCCATACTCAGATACAACCAATGGTTTATTCTGCTGGCCTCGGTCGCGCATCCACCCACGAAACGCCCAGATTTGTATTTGAATGTCTCTAAATTATCGTTGTCGTCTACTGCGCTCAACATGCCAAAAGCATCAGGCAAACCAGGCGGAATTTCTGCTCCCCAAGAGCCACGCTCTTCGCGCAAGATAAAGTTGTGGACGTTCCAAACGTCCACTGGCATGGGAGCGCTGTAAAGCTGCTGATAAGCCGCCAAGACCGCGTCCAAGTATTTCAGACGCAGTGGCGTCGGCTGGACTACCCCGGCGATTGCAACCAATGCGGTTGGATCGGCCTGCTTGAGCGTCTCGTAAGCTTGATGGTAAACGCGGGCATATTGTACCGGAATGACGTCATCTTGCAAGGCGATGCGGTCAGGCTCATTGCCGATCAACCATAGTGAGCCAGGAACGGCGCGCGCAATGGCGGCAATCGTATTGGCATTTGGATTGAGCGTACCGCCCTTGGTGAGAATGACTTGCACGTAATCTGCTCCAGCAGGTCGCGCAGGATTGGCATTGGTGCGCCAGTCCAAGTACCATCCCACGCCAAGTTGACTGGCTGCACTTTGGCTTGGCGCGTTGGCCACTCCAAAGCGAGAGCGTCCTTGCCAAAGAGGAACTCGGGCAAACGGGATGGCTGCGCCGGAAGATGGCAAAGGGGAGGCTGGAAGCGACGTTGCCGCCAGGCTAATTGCTGTAGCGGTGGCTGTTGCGCTCGGCATGAGTATGCTCACCGCCGTCGGACCCACAATGGGCGCTGGCGTATGAGATGTGGTTGCGCTGGCAGTTAGAGTGGACGTTCGAGTTGTTTTGACCATTATTGTTTTTGTGAGCGCCCTAATACCAATACTGCTCCTGCCACGACCAGCAACAAGCCGACTGCCCATAGCAGCCAGTTTCCACTTGCTGGCGCAGCAGCGGATGCCATCATCGGTGTTGCCGAGGCGGCCTTTTCGATTGGAGGCGTAGAGGTAAGCAATGGGACAGAACTAGTCGCTGGCATAGGAGTGCTGGTCTGCGCAGGCGATGTGGCTGTTGAACTCGCAGTCGCAGTCGCCGGCAGCGCAGCGATCGTTGCCGACGCAGGCACGGTACCTGGCATAGATGTGAGAGTAACGGCGCCAGGCAAAAGCGTTGACGTCGCCGTTGCGAGTGGCGTCATTCCTGCTTGGACCGTCGGGGACACAGAAGTAGGCACGAGTGTGTCTTTGGGTTCTTTTTCTGGTGGAGGAGAAGCAGGTTTGGGAGTCTTGCAAGGAACTGTTCCACCACACTGATAACTGGGACTTTGCCCTGGCGCAGCCCACATGGCATCAACAGAAGCCAGCCATAACAGTAAAATCAGGGCAAATGGCACGATCAAAATGCGATGAGATTTCACCTCGCACCTCCAGAACTAGGTTGTGCCTTGGGCCGTTTGTTGGCCAAGGCCAGGATGCCGACAGAAGCCCAGATGATGGCAAAGCCATCCATTGGGGTACGAAAGCGAGTGCCCACAAAATAGAGCGCCGAAACAACCGTTTCGCCTACAAAGATGGCAATCAATAAGGCATGCCTGCGCCAGTAGTGGTCCAAATTAAAAAGGCCGAATATGGCAAAGGGAATCAGCGCAAGCCATGCCAACACAAACATCCACCGTGCCACTTCGAGAGGCACTGAGGCCTGCTCGTAATTGCTGCCAATGTTGGGGCGAAAGAACACGAAAAAGAGAAACTTTTCAGCGTACAGCTTCAAGAATTGTCCTGGCGCGCTTTTGATGAATTCCAATCCACGCTTGTAAAAAAATTGATCGCGCGCCACCTCCGGCCAATCGGCGACGCGCTTGACCATTGGTTGATCCAGAGTGCTAGGGAAAATATATTCGCCGGTCGCCTGCGGGTTGTTTCCGATCCAAAAATTCAACCCGCCGTTCGTCGAAGTCAATAGCCACATATGATGAGTGGCGTAATTATACCCTATCCATGGGGCGAACGTAATCACAGCAGCGAGCAAGGCGGATGCGACCTGCTTGAACATGGAAGGCAATCTGCTTTTGCACTGCCACACGAGCCAGACAATTGCGATGGGCAAGACGATCAACCATGTAGGGCGCGTCAGAGTCGCGAGCGATAGCAGCACGCCTCCCGCGAATGTTGCAAGGTATGAATCACGGTTGGCGGCTCTTACCATCAGCCAACAGCCCACAATTACGAAAAACGTTTCCAGCGTAACCGTCGTGACGTCCACCGTATAAGCAATGGCAGGCGGATAGACCGCCATCAACAAAGCCGCCAGGATTGATTGATGTTCCGAGCCTCCCAATTCACGGGCCAATGCATACAAGCCCAGCACAGTGAAACATGCAATGCCAATTTGTAATGCCTTGGCAAGCCAATCTCCCGTGGTCGTCCATAGTCGCGTAAAAGCCAAGAACAGGGGATAAACCGGCGGCAGGAACGAAGTGGGACGGCTCGGCGTCAGGCCATAGAATGAATAGGCATATTCTCCATGCGTGAGCAGATTGTTGGCAATCTCTTCGTACTCGTAACTCCACGGTACACGCGATTCTCCTACTATCACGGCAGCGGCAATCCGCGCCCCAAGCGCAAGTAGCAAGATAGCCATCAGGCGCAAGTATACGGGTTTCATCTTCAACTCAACACGAACTCGGCATCTCAAGCGCAGGCGGCTCAACGAGTATTGCTCTCGCGAAAGCGTACACGGACAAGTGTGTCTGTCGCCATGGCGAGCTTGATCTGCACCTGACCCTCGCTCACAGCCAAGGCTGCCGGAGTCACGGCGTTGAGTGTCGCTCCTGGCGGCAGATTGACAGTCACGAACGTGGGAATGGCCGATTTACCAGGCTGTTTTTGAATCCATAACGTGTACTCGCGGTCGCCATTCGCCTGTCGCACTATGTTGGATGGCAACTCGTAAGAAAAAGATGCCTGCCAGTCTTGGCCTGGCTTGACGACAAAGAATAATGCAAAAACCGATTTGCCGGCTTCGGGTTCAAGCGATTGAGCTTGGCTGTCAAGTGGCTGTCGGCTCAAAAAATAGCCGCCAGGAATCGCCTGTTGGCTGGCCTTGAGCAATTTTGCGCCGCTCGGCGCATAGATACGCAGATAATCGTAATAGCACAGATTCATCAAGCTCTGATAAGTGATGCCTTGGCCGTAGGGTACCTCCTGGCGGCACGGCTCATTCGATACCCCGGCATGGTGATAGTTCACCTCCAGCGCCGCTCGCGCGTTTCCATCGCCCAGGTCTACGGTATAGTTGACCGATGACGCAACGACCGCGTTAGATTTGTTATAGCCCAAATTGGCATCTACAGCCATCAAGTAATCGCCTTCCACCGCATGAATAGCCCCGTCCCAGCCTTGCCGCGCAAGCGCCGCCGCCAAATCCGGTTGTGTCGCATAGATCAACACATGCCGTTCGTCTAACGCCTGCAACAGCGCGCGGCCAACAGCCAGCCACGCAATGCTGCCGGGGTTATTCTCAACTTGCGACCTGATCGCCGCCGCCAGTTGCCCGACGAATCCTTTGCGGTTCACGACCCATTCCGTTGTCGCCTTTCCACCCGGCGGATTCCACGCCTCGCGCATAATGTCAATCACATTATCGCCCGTGATGAGGGTAGCCTGTGAGCCGTTAATCGCAACATTGATCGGTCCGAGCGAGGCAATCACCATCTGGACGAAATGCTGATCTACCGCGATGACACCGTGCAAGGGAATCTTTTGGCTATACGTGTAGAAATATGCCGCTTGCCTGGCCGAGGTTGGGAAATCAGGTGACAGGTTGCTGTCGCGGAAAACCCACAGCTCATGTCTTCCTCCCGCGCCCATGTAGCGAAGAATAGGCTCCGGTGCATCAGGAAAAGGTAAGCTCAAATCATCAATGTTGTTGTCCGTAAAAACCAACTCGGTGATCTTGCCATGGTCAACAGTCACACGTCCTGCGCCGCTGATGAATCCGCCGGTTGGGCGAATCTCGTCCTCGTTCTGCGCCAGGATTAGGTACGTGCGCGGCCCGTTCAGCCCTAAGGCCTCTGGCGCGGCCAGCGCCAGGTCAGCGCCCACTTGCGCCAGCGGCAAAATATCGTCCAGCTTTCGGATGGGGCTGGCCAGCCGGGGCGACAGGCGCTCGACCTGGATGGATGCGCGCGCAGCCGCCGCACGCGCCAGCGCGCTTCGCGCCTGGTCGAGCTGCGGTCGGGCCGTATCCAATTGGGCAAGCGCTTGAGCAGCAAAATCGCCCTGCTGATGGGATATGCTCCACGAACTGATCAGCGGCGACATGGTTTTCCAAACGATCACGCCTGCTTCAGTCAATCCGTCGGCCATGTCGAGCAAAGGGGGCACAGCCTGCACATCTCCGCCAATACCGGGCAACCAGCCCAGCCGTGGCGCAAGCCATAGCAATGGCTCTGTATCGGAGCACAGTGAAAGCACATCGGCGCGTGCGCCCATCAGCAACGCCTCGACTTGAGCGGAATCAATACTGCGATTGGCCGACTGTGCTAGCGCCTGCGCTTGCGACAACCGAGACTGGAGCGAGCGGGCTGTATTAATGATTCGCCACGTTTTAAAGGTCAGCAAAGCCAAGCCTGCGACGATGAGCGCCAGCCCGACCATGCGCCGGTCAAAGGTCAACTTGCGAAGAATACTCACTTGCATTCCAAATGTGTTTGATTGATCTGGCACAGGGGACGCCCCAAGTGGGCAAGCTCCGCCGCAGGATCAGGCAATTCGATAATCGCCCATCCGCTCTCGCGTGCCAGCGTTGTTTGATACCAGGGCATGTCAAGCATGTCCCGATCCACAATCGTCACATCTGGACGCCGCCCCAAAACGTAACGATAATACCACAGCGTAAACGTATGTGCGTCTGTAACTGTCAACAGGATCGCTCGATGGGGAGTGTAGGTCATGATCATCTGCCCAAAATCTGCGGCGGCGTGATCCTGATGCAAATCTGCTGCAGACCAGCCGATGATCAATAGAGCCAGCGGCAGCACCAACGGCAGCAGACCTAATAGACTTTTAAAACCTGTCAGGTCTAGTTTGCCGACGAGATCGGCCAGCCCTTCTCCCAGCCAAATCGCCATGATGACAAATGCAGGGATCAGATGCACATACGAGTCGGTAGTGTTGTAGCCGATAGCAAAAACACTCCACCCGGCAAACATTGCCAGGGTTACCCCAGCCAACTTCGAGCTGACCTTCCATAGCCGTGCGAATCCCCAACCAGCGATGAGCGCGCCAACCGGCGTCAATTGCCGGGCCGTCATCGAAGCCCAGGCCAGCAAGCGCACGCCGAGCGAATCAAGCGGCAGCGCCAACACATAGCCTCGGTATAGTTGCGCCGAGGTCAGCCACCAGAATCCACTCAGCGTCGAAGCACCGCCCCAATTCACGGGCGAGCGATTCAGCGCGCGCAGCGGTAGGACCAAAAACACACCCAGCCCGAGCCCAAGCCCCAAGCCTGCCACAGTCCATGCTTTCCAACGGCGGTCAACTGCGAGAAAAGCCAATAGACCATTCAGCGTGAGCGTGGGGCTTGCGCCTAGCGCAAGGCCGAATGTTGCACCGAAAGCTAAAGCGCGCCAAGAGCGCTGGTCCTGTAAAAGAGTGTACAACAGAAAGAGCAACGCCGTAATTAGCGCGCCCAGCGTATAGACTTCGGCGATGACGGCTTGTGACCATAGTACAGGTGAAAATGCCAGCGCCAGTCCCGCAACCGTCCCAGCGATTCTTGCCGCATTTGATTCAAGCTGTGTAGCCTGGGCAAGTCGCATGACAGCCAACGTCGTCAGGCTCGCCGCGCCTGCTGCGCACAACGCCGAAAACAAATTCAGCCGCCAAGCCGGATTTCCAAACGGCAGTCGAGCCAGTGGAGAAGCCAGTAACAGGTACGTCGGATAGCCCGGTGGATGCGGGACACCGCCTGTCATCATGGCTGTGATGAGGTCGCCGCCATCTTGCCCGTCGTGCGACCAGGTGATGCCCGGCGCGAGCGTGAGTATGTACACGGCCAGCGCCGCGACCATCACAAAGCCGGCCAGCAGCCATTGGGCCCTGCAACTTGCTTCCTGTGCTATGCCTCCTGCCCTTCGCATCTTACCTCTTGCTCAATACGCGCCCTCGCCCGAAATCCACGCGGGAAACGTTTTAGCCAGGATCACTATGTCGCGCCGCAGCGAATAATTCTGGATATAGTCCAATTCGAGGCGCACCCGCTCGTCCAGCGCAAGATCACCCCTGCCATTCACCTGCATCGGCCCGGTGATACCAGGCTTGACCGCCAGCCGCTTGCGATGCCAATCGTTGTACCTTTGGACGACGCATACTTCTTCGGGGCGCGGGCCGACGAGACTCATGTCGCCCACCAGCACATTCCAGAATTGCGGCAGTTCATCCAGGCTCGTGCGCCGCAAGAATCGCCCCATGCGCGTCACGCGCGGATCATTTTTAACTTTGAAGGCCGGAGATTCCAGATCATCAATATCTATCACTTCAGAAAGACGAGCCTCGGCGCCGTCCACCATCGAGCGCAGCTTGAAGATACGGAACGAGCGGCCATTTTCTCCGACGCGCGTCTGCTTGAACAAGGCCGGTCCGGGTGAATCCAGCTTGACGAGCACGGCCAACAGGGCAATCAACGGCCCCGTGAGCGCCAAGCCGGTGAGTGCACCGACGATGTCCATGGTGCGCTTGGCAACGCGTTGGAATGGGCTGAGCACTGGTTTGTGCGGTGAAAGTCGGAATGCAAATCGCATGTATCCTGCAATCAGGCCCGCGCCCAACGCGGCAGCTCTCAACGCCAGTGTAGGCAAGACCGTCGGCGACAGGTTCGGGTCTCGCCGCATCACTTTGAGCAAGAATGGAAGCGCGGTCAGCACAAAGCCGGCCGCCATCGCCAGGGCAATCCAGCCAGCCCAGCGCCACAGAGGCCACGCGATCAACGAAAGGCCAAGCACCCCCAACAGCACAATCTGTACTTTGAGCGTCTGCGGCGTGTGCGAATCACGCATGACCTTTTCAGGATGCCAACGCATAAGCAATGATTTCCAATAGCCAATGCCGAATTTGCGCCGGACGTATTCGCCGATCGTGCGGTCGTGCCGGTGATAGACAACCGCCAACGGGGCAAAGACCAGGCGATAGCCTTTTTGCGAAAGCCGAAACGACAGCTCCTGGTCTTCGACCGACGCGGTGGAAAAGACCGGGTCGAACCCTCCGTTTTCCAAAAACACAGGGCGGCGATACGCCGCCGAGTACGTGTCCACAAAGTCAATGTTCGACTGTCGAGCCAGCCGGTCGTATTTGTCTTCATACTCAATCTGGACAAAACGCGCCATCGGTTCGCGTTGGCGAGTGCGATAAGTTCCTTTTGCGCCAACAACATCGGGATCGGCAAACGCTGCGGTCATCTGCTCCACCCAATCGGGCGCCGGCTCACAGTCTGCGTCGGTGAACAGGACCAACTCGCCGTGCGCGGCTTCCACGCCGCGATTACGCGCGGCCGCCGGGCCCTGATTGCGCTGCCGAATCACTTGGACGTCAAATGATTCAGCGACCGAAGCAGTCTCGTCGGTGGAACCGTCGTCCACCACGATGACCTGATATTGATCGCGTGGAACGGTTTGCTGGTTCAACGCATGCAGACAAATTCCCAGCGTGCCCGCCGCGTTATAGGCCGGAACAATGACTGAAATCACCGCTACGCCCCACTGGATTCTCTTGCGCGATTGGGTTGGGAGATCAAAACTAACAAGCCCAGCAGTGTTGGGGGGATATAGATGAGCAGATGTAGTATCGCGCCATAGGCGAGCGCCATACTGGCCGAAACGCCAAACGCCGTTAGCGTCAACACAGTGATGCCGTGAAAGATGCCCACCTTGCCGGGCACTGAAGGTGGGGCCGCTCCGAGGTAGATAACAACCAGCAGCAATAGCCCTACATAAGTGGGCAATTGAATGTTCATCGCGGCAAAGAGCACATAGTTCGTGCTGATCGCCAGTGCGTACGCAAGCGCCGACCACAGCCACGCGCTTGCGCTGGCGCGGTTGCTGCGGAACACCTGAAGGCCATTCACGCCAGAGCGTCCCAAACGTGAAAGCCGCTCGCCAATTGGCAAGCGTCGAAAAAGTGGATACAGTCTTTCAAGCAGCCGCTCACCAAACCAGGCAACCATCAGCACGGCAGTCAGCGCGATGACGGCAGTCACCGCCAGCGCCAGGGTAGACTCTTCCACCCATGGCACGAGATAGAGCCAGGGGATGGTGATGAGCGCGCACACCGCCAGCATCACCATGTCCATCGCCTTTTCGGCCACGACCGAACCGAACACCGTTGCCTTGCTTACCTGTCCCCGCTCACCCAGATGATAAGCGCGGGCCAGGTCGCCTGCACGCGCAGGGATGAGTGTGTTTAGCATTTGGCCTACCAGCAGTGCTGCCAGCAAATCACGCAGCCGGAGTCGTTCATGTTCGGGATAAAGCAACCAACGCCACCGCACGGCTTTGGCGACCGTGGTGAGCAGAACTGTGACCAGCGCCAGCACGACCAGCAAAGGTTGTGCGCCACGAATCGCCCCCCAAACATCGTCCCAGCGCACACCGTGCACGGCATACGCCAAGGCGACGACGCTGACGACAATACCCGCGATCCACAACCAGGCTGGCGTCGCGCGTTTACCATTCGAGGCAAGCGAGTCCGTCATTCTGGATCCTGTTGAACACTATGCGGCGTTGTAGCCGTCGAGTGGAACACTGCGCGCGCGGATTGCCATACCTCCACCACTGCCAGGATGGCCAGCACACCCCACAAAATGCGCTCCCACCATCGCCCGCCGGAAAATCCCACGCCCATGCAGAACAACGTCAGGCCGCTCCACACTGCCATGTGAAAGACAGGTTGGCCTAGCACATCGCAGAATCTGCGACCTGCATGGTGCGCATTCCAGTCTGCGTAGCTCAATGCTGCCAACACAACCGCCAGCCCGAATAGCCATGCAGCGTTGGTGACAACGCCCATCCAGTCAATCATGATGCCTCACTCTGGCTGACTTGGACCTTGTGTTCCATGTCCTGCTCGATAAACAAGAACCTGGCAGCCGCCAGGCCGAGAAGCGCCCACCAAGCAACGCCTGGCTTTGCGCCCAACGCTACGGTATCGGTCAAGCCATAGACAAAGTGAGCCGCCAAGCCGGCGCCCAATCCTGCCGCCAGTGCGCGAGACATGCCTCCGCCGCCATACTGCCATATCCTGACCAGCATTGCCCCCGCCACCAGCCAGATAGCCACATACGACACCAGTCCGGGCAGGCCAAGGTCCACCGCCGCTTGCAACAAATGGTTATGAGCGTGGGCTATGTCGGCATCGGGCGAGATGGTAAAAAGCGGATACAGCACGGGCACAATCCGCCGGAACGCATTTGGCCCGGTCCCAGTAAAGGGAAAATCTTGAATGGCGTACAGCGCGCGCGACCAGACTTCCAGGCGACCGCTTGCGTCCAATGCCCCTGCGACCGTGTCCGTAGTAGCGCGCCCCCCCATGAAAGCGTCTATGGCCTGGCTGGGGCCTATGATGGCCAACGCGACCACACCCGCTATCACGATCACGCCGGCGATGATCCGTCCTGCACGGCCCGCTATCGCCAGGAGCAGCAACGTCGCCAAACCGAACCCGACCATCGCGCTGCGGGATTGAGTGAACACCAATACCATCGTCGTGACCACTCCGGCTAACCATAGCACGACGACCTTACCCATGCCTTCTTCCTTCTGCCGCCAGCTACGCCACACGCTGGCTCCGAATGCAAAGTACAATGGGATAAACCATACCAGCGCCCCGGCGACTTCGTTCGGCTGGAACCCGCCTTCGGCTCCCGGCAGTCCGCGCAAGATAAGCGGCAGGCGCGAGATGATGGAAGACAATACGGGCAATTTGCCAATCCGTTGCGTGCCCAGAATCGCAAGCAAGGCAAGGCCAAGGCCGCCTGCAAGATAGACCCTCACTGCCCAGCGCGACCAGCGCGCGTCGAGTTCGACCATCGCGTAAAACACCGCAATGCCCAACAGGATGCCGGCAATCTTGGGCAGGCTGAAGGCAATATCAAAGGTGGCATACAGGCTGACCAGCACCATCAGCAGCATTAGCGCAATGGCCCCATCAAGCGGCGTGCGGCGGACAAAGCGGCCGCGAGCAATCTTGCGGGCGATCCAAATCAAGGGGATGCCCAGCAAGGCCACCGAACGCTTTGCATCGGGGAAAAGTAAAAGGGGAGCAAGAATTGCAAGAATGGGCCACTCTAGCCTGACAACCCATTCGGCGATGCGTTTTGTCATCCGACGTTCTTTAGATCAAGCAAGTGTTCAACCGCCCTCACGGCGAGGGCAAGGGAGCATTATACCACACCCGCCCTAGCATCACACTTTGGACAGGAAAACGGTAAATGTTGATCCCATACCCACTTGGCTTTCGACCGTGATGTGTCCGCTGTGTGCCTCGACAATCTCTTTGACGAGTGACAGCCCCAGCCCTACACCGCCATAGGGCCGCGTGGTACTGCCGTTCACCTGATAGAACCGCTCAAAGATGCGATCCAGTTGGTCAGCCGGAATGCCGATGCCAGTGTCAGAAACTTGTAGCAAGATGGCGTCCTCGCTCTGAGACAGTTGCACGGTCACGCGTCCACCCGAGGGAGTGAACTTGAGCGCGTTACCCACCAGGTTATCCAATGCGTGGCGCAATGCGATCGAATCACCATTGACAAAAGGCACATTAGGCGCTATCTCCGCGCTCAGGGTGAGACCAGATTGCTTGGCAGCCGATGCAAAGTCCGCCATCACCATGCGGACGAGAGCAACCAGGTCTACAGGCTCGCGCTTTAATATGCGTTGCTCAACCTCCAATACGCCGACAATGTCATCCACCAGCTTACTCAATATTCGCGCACGGCGCGTGATGACGCCGACGGAATCTTTTTGCTCCGACTGCAATTCTCCGAGCCAACCGCCTTCCAGCAGCTCGGCATGACCGCGGACGAGAGCCAGCGGGGTGCGCAGCTCGTGGGAGACGTTCTGGATAAACTCGCGCTGAATCCGGTCCAACTGGCGTTGTTGTTCCAGCGCGTGCGCCAGCTCCTTGGCCCGTTGTTGTTCGGTAGCAAACAATCGTGCGTTTTCGATGGCAATCGCAGCCGAGTTGGACAGCGCCTTGAGCGCTTCCAGGTCGTGCTGGTCGAACGTGCCATTGATCTTGTTGACAGCTTCCACCAGGCCCAGCACGGTTCCTTTGAAAATCAGTGGAACCGCCAACAAGGAGCGGGTGGACATGCCTGTGACAGCATCAACATCATTGTCAAACCGCGCATCGTTTTGAACGTCGGCCAACAGCGCTGATTGTTTCTCTCGAACCACCCAACCCGCAACACCTGCTCCGGCAGGCAACCGCATGCCGATCAGATACTTGGCGCTCGGACCCGTTGCGGCAGAAAAGATCAGTTGGGAACCTTCTGCCTGACTTTCGACATCCTCACACAAAAGCACAGACGCACCTTCTGCTTCTAGCAGACTTTGAATCTGTTCGAGGACCCGGTTCAGCAACGTGTCCAACTCGAGTGTGGAAGCCATGATCTGTCCGGCCTTGTTGAGAGCCGCCAGACCCCTGGCTCGCCGCTCCAGGTCCCGGTTCAGGCGCTCGATCTCTTCTTCTGCGCGCAGCTGCGCAGTGCGCGCCCGCAGCGCCATGATGCCGAATGCCATGTCATCGGCCATCTCGGCGAGCAACCTGATCTCTGCTTCGTCAAACGCGTTCGGCTCGGCAGCGTAAATATTGAGCGTCCCCAACGCCTTATCGCCGCTCATCAATGGCAGGGCGATAGATGATGCGTAACCTCGCTGGGCTGCCTCGTCGCGCCAGGCGCTATTGTTGGCATCCGCTGCAATGTCCTTTATGGCAACAGGTTGGCCAGTTCGGATAGCTGTAGCAATAGGGCCGCGCCCTCGCTCAGAATCGGCTCGCGTAATGTTCAGCGTGTCAAGAAGACTTGCGTCCTCACCGGCCGCTGCAACCGGACGCACCGCGCGAAGCGTGGCTTCATCCTGCTCGGCGAAACCCACCCAGGCCAGGCGATACCCGCCAATGTCGGTGATGATATGGCAGGTGCGCTGCAAAAGCTCAGTCTCTTCTGCCGCACGTACAAGTGCCTGGTTGACTTCGTTAATGACTCGCAGCGTCCGGTTTAGATTGCGGACCTGCTCTTCCGCTCGCTTCCGATCAGTGATGTCAATTCTAATCCCCAGGATGCCACGGATCACGTCTCCATCGCGAATAGGCCCGATAAGTGAGTAATAGTTCCTTTTTTCTCCCTTGATGAACCTCTCGTGTTCTCCATGAACAAACTCGCCCGCAAATGCGCAGCGGTGACTTGCTCGCCAAAGGGCCAACTCGTCTTCCGGCAGTCCTAGCTCCTCAAGAGTTTTTCCAATCAGGTTGCCCCAGAGGTTGATGTCTAGAGCGTTCTGCATGACGTAGCGCCCGTCTGGGCCACAGGCCCAGAACTCGAAGGGAAGATTCTCGACAATCGCCGACAAAAGAGTCTGACTTTCCCGCAATGCCTCTTCTGCCTGCCTGCGGTCGGTGATGTCATGCGTCACAGACCCAATGCGATAACCCTGGTCTGTTTTGATCGGGAAAATAGACTGCTGAATGAATCGCCGTTCTCCATCGGGTCTATACACTTGACCTTCGACGATTCTACCGAACAAGGGAGACTGGCCTGTCTCAAGGGCGCCAAGCAGCACTGTCTTAAAGTACTCGTAGCGCTCAGGGGATCGCCGTTCCGGAACCGTGGCACGAAATTGCACTTCCCAGAATGGTCTTCCATAGACTTCATCCCGTTCTAACGCCCAAATCTCTGCCTGAGCAGGATTCCATTCGATGATGGCGCCCTGCTCATCCAAAAGCACAAAGCCTTCCGAGGCTTGTTCGATGATGGTGCGGAATCTCTGCTCGCTCTCCTGCAATGCCTCCTCAGCGCGTTTGCGCTCGGTGATGTCACGACCCACCCCTACCAGGCCAACGACCTGCCCGGCGCTGGTCCGCAAAGGCACTTTGGAGGTCAGCAGCCAACGCAACTGCCCATCGCCTGTGACGATCATTTCCTCGCGGTTGAGCAGGGGCTGACCCGTTTGAAGGACTATCTGATCATCCGCGTAAAACTTGGAGGCTACGTCTTGAGAGAAGAAATCAAAATCAGTCTTGGCGAGCGCTTCTGTTTCCGAATGCGCGCCCATGCGCTCCAGGTCAGTGCGATTTGTCAAAGTCTTGCGGCATTCCATATCTTTGGCATAGATGGAATCTGGCAAGAGATCAATGACGGTACGCAGCAAAGCGCGTTCGTGCGCCAGCGCTTCTTCAGCGCACTTCCGTTCGGTGATGTCCTGGATGGTGCCAACGACCGCGACGGGCTGCCCCTGATCGTTCTTGAGCAGTTGAGCCATCGAGTGGACGACGCGCGTCTCGCCGTCGTTGACGCGACGAATCCGGAACTCGATATCATACGGGCTGTCACGCGTGAGCAGACCGCTCAGGGCGGCATCCAGCCGAGGCCGGTCTTGGGCGTGCGAAATCTGTTGCACTTGTGCCAGCGGCAAGGCGTGATCCGGCGTTAGCTCCAGGCCGTAGATCTTGAAAGCTTCATCTGAACCCCACATCGTCCGTGCCGCCACGTTCAACTCCCAACTGCCAACGTGGGCCACAGCTTGCGCGAGGTTCAATCGCTGCTCGCTCTTGCGCAGCGCCTCCACCGTCCGCTTGCGCTCAATCGCCATCGCCACTTGAGTGGAGACAAACATCAAGACCGCCTTGTCCGCTTCAGCCAGATGGGCCTCTGTACTGTACGTTTGAACAACCATGACGCCTATCGTTCCGCGCTCGGTGTTGAGGGGCACACCCAACCAGTCCACTGATGGAGCGCCGAACAATTTCACTTGACCAGACAGCACAAGCTGCTCAAATATCTGTGACGACGCAAGCAATGGTTTTCCTGTCCGCAATACATAGCCGGTCAGGCTTTTGTCCGGCTTGATCGGCAACCACTCGACATCGAGTTCATCAGCGTAATAGGGGAAGGTGAACAAGTCGGCGGCGGCATCGTACAAAGCAATGAAAAAGTTCTTGGCCGGCATCAGTTGGCCGATGATCGCATGAATCAAGCGGTACAACTCGTCCAAATCCCGAGCCGACTGGGCAGCCTCGGAGATGCGATAGAGAGCAGCCTGCACTTGCTCTGCTCGCTTGCGCTCCGTAATGTCGCGCACGATGGACAACATCAGCCTTTCACCCTGACTCGACAACTCGGAGAGGCTAACTTCTACCGGTATTCGCCTCTCATCTCGGCGCAAATCCACCGACTCGAAGGCCGTGTCGCGATGCTGTGCCCACTCGTTGCGGATCACGTTCCCGAGCGGCCCGCGCGCTTCTGGCGCCTGTATGTCCGACACCTTCATGGCTAGCAATTCCTGGCGGGTGTATCCCAGCAATTCGCATGCCCGGCGGTTTACATCCACGATCTCGTCGCGTTCGTTCTCCAAGAAGATGGCATCGGCAGCACATTCAAACAAAAGCCGGTACCGTTCTTCGCTCTCGCGCAGCGCTTTGGCCTGTTGCTCCAGTTGGCGATTCGTTTCCGCCAGAGCGCGTTCATTGCGGCGCGAACTCCTGAGGCTCTGAACCAGACGGTTGGCCAACAAACGAGTGACCACCGCTGTGGCAATCAGAATAACCGACACGGCCACCAGGTCATCATAGTAAGTGAGGTCACCATATCGTGTATAGACTGATCCTGCGATCTCGCTCAGAACAATCCCACAGGCCGAAAAAACCGTCAGCAAGCTAATCGTGACAGACCCACGCCTCCCCAACAATAGGCTGGCCGCAATGATAGTCACAGGGTACAGCATCACGGCAGTATCGTGAATACCCTGGCCTGTGAACAGCAAATAGTTTGTCACGCCTAACAGCGTCAGCAAAAACAGAAAACCGGAGGTTCTGAGATGACCACGCCTTGCCAGCCAGAGCGCACACAGAATCACCGCTGCGCTGGCGATGAGCACGTATGCAACCGCTGGATGTCCCGTAGGCACATTGACCATGGATACCGCGCCGACGGCGATCAGCATGGTCGCCAGAATCGCATAAAGCATTCCCGCCATGCGATTCTGTTCTTCGTCCTCAAAAACAGGCGGAGCAAGCGATTGTCTTATCTTGGACAGCATGATTGCTCCTTACCAGCAACGTCTTTCCGGGACGTGGTGCTGAACAGCATAATTATAACCCAACCCACGCCAATAGGGTATTATCGCAAAATCCGCCTCTTACGCTATCAACCGGAGCATACAGGCTGGCGCACTTTGGGGGATAAGGTCTTTGTGGTAGAATCTAAAGCGAGAGAAACCAGAAAGGAGATGCCCCGTTGAAAGAGTCAATTGAACGCGCGCTGAACGTCGCGCAACTCAAAGGCGCAACCTATGCCGATGTGCGGCTCGTCCATCACGAAGACGAGTCCATCAACGTCAAGAACGGCGTTGTCGAGGCTCTGGGTCACGGCGAAGACCAGGGTTTCGGCGTGCGCGTGATTGCGGATGGCGCATGGGGCTTCGCCTCGTCTGCCGTCCTGACCATCGCCGAAGTCGAGCGTGTTGCAGCATTGGCTGTGCACATCGCCAAAGCTTCCGCCCTCTTCAAGACGGAAGAGGTAGATATCGGCCCTCCGGTCGTGAGCCGGGGCGAATACCACACGCCCATTGCGACCGATCCATTCCTCGTTCCGCTCGAACGCAAGATCGAAACGCTGTTCAAGGCCGATGCGCTGATGCGCAAAGCGACGGGCGTCAAAGTGGCGAGCGGCTCGATGACGTTCATTCGCGAGCGCAAGACGTTTGCCAGCACTGAGGGCAGTTGGGTCGAACAGGAAATCGTCGAATCGGGCTGCGGGCTGACGGCTACGGCGGTGGGCGAGGGCGAAGTGCAGGTGCGCTCTTATCCGAACGCGTTTGGCCGTCACCAGATGACGCGCGGTTACGAGTTCATTGACGAGATGGATTTGCCCGGCAACGCCGAGCGGGTGGGCGCGGAAGCCGATGCGCTGCTTCACGCGGACAAGTGCCCCTCCGGCGTAATGACTGTCATCATCGGCGGGCCACAACTCGCGCTTCAGGTTCATGAATCGTGTGGGCATCCGATTGAACTTGACCGTGTGTTTGGCAGCGAAGCTTCGTATGCCGGCACGTCTTTCCTCACGACGGAGAAACTCGACACGTTCCACTACGGCTCGCCCGTCGTCAACCTCACGGCCGATTCGATCACGCCTGGCGGACTGGGCACGTTCGGGTGGGACGACGAAGGCGTTCCCGCGCAAAGCACTCCCATCGTGCGCGAAGGTCTGTTTATGGGTTATCTGATGTCGCGCGAGACCGCTCGCAAGATTGGCAGGACCTCGAACGGCTGTATGCGCGCTTCGGGTTGGAACCGGATACCCATCGTCCGCATGGTCAACGTCGGCCTGGAGCCGGGCACATGGAAGTTGGAAGACCTGATCGCCGACACAGATGACGGCATCTACCTGGACATGAACCGCTCGTGGTCCATTGACGACCGGCGGTTGAACTTTCAGTTTGGCACCGAAGTCGCGTACGAAATCAAAGGCGGCAAGTTGGGTCGCCTGCTGAAGAATGCGATTTACACCGGCATCACGCCCGAATTCTGGGGCAGTTGCGATGCCGTGTGCAACCGTGATCACTGGGTGGTGTGGGGCACGCCGAACTGTGGCAAGGGTCAGCCGATGCAAGTGGCGCACACAGGTCACGGGGCCGCGCCCGCGCGTTTCCGCAACATTCAGGTACGAGGCGCATAAGACCTTTGAGGTTTTAGAAACCTCCAAGTCTGGGGAGAACATTATGCTCGGAGAATCTCAAGCTAAGCAAATCACGGATCGAGTTTTGGCGTTGAGCAAGAGCGGCCAGGCCGAAGTGTTGCTGTGGGCCGCCGACAGCGCACTGACGCGCTTTGCCAACAACGTCATCCACCAGAATGTCGCCGAAACGAACACCGGCATCACGGTCCGAGTGGCGCTGGGCCGGCGAGTGGGGGTGGCTTTGACGAACGACGTGACCGATGCGGGCCTTGCCCGCGTGGTCGAGCGCGCAGCCGAACTGGCAAAACTGCAACCAGAAAACCCCGAGTTTCCCGGTTTCCCCGAACCCCAGCCCATTGCACCAGCGCGCGGGTTCGACGAAGCCGCCGCCGCTGTGACGCCCGAAGGGCGAGCGCGAGCCGTGGGCGAGATCTGCCGCCAGTCGCGAGAGGCCGGCACACTTGCCGCAGGCGCGTTCTCCACGGGCGCGCAGGAAATCGCCGTCGCCAATTCGCATGGCGTGTTTTGCTACCACGCGGGCACCGCATGTGATTTGCAGGCTGCTGCGATCGCCGAAAGCGGCGGCAACGGTTACGCTCAAGTGACTTCGTGGAAGCTGAATGATACGCTGCATAGCGTCGAATCAGTGGGGCGCGAAGCCGTGGCAAAGGCGGTGCACGCTCGCAATCCACAGCCGCTTGAGCCAGGCGTGTTCACCGTCGTCCTTGAGCCTTACGCCGCGCTCGACCTGCTCGACATGCTGAACTATGTGGGCATGAGCGCGCAGGCCGTGCAAGAAGAGCGCAGTTGGATGAACGACCGCATCGGCCAGCAGGTGATGTCGCCCTCGGTGACTATTATTGACGACGGACACGACGAGGCCGGCTATCCCTTGCCATTCGACTTTGAAGGTGTGCCCAAGCAAAAGGTCGTTCTGGTGGAAAACGGCGTGCCGCGCGGCCCGGTGTATGACACGACGACGGCGCACAAGGAAGGCAAGCCATCCACCGGTCACGCGCTTCCACCGCCTAACACGTTCGGGCCGCTGGCATTGAACCTGGTCATGTCGCCCGGTACGGCAACCATCGAAGAGATGATCCGCTCGACCGAGCGCGGGCTGTACATCACGCGCTTTTGGTACACGCGCGTCGTTCATCCGCGTGACTGCGTTATTACGGGCATGACCCGCGACGGCACGTTCCTCATCGAGCACGGCGAACTGACCAAGCCGGTCAAGAACCTGCGCTTTACACAGGGTTATGTTCCCGCGCTAACCCAAGTGGACTTGATCGGCCATGAAGCGCGCACACTGGCAGGTAATGATTTTGGGGCCAGCCGCGTTCCCGCGCTCAAGTTAAGAGAGTTCAGCTTCACTGGAGCGACGCAGTGATCAGTGGTCGGTAGTGAATGAGTCCACGACGTTTACGGGCCAGTCTTGAGCGGACCCTGGTATAAAGCGCTTAACAATGGATATTGGGCAGGTCGCAGACTTGCAACTTGTGCTGTCCTGAGGTATCATTGCGCCACTTTTGAGAGGAGTCTGGAGTCATGAAAGTTTTGCTTCTGCGGGACCACGAAAAACTGGGCAAAGCCGGGGACATTAAGAACGTTGCCGATGGCTATGCTCGCAATTTCCTTCTCCCGCGTGGGTTGGCGGTTCTGGCGACAGCCGGCGCGCTCAAACAGGCCGAAACTGTACGCCGGGCCGAAGAAAAGCGCCGCGCCAAACTGTATGCCGAAGCGCAGGCTGTGGCGAATCAATTGACCGGCACGACGCTGAACTTTAGCGCGCTCGCAGGCGAAACAGGCAAGCTCTACGGCTCGATCACGGCGCACGACATCGCCGAAGCCATCCGGCGCGACAAGGGCATCGAGTTGGACAAGCACAAGGTTGATTTGCGCGAGCCGTTGCGCAGCCTAGGCACGCATACCGTTCCAATCCGGCTGGCGGCCGATCTTGCCCCGACCGTCACC
>Ga0315268_10001468_pt1 | contig 27131 bp, 21 predicted proteins | sample C1_top_MG_FD_204535 | JGI IMG/M metagenome (GOLD analysis project Ga0315268, IMG submission 204535) | Sediment microbial communities from Yellowstone Lake, YNP, Wyoming, USA - C1_top | ecosystem: Environmental > Aquatic > Freshwater > Lake > Sediment | place: USA: Wyoming | collected 2017-08-01
CCAATAGTGGACGCATCCCTGCCCGGCAAGCACAGACTGTCAGTCTGCTATAGGCGCGAGGTCACACCGTTTGGAACGGCGTTCACTATCAGGAAGTTCCGAGAAGATCCTTATTCAATGATAGACTTGATAAACATAGGCACTTTTTCTGAGGAGATGGCGGCCTATTTATGGTTGTGTCTTGAAAACAGGGCTTCAATAATGGTTTTAGGTGGAACCGCCGCTGGAAAAACCACGGCGCTGAACGCCTTGGCTTGTTTGATCAAGCCGGGAAGCAAGATAATCACCATAGAAGAGACGGCTGAGCTGAACCTGCCTCATGAAAACTGGGTCTCACTCATTGCCAGGCAGAGTTACGGGTTAGGTGGAAACAGCATCGGTGAAGTTGCCCTCTTTGATCTGGTAAAAACCTCCATGAGACATCGCCCAGACGTGCTGATTGTAGGTGAGGTGAGAGGCCAAGAGGCCTACGTGCTCTTCCAAGCCTTGGCAACAGGCCACGGTGGAATGTGCACCATGCACGCTGAAAACCTAGACTCAGCAATAAAACGATTAACGCAAAAACCGATGGACATTGCACCAGCCTATGTCCCGTTAATGAACATTGTGTTGTCGATCCAAAGAGTCCACTTGACGAAGAACAACGAGAAAAAGGTCTTCAGGCGGGTATTAAACGTCAACGAAATTGTAGACTATGAGGATTACAGAACGACTTTCAAGTGGCGTCCTCCAAAAGACGAACATGCACCATCCTACGACAAGAGCATATTGTTGTCAGCGATTTCGGAGCGTGTAGGCTCTAGCGAGAAGGAGCTGATTGCGGAAATCGGCAGGCGCAAAGATGTGTTGCATTGGATGCGAGAGCGCAACATAAGAAGTTACAAAGATGTAGCTGCAATAATTGCAGAATATTGCTCTAGACCGAAGCAGATCTATGAAAAGGTTCTTGCAAGCGAGGAGGTTAAGGCAATTGCCGTTTCTAGAAACCCTTGAGGCATGGTCCTTCCGCCTCTTCGGTCGAACAGCTCCCTCTTTTCTAAAGCATGTTTTTGAGTTCAAGGGTTACTTGGAACGGGCAAAAATCAAGATATACGCCGAAACCTACGTTTCCTTAATGTTTTTCGCTGCCGTAGTGACAATTCCCGTGTCAATTATATCTTTGGTTTTTCTGTTGCTTTACGGTTTCCTGCCTATGATCTTTCTGATACCTATTCCGTTCTATGTGATGATCGGGTTTCTCTTGGTTCCTATGTCAAGAGCCAGTGAAAGGGCAAGCAACTTGGAGAGAGAAATGCCATTCGCAACGGCTTACATCAGTGTCATGGCTTCCGGAGGCATAGCGCCCTACACCAGTTTTAAACGGCTTGCAGGAGTCGGACTGATGCCTGCAATGAAAGTTGAGGCTAGAGAGATCATAAAGGACGTGGAGATTTTTGGCATTGACCCGTTGACAGCAATTCAGAACGCGGCAAGAAAGAATCCGTTGGACATCTTCAAAGATTTTCTGTCCGGATACTCCTCAACAGTCATCATCGGCGGAGATATTGGACATTTCCTTGAAAGAAAGGCTGAAGACATTTTCAAAGCAAGAGCCATGCGGGTGAAAGCCGCCGCTGAGAGACTGGGAATGCTATTGGAGACTTTCATAATTGTGAATGTAATGATGTCGTTGTGCTTCTACATCATGTTCAGTGTAGAAAACATTGGTGTCTCAGGCGCTGGAGGCGGATCTACTTCAAACATAATCCTTTATACGTACGTTTTAAGCCCGATGCTTTCGATGATGTTCATCTATTTGGCACACAACATGCAACCTAAAACGCCGCTTGTTGAAATGCTTCCGTACAAGGTCTTTGGAGTGTGCGGTATAATCGGGGTAGTATTGTTTCTGGTGCTCTATGTCTTCGGTTCTTTTGGATTATTTAGTCAAATGCCAGTAGCGCTTTCAATAGCTTTGTTCGTCGCTACAGCTCCTGCTGCGATAGTACACCAAAAACTGTCAACTAAAAAAATAGATACGGAACGGGGCATAAACAGTTTCTTGAGAGATCTGACAGAAGTCAGGAAAACGGGTTTGTCCCCAGAGAAATGCATTGAAAGCCTTTCACATCGGGAATACGGCATATTCAGCAAAGAACTGCGCAAAATAAGCTCAGAGATCTCTTGGGGAATTTCACTGAAGAAGGTAATCATGGATTTTATAGGCAGAACCAAGAGCTGGATGACTCAAATTGTCATGTTCTTGCTAGTTGAGACTATAGACGTCGGTGGAGGAACCATTGCGATGATCGAGTCACTAGCAAGATTCAACAACTTAACTCAGGAAGTTGAAAAAGAGAAGAAAATGTCGACGCGCCCGTACATAATGATGCCCTATTTTGCGGCGCTCCTCTTGGTAGCTACGACAAGTATGATGCTCGGGTTCACGACGGGCACAATTACGACCGGGGGAGGCGCACCGCCTAAGGACATGACCTGGGTGAGATCGATTTTCACGACTTCATGCATCTTCCACAGTTACATGATCGGCATAGTGGCTGGAAAGATAAGCGAAGAATCCATTGCAGCGGGCTTCAAACATGCAGCGATTCTTGTCGTAATCTCAGCCGTGGCTGCTCAATTGCTTCCCATGTTCATCAAACTCGGTTAGGAGAGCAGAAAGAAATGACACAGAAAAGAATCTCACCCCGCTGCGCGTGCGTTCTCTCTATGTTGAGAGCTGCGGTCTGGAAAGATTTATTATATAGGACGATACAATATACAATATTCAGGACGTGAGCAGAGGATGTCTCAGAGCTTACTAAGACTGTTTAAGTCAAAGCGCGCCGTCAGCGCAGTTATTTCAAACATTATTCTCATAGCAGCAGTCATTACTGTTGGCTTCGTTATGCTCGCATGGAGCCAAAGCCAATCCGCAATCTATAATAACCAATACAGTAATGCCATCAAGTCTGACACTGATCAGCTACGGGAAAGAGTAGTCTTCGAGTACATCTACTATGACAAAACGGGAAATAACCTCACGGTTTACTTGATGAATTCCGGCACTATAGGCGGCGTCAGCATTGCAAATGTTTACGTAAATAACACTTCATATGCTGCGCCAACGCTGCGCCTTCTGAATGGTACGCAGACAAGTTCTTTGAAGGCCACTCAAGAGGGGTACTTTTCGATTTCTCCAAGTCTTGCTCTGGGAAAAAATTATCCGATCATAATCGTAACAGGGAGAGGATCGAGTTTTGTTGCCACGTTTGCGACTTAAGAAGACACGTAGAAGACTGACCTCCAATTCGAAGGGTCTTTCCTCGATAGTCGGAGCAGTGTTCGCAGTACTGGTGATGATTTCTTTGATATCAACGGTTTTTGTATGGTCTCTCTCGCAAAACACACTCTACAACAACTCAGTGAGGCAAAGCAATCTAGCAGACTTGGATCGCTCAAACGAGAGAATAATGACTAATATCACTTGCTACGGGGACGGCCTTGGTGCTACGGGGACAGTCTTGGTTAACGGAACGCTTGAGAATGACGGGCCATTATCAGTCCAGCTCGTTACCCTGTGGGTTGTAGATGTCACCAACAAAAACTACAATCACAAAGCATTAGACATAGTCTTGGCCCCTGGAAACAGAACAACCTTGTCACAGTTCCTTGTCCCTTCCACAGCCATTGTCGTGACCCTCCCCAATTCAGATGGAGATAGTTTAAGTTGCTGGTTCATCAGCGCAAGAGGGAACACAATTTCCGAAAAGTCGACCACGATCATAAACAATTTCAATGAAGGTGGCGGACCAGAAATTCCCCCGTATGCATTTGTGTCAGGAGGAATAGGTTCAATTGCAATGGACTTCAGTTCATTCTCTCATTACGATAATGTTGCACCTGCAAATGGTAGTTCCGTAGGTTCAGCCGTGTACGGCTACACTATTAGTGGTAATATTTACACAATGTTGCATGTTAAAGTGACAAATTATGACTTATATAATAGGACTCTTACAATCACAGGCGGATCAATGTGGGCAGTCACACCATTCTCAGGAACAATAAAAGGCGATCAGTGGAGCATTGCTAATGTTACGGGTGGTAAGCTTATCACAGGCACATACAACCAATTTATTAACGTCACTCAAGCTGTTGATCTCTATTTCGGCCCGACACAGGCATCTCGGTCTGCTGGTAACATAGTTCCTTTATTCATTCTGTTATATGGACAGGCCACGTATAAAAACGGTACCAAAATTGATTATGGACAGAATTTGCCTTTCATTGCTCTAAACGTAACCTAAGGATAAAATCCATAGCGCGCGCGCTAAAATTTGACTCGCGCGCGCGTGATTATGGTCAAAATGTTCCATTTGTCGCATTATACTTTACGTAGTAACATGTTCTCTCGCAAAGATTTCCAAGAAAGGGCGGAGAACAAAACGCTGCCGCTCGAGTGCGCTAGTGATTTTGAATTTGTATTTCCAGTTCATACATGTTAAATAAGCAATCTGGAGATTTCCTAGTCAAGGTGAATCATTTGATAGGAAGGATGCTGAAATCTAGAAAGGCCATATCTCCAATACTTGCCACATTGCTATTGATCGTCATAGCCGTAGCTGCAATAGTCGTTACGTACGCTTGGGTAATGACGTACATGGGTGGACTAGGCCAGCAAGCAGGAGTTACACTATTCAAGGAAAACGTTAGATTCTACGGAACTCCTACGGATGCAGCAAAAAACATTACGGACTTTGTTGTTGGGAACTCTGGGAAATCAAACACTCAAATACTGAGGATTTATGTTGGGAATTCCTCCGCAAACATGATAGACTTGACAAGTTCTTCGGACATCGGAACTGGAAAGCCGCTAGACGGGGAATCAGCAGCAGGAATCAGGCTGACTTGGCCGAATGCGCTGGCAACTAATTGGGAACTGGGGAAGACTTACTACTTCAAAATCGTCCCTGCGCAAGGGCAATACTTAGAGATATCAAATCAAGCACCGAACACCCCATAATAGTCAACGCCAACGTTGACTTCCGCCTCTCTGCTCCAACAAATCTCCAAACTTGTTTTGAAAAATCGTGAGCTAAGGATTAAACATAAAACGACGAAAGGCCAACACTTATCGAAGGACGCCCAAATGCAAATCATTTTCGAGATTGCTAGAACGATATTGGCATTGTGCTCTCTGTCTTTTGCATCTTGGAGTGACTATAAGACTCGGGAAGTAAGCGACACTGTCTGGATAATTCTCGCACCGCTTGGTTTTGCCATAACTTTCTTTGAAATTTACCTTTATGACATTGCACAGCTACCATTTTATGGAATATCTTTCGGCCTGACCGCTCTCTTCGCCATAATAATTTTCTATTCAGGAGGTTTCGGAGGGGCAGACGCGAAAGCACTAATGTGTATGGCACTTGTCTTGCCATTCTATCCAGCAAACCTGCTCGCACCATTATCTGGAACCATCTCACCAATTTCTCAGATACTCTTCCCGCTGACTATTTTCAGCAACTCTGTCTTGCTAGCGGCTCTGATGGCAATCGTCTTGTTCCTGTACAACGTCTTTTGGCACCTGCAGACTGGTAAAGAACTGTTTGGGGGAAAATACGAAAACGAGTCTCTGGGTAGAAAGATTCTGGTGTTGATAACCGGTTACAGGGTTTCTATCAGCAAGTTGAAGGAAAAATGGCATGTGTACCCTCTTGAAGATGCAACCGAAAGCGCTGATAGCCAGTTCAAAAGAAAACTACTTGTCATACCCAAAGACGAGGGCAGAAACGCTATAGTTGAAAGGCTAGAAAAAGCTGTCACCTCCGGCACAATCCAAGACAGCATCTGGGCAACACCAGGCTTACCATTCCTCATCTTCTTCACTATCGGTCTGCTCACAGCATTGTTCTTTGGCGACATTGTCTGGATTTTACTTGGCTTCATACTTTGATACAAGTGCAAAACACGTGACCTTGGTGCATCATACTTAAACTCTTTTAAATGTGTACATCGTCCTTACACTGTGATATTCAGCGATGTGAAGAACTTGTCAAAGTTGTTTGGCAGTTCAGGAGTACGCAGTTTAGTAAACGTTGATTTGACGCCGTTTCTAGCGGCTGAGGTAGGATTGGCGGTCGCAACGTTTTCCAAGGCGGACAAGGTGCTGGTTGCCCGAGATACGAGAGTCTCAGGTTTGATGCTGGAAAACGCTCTTGTCTCTGGCCTAATTTCTGGTGGGGTAGACGTTGAGTCTTCAGGCATCCTGCCCACTCCGGTCTTGGCTTTCTTAACCAGAGAAGTGGGTGCAGATGTAGGAGTCATGATCACGGCCTCACACAATCCGCCGCAGTACAATGGCATCAAGATTTTCAACGGTCAAGGTTTGGCTTATGATGAGAAAGAACAAAATGAGATTGAGAGAATTGTTGAGCGCAAAGAGTTCAAGTTTGCAGACTGGCGGAATGTTGGCGAAACGAAATCCACAGAGCAGAGCCACCTATACACTGAAACAATAGAGAAAACAGTCAAACTGAACAAGACATGGTATGTTGTAGTAGATCCGGGATGCGGAGCCACGTATGCCCTCGCGCCTGAAGTATTGAAAGGCGTAGGATGCAAAGTGACTGCCTTGAACGCACAGCCGGACGGATTCTTTCCAGCCAGAAGCGCAGAACCAAATGCTCACTCCCTGCTATCGTTGGCCAGGATTGTCAAGATCTTAGAAGCCGATTTGGGTATAGCTTACGACGGCGATGGTGACAGGGTAGCGTTCATAGACGAAAAAGGAGAGTCTGTCAGTTTTGACCGTGCCTTGGCCGCCTACGCCGCATACATCACGAAGGAGAAAGGCGGCGGCACCGTCGTGACAAACGTTGAGGCTTCCATGTGTATTGAAAGAATGGTGGAGGCACATGGTGGAAAGGTTGTCAGGACAAAGGTCGGTGATGTGTACGTTTCAGAAGCAATGAAACGATACCGTGCCATTTTTGGCGGGGAACCATGTGGGGCGTGGATTCACCCGCAATTCCATTATTGCCCCGATGGTATACTCTCGTCAGCGTTGCTTCTGAAAGCTTTAGAAGAAGAGGGTAAACGATTGACGGAGCTGATCGCTGAGACGCCTCAATATCCAACGCTCAGAGAAAATGTGTCCTGTAAGAATGAGGTGAAATACAAGATTGTCGAAAAAGTTGGGAAAGACTTGAAATCGATTTTTCCAAGATATCAGGAGCTTTCAACGGTGGATGGAGTTCGCATAGTCCTCGAAAACGGCTGGATCTTGATCAGAGCTTCCGGCACAGAGCCTATGGTAAGACTGACCGTTGAGAGTGAATCGTTAAAAGCAGCCAGAGAGATAATGGAAAAAGGAGCGATTTCAGTTAAGAACGCACTGGGAAGATGGAACAGATGAAGGCCGCAATCTTGGCTGCCGGCGAGGGCGTGAGAATTCAGCCGATCACAGCGACTAGACCAAAACACTTGATAAAGGTGGCGGGAAAGCCGATACTTGAACACTGCTTGAACGCGTTGAGAGCAGCCGGGATAGATGAGACGCTGATAGTTGTCTACTACATGGCAGACGCAATCCGCCAATACTTCGGTGACGGCAAAAAGTTGGGGATGAGCATTGAGTATGTCGGACAGAAAGCAGTGCTCGGAACAGGAAACGCGGTGGCCGTCGTCGAGCCTAACATGAAGGATGATTTTGTCGTCGTCAACGGCGATCTGCTGTTCACTGCAGAAGCCGTGAAAAACGTTGTCGACTCACATCTGAAAGAAAGACCGTCAGCCACCATGGCTGTCGTTCCGGTTGAAAGACCCCAAGATTACGGTATAGTAGAACTGGATGAACAGCATGTCAAGCGTATAGTTGAGAAACCAACTCGTGAAGAGGCCTCGACGAACCTGGCTAATGCAGGCATCTATGCTTTCTCAACAGAGATATTTGCGAAAATAAGGCAGACATCGACCTCAGCCAGAGGTGAATGGGAAATTCCAGACGCTATCTCGCTTCTGATAAGCGAAGAAAAATCAGTCACTGCCGTCAAGATTGCAGAAGAAGATTGGGTTGACATTGGGAGACCTTGGGACTTGCTTAGCGCAAATCGTTGGGCGCTAACGCGAATGAAGCACAAGGTGTGCGGACTCATAGAGAACGGTGCTAACCTAATCGGTCCGGTAACTGTTGCAGAAACTGCGCGCATACGCTCGGGGGCTTATATTGAAGGCCCGACTTTCGTAGATGAAGAAAGTGACATTGGGCCTAACTGTTACGTCCGCAAATACACCAGTATCGGCAGAAAGGCTAGAATAGGAAACGCCTGCGAAGTAAAAAACAGCATAGTGATGGACAATGTGCACGTCGGCCACCTATCGTACGTTGGCGACAGCATAATCGGAGAAAACTGCAACTTGGGTGCAGGCACAATAACCGCTAACTACCGGCTTGACTCCAACACGATACCGATGATGGTGAAGGACAAGCTTGTGGACAGTGGAAGAAGAAAGCTCGGAGTCGTCTTGGGTGACAATGTAAAGACTGGAATAAACGCGCTTTTCATGCCAGGCGTCAAGGTTGGGAACGACAGCTGGGTCGGACCAAACTTTATGGTTCAAAGAGACTTACCACCGAGAAGCGTCACGTTACTGAAACAAGACGCTGAGAAAAGTTCCCACTGACCCCGCGTATCCGTGCGCTTTCAAGGCAGATCGCTAGATCAAGACGTTTTTCGTTAAAATCCTAAATAGTTGTAGTGTAATTTCGTTAGGTAGAATAGGAGTTGATTGATTGTCGGTAGCACAGCGGAAGTTTTTCAGCGAGGTCACGGCCCTAGCGGACAAAACAGTAATCGTTGTGACTGCAACTGGGAACAAGTTCAGCGGCACGTTGATCGGCATAAATCCTGACACTTTGAGCCTCTGTTTGTCGGAAGCAAAGGATGAGGAGGGAAAAGTGCTCCATCGGGTTTTTCTCAATGGAAATGTTGTGGCCCAGATATTGAGTGTGGAAAAACCCTTCGACCTGAAGGCTTTAGCAGATCGCCTTGAAAAAGTTTTTCCAACGATGGTTAAGCTCTACGAGGATAAAGGATTCATCTGGGTCATGGACAAAGTCAAGGTGACAGAGAAGGGCGTGGTTGAAGGTTCTGGTCCGGCTGCTGAGCGCGTCGAGAAAGTGTACACGCAGTTCATAGGTGAAACCAAGGGCAAGATCTAGATAGACCAGCGAAATCGTTGTTCTTCTTTCCTCTTTTCTTCTCCGACGTTCCTGATCACACCGAACGATTCCAAAATTCTCTTCGTCTCTTCTGCGGCAGCCTCTAGTTTTGAAAGATCTATGTCCAAGTTCAGAAACTTGTTCAGAGCTGACAATGAGTAACGTGTGGCGTTTGCATCCGGGTAGGTGCCTAGAGTATCCACCAGAAGTGAGAAACTCTTGAACCCTCTGAGCTTGGCCAAACCCACCATAAGACCTGCGATTCCGAATATTTGCCCAACCATTATTTTTGTGCCAAGACCCAACGCTTCGCTCAAAGTTTCATGATCCGAGGCTGCACAATAAACTTGCGGCGGCGTCTTGACCTCCTCTTGTCTGAATCCCCCTAGGGTTATGACGTAACGGCAACCCAAATCGTCGACAATGTCTAAGACACGACCGCACAGTTCATACTGACCCGCAGTTGTCAATGCTTGGGTGTTGCCGTACCAAATGATCAAATCGCGCCCCTCACCCTGACGTTTCGAATAATAGAGTTCGTTTGTCGGAGACCGTGCTCCTCCGCCTTGAGTCGTGACTGCCAAATCTTGAAAGGCTGAAGAATGAATCTCTGCGAAGCGCTGAGCCTTCAACTCATGGATCAAATGTAAAGCCGCAATGTTAGCCACAAACCCTATGCCGGGCAAACCTTCGATTAAGACGGGATTGCTCAGTTTTGGCTTCTCGTAGATCTCAACCGCACAGACCATTCTTCGGCTTCCTTCACGCTGCAAATGTAAAAGAAAATGACAATATAAGCGTGTTTGAACGAGATGGGCTAGGCTATTTGAAAGCGATGAGGTTCAGTTTTTCCAAGTCTCGCAGGAACTTAAGCACGTACTCCATGTTGGTCTCACTGTATTCGGCCGAAACAGCCTTCACGATTTCGTACACGCAGCGTTTGCCGTCCATGAAATTCAGGATTTCACCAGTCTTCTTCGCAAATTCCTCATCCTGCTCCACAACCTCCAAGTGCCATTCATATTCTTTCTCGCTCAACCCTTTCTTGATCACGTCTGAGCTGAGCGTACCCTTGAACAAACGTTTGGGAATTAGCTGCCTCGATTCTTGATCTGCCTTGGTGTCCTTAGGCTTTGAAAGAAGGGGCAGTCTCGCTGTTCTAGCTAGAAATTTCAAGGTTTCGTCAAGTCTTGCTGTTTCCTTTTCGCCGAGATTGACGATGTCCTCGCACCGCTTTTTGATGAGGGTGTTTAGCTGCGGATTTTCGCCAAGCCTCTTCACCGATTTGATCGCTTGTTGTTCACGCCAGACGATGTGTTCTATCTTATTTCTGTGGTGAATAGCTGTTTTACCCAGTTCTTTTGCCAACTCACTTCGTCTGTGCTTCAATTTGTCACTTTCTCTTTTCTCGAAGAATTCGTCGATGGCTTTTCGGCTTGCTTCCGTGATTCTGGCGGCGCCTCTTAACGCGGTCTGGTTTGCGAGTTGAAATGCGGTTTCCGGAGTGGCGTTGGCTAGGGTTAATGCGGCAACGGTTGTTATCCAGCCGACACGTCTGAGACTGTCTTCGCTGACTTTGTCGATTGTGTCCATGCTTGTGTGGTAGAAAAGGTCTGGCCACTGTAGCAGCATGATGCATGGAACGCCTGTGGTTGACTCGGTGAATTCAGCGTGGTCGCTTCCGCCGCTGAAGGCAGTAGTTGCATACCGGAATGTTGAGCCTGAACCAAAACGGGTCTGCGTGTCGAACTCCTTAACCGACTGCTCAACAAGGGAAAAAACGTAATCATTAAGGTAGGAAGGCAATGAGTCGGGAGTACGGTCTAGGTTGAGCGTACTCTTACATAGTTCTTGGTTTTGACCAACCATATCGAGGTTTATGCCTGCAACGAGTCTCGAGGGCAGGTCTTTGTGACCGTACAGATAGGCTGTGGAGCCATAGGTTTCGGGCACCCAGACGAAGCGTATGGTCCTTACGGGCGATTTGATCCTACCGGAATCAATCAAGGCTTTGATAGTTCTGGCGATCTCTAGGAGCAAGCCACTGCCTGAAGCGTTATCATTAGCACTGGGTTTCGGATGGCAGAGATGCGCAATTAGGAAGACCTCTTCACGTGATTTTGACGACCCCTTCACTGTGGCGGTGACGACGTCCAGTTTGCTTGGAAACAAGCTGGCGTCAACCTTGGCTTTGAGCTTGACTTTTTTGCCTTTCTTCAACAGGGCACGCAGGTGGTTTCCCTGTCGCTTGCTCAGCGAGAAACCGAAAGTCACCTTCCCAAGCTCCTCAGCCGTAGGCCATATGGCCTGATAAGCATGCGCGTCAGGGATGTCTAGGCTTTCACGAACGTTTGGCATTTCAACAGTCAACGTGTCAGTGATGACACCTGCAGCACCAAGCTTGTAGACGGCCAACTCATGAACGGATCTGGCTCGCCCCGTGGCAAGCACAAACTTGCCCTTTACATTCTTTCCTTCGTAATCGGCTCGCTTTGTGCCCACGCCGACATCTACTAGTTCAGCGGTAACACCTTCCGGCGGAGTTGCGTTGCTAAAAGTGTGCAGACTTTGAGGTACATCTTCATAAGTTGTGATCAGCCTTTCTTCCGGTTCCAAGAGCCGAAGCTCAGCGCCCTTCACTGTCCACCCGACCGGAGAAGTGTAGGTCCAATACTTCTTGGCACCGTCAGCAAGAAACTGTTCAATGACCGCATCTTTCAAGCCTATCTTTAGCAGTTCGCTCCTAACGTACTCTGCGGCCTCGTGAAACATCGTTGACGCTTGGATTCTGTGGAAACGCGAAATTTGTGCCACATAGGATTTGGCAGCACTACCAGAAAGCTCTTCCTTAGCAAGCTTGTTCAAACTCATCTTCAAACCACACAGTTTCATTTTGATAGCACTATGTAACGGGTGTTTTTTATATGTGTGTTTGCCTGTTTCTGTTTAAGGTTTCATGATGTCTTTTGAGATAAAGGAAAAAGACCTCCTTGCAAGGATTGGAAAACTCAAGACCAAAAGCGGCACGATTGAGACCCCTTTGCTGTTTCCAGTCGTCAACCCTGCTATACAGCCCATCTCGCCGAGAAAGATCAGAGAAGAGTTCGGTTTCGAAGCCCTGATAACCAACGCGTACATCCTGAAGAAACGCTTCCAAAAACAGCCTCCCGAGAATGGCCTGCACGAGTTTCTGGACTTCAACGGAGTCGTGATGACCGATTCCGGTGCATATCAGATTCTTGTCTACGGCGATGTTGAAGTGACCCCGAAAGAGATTGTGCGATATCAAGAAAGGATAGGGTCAGACATCGCCACAATTCTAGACATACCGACAGGCTGGAAAGTCACGGAAGAACATGCGCAGGAGACCGTGACTGAAACGTTAAGACGGGCAAAAGAGCTCTTCCGGCTTAAGACCCATGATGATGTCCTCTGGGTAGGCCCAGTTCAAGGAGGAAGGTACCTGAATCTTGTAGCCAAATCCGCAAGAGAAATGCGAAAACTACCATTCCAAATCCATGCCCTAGGAAGCCCAACCGAAGTCATGGAACGCTACCGGTTCGATGTGCTCGTTGACATGATCATGACGGCAAAAATGAACCTGCCTGTTGAACGGCCATTACATCTTTTCGGAGCGGGCCACCCCTTCATGTTCGCCTTGGCCGTAGCCCTTGGATGCGACCTCTTCGATTCTGCAGCGTACGCACTGTACGCCAGAGAAAATCGGTACATGACAGAAGTCGGCACATCAAAACTGGATGAACTGGAATATTTTCCCTGCACGTGCCCAAAATGCGCTAGAACAAGCCCAGAACAAGTTTCGGAGCTGCCCGAAAAAGAGAAGCAGATTTTCTTGGCAGAACACAATCTGTACGCATGCGGGGCAGAGCTAAAACGGATAAAACAAGCTATAAATGACGGCAGATTGTGGGAACACTTGGAAATACGAGCGCACGGGCACCCTATGTTGCTCCAAGCGGTGAAGAGACTAACGGAACATCGGGATTTCATCGAGAAACATGATCCAGCCACAAAAGCCTGTGGACTCTTCTTCTTCAATTCTCTAGGACTTGTGCGTCCAGAAATCACACGCTACAAGAACAGGCTGACAGAAAGACACACTCCGCCAAAGGAAGCAACGACCCTCCTGCTCGCTCCTCAAACCCGAAGGAAACCGTTCCACAAGTCAAAGACCTTCATGATCCTTGCGCACAACCTTCGACCCTTACTGAAGGAAAAATCACCAAAGATTCACGTGTGCTTCTATGCCGCACCATTCGGTGTAATACCAGTAGAGCTTGATGAGGTCTACCCTCTCTCACAACATGAAATCGCTCTACCCCTGGACAAGGAGACCGTGGAACACGTAGCAAACCAAGTTGCCAGTTACATCAACCGCACGAACTACAAAACGGTCATATTGTTGGATAATTCTGGAAACTGGGGAAAATCCATTTTAAATACATGCAAGAAAGCATGCCTGAAGAAAGGAATCACCTTCAGAAGCATCAACACAAGCACAGAGCAGAAAAAGCTGAGAAAGCAAGGTCTAGAGAAAATTGTGAAGAAGGTTTTGGGCGAACAACCTTGATCAAAGCCGACTTACACGTTCACACAAAATCTCATTCAACGGGAAGGTTTCTTCAGCCGGAAGGTCAATACATTTTTAAAAGAGCATAAAGCATGATTACTGAACTAGCGGATGAAAAGAAATGGGACAATTGCAGATTGGGTTTCTGGGCGGAGCTCGAGAGGTTGGCAGAATAGCGATAACCGTCAAGACTGAGAAAACACAGGTTTTGCTGGACTATGGCGCCATGTTGAACCATGAACCGGGTTTCCCCATGCACGTCCCCCCCAAGGATGTCGACGCCATAATCTTGTCCCACAGCCATCTCGATCACTCGGGAGCCATTCCAATATTCTACATCAAAGGAAAGAAACCACTGTACACGAATAGAATGAGCATGGAACTGAACCAACTACTGATTTCAGACTTCATCCACCTGTCCAGCTATTACCTACCGTTCGAATACCTCGAACTCAAAGCGATGACACAGAGCAGCAAACACGTAGAGTTCGACACCGAACAAAAAGTCGGAGACATCATGTTTCAATTTAGAAACGCCGGGCACATCCCCGGAAGTGTGCAGACTCTGATCGAGGCCGACGGAAAAAAGCTGTTGTACACTGGCGACTTCAACATCATAGACACAAGGCTGCTAGAGGGCGCAAAAATGAACTACAAAGATCTAGATGTCGTGGTGATCGAGAGCACGTACGCAAATGAAGAACATACCGAGCGGCCAGAACTTGAAAAGCGCTTCGTTGAAGCGTGCACAGACGTCGTAGAGAGAGGCGGCATAGTCTTGGTTCCCGCCTTCGGGGTCGGCAGATCACAAGAGCTCGCGTGCGTACTGGCGGCCCACCACTTTGAATATCCAGTAACAATCGACGGAATGGCGCGAGACGTGAGCAAGGTGATGATGAGCTACCCACAGTTTCTCAAAGACCAGAGAACATTCGCCGACGCAATGCACTCCACCAACTGGGTTGAAGGATGGAGAGACCGCAGAAAGGCGACTAGAATGCCGGGCGTAATAATATCGCCAGCCGGTATGCTCAAAGGCGGTCCCGCCATGTTTTACATTTCAAAAATCGGGAAGAAATCCGACGACGCCATCTTTCTGGTCAGCTATCAGATTCCTGGCACGCCTGGAAAGGAGCTTTTGGAAAAGGGAATGTGCGTCATTGATGGTAAAATGCGGAAGGTCAAGGCTCAGGTGCAGCATTTCGATTTTTCATCGCACTGCGGGGCAAGCGAACTCAAGGAAGCGCTGAAAAGGCTTGGTGGAAAGCCGAAAGTGTACGTGGTTCACGGTGCTGAAGGAAACTGTGAACTCTTGGCGAAGTGGGCGAGAGATGAATTAGGCGTTGAGGCGCTGGCGCCGAAAACTGGTGACACCTTTAAGGTTTAGCGAGAAAAGTGCAATGAAAATTGAGATCTTACGCATCGGAAAAGTGGACGTCGACGTGATAGGCAGAATCGGAGAGAGCTTGAACACAGTCTTTTCTAAGACAAGATGTGTCTTGCATCCCGAGAGCATGCGCTTGCCTGAGGAGGCTTTTAGCAGAACAAGACGGCAGTACCGGTCTGACATCATCTTGAACACGATTGCCAGTTATTCTGGAAGCCAAAATCCTTTCGATCGGATCTTGGGAGTTGCCGATGTTGACCTTTTCGTTCCAAGATTGAATTTCGTTTTTGGAGAAGCGAAGTGTCCTGGAAAGGCTGCCGTAATATCGTTATGGAGGCTTCGACCGGAGTTTTACGGAAAGGCTTCAGACATAGAAGTCTTTGCTGAAAGAAGCACGAAGGAGGCCGTGCATGAGCTTGGACACACTTTGGGGCTGAAGCACTGCTCGAACCCGTTTTGCGTCATGTACTTTTCCAATTCCATCTTCGAAACCGACCGAAAACAGAGCTTTTTCTGCAGCAAATGCTACGTGAAGGCCCAAGCACTTGCGGACAACCTGAGGCAAGAGTCTTGAAAGACACGTTCAAAACGTCACCTCTGTATGTCCTACCCATTTTTGTGAGCTTGCTCTTCGGAGTGCTCTGCGCCTTCGTGATCTGGGGGTTGCAAGTAGACTTTTACACGGTCACTCCTTTCCCGGAGGGAGTAGGATCGTTCGGCAACGGACTGTACTTTGTAGTTCTGGCAGGAGTCGGCGCGTCACTGTTGTACTTGCTTCTGAAGCGCAGAGGAATCAAGTCAGTAATTCTAGTTGTAGGCACGGCTTTGACGATTGCAGTCTTCACGCTTTCCATCGTCTATCTTTACGCACTATTTTCGATGTTTACACTCCCTTATACGGATGCCATAGTTCTGATCTTATCAGTGTTCATCACAGTTGTGGCCGATTTTGCAGTTTTCCGAGCGCACAACAGAATCTCCACCCTAGTTATCCTCCTTCTAGGAGGAGCGCTTGGCGCATTCTTAGGAATCTTGATACCAACACTGAGCGCAATATTGATTCTGGTTTTCCTTGCCGTCTACGACGTGTTCACCGTCTTCCGTGGGCCCGTTGGAAAAATAGCTCAAAGCGGGCTTGACCAGCTCAAGGGCTTAAGTTTTTCTTTCAGGAATGTACAGATGGGACTAGGTGATCTGACTTTCTATTCCATGCTAACAAGTCGAGCGTTCGCAAACGGCGGCCCGTGGTTCTGGCTAGCTTCGACAACAGGCGTGTTGATCGGAGTCTTCCTAGCCTTCAAGATGCTTGAGAAAAAGGGAATGTTCCCAGGATTGCCGTTCCCGATAGCTCTGGGTCTGATCCCTCTAATTCTCTCGCTTTATTTTTCTTAGGATTTCTTCGGCGTTTTGGATCGTGCATTCTAAATCCTCTTTGGAGTGAGCCGTGGAAATGTGGCATCTCTTGTTAGCTTGTGGAAGAATGAATATGCCTCTATCCATCATTCCATTCTGGAATTGCTTGAACTGTTCCTTGTTCGAGCTCAATGTATCTCTGTAATCGTGTATCTTCCTGTCGGTGAAGAGAGGCTAAAATATTGAACCAAAACCAACGACTTGAGCTTTAAGATGAAGGTCAATGATTGTCTGACCGAGCTTTTTTCTGAATTTTTCTCCATCATCAAAAAGACGTTCACAGCGGTCGCCTCTTTCGAGTTCACTAATCGTAGCCAAGGTTGCAGCCATGCTTATAGGGTTCCCGTTGAAGGTTCCACCGTAGTCAACTTTACCCGTGGGTTTGAACATCTCCACTATGTCTTTTCTTCCACAAACAGCAGCCACCGGGAAACCGTTTGCCATTGCCTTTCCGAATGTCGTCAGGTCGGGCGTTACATTGAAAATCTTTTGAGCGCCTCCCAAATTGTGGCGGAAGCCCGAAACCACCTCATCAAAAATAAGGACAATCTCATTTTGGTCGGTGATCTCCCTGAGTTGTTTCAAGAAGTCTTTGCGTGGAACCACACATGATGAGCTTCCATGAAGAATCGGTTCCGTTATGAGAGCAGCAATCTCACCCTTGTGTCTTTTTATCACTTTTTCAACAGCTTCAGGATCATTGAAGGGAACGACAATTGTCTTTTTGGCAACATCTGAGCCCAAACCGTCAGTGTCTGGAACAGACACTGGAGATTCCCGTGGGCCTGCTTCGCTTAAGGATGGGCCAGAGCTGAGGGATACGCAGTCATGCCAACCGTGGTACGCGCCTTCAAACTTTACTATCTTCTCGTTATGTGAGTAGGCTTTGGCGACACGTATTGCGTGGTAGGTGGCCTCAGTTCCGCTGTTGCAGAACCTGACCATCTCAGCAGATGGGACATGCTTTGAAATCTTCTTAGTGACCTCAACTTCTAACTCGTTAGAAAGACCAAAAATTACTCCTTTGTCGAGCTGATTCCTCACTGCGATAGACACTTGTGGGTTAGAATGCCCTAATACAACGGGTCCAAAGGCCAGATGATAGTCGATGTACTCGTTGCCGTCCACATCATAGATTTTCGACCCATTAGCTTTTGATATGAAAATAGGGTAAGGATCAAAATATCGCAGCCCACTGTGCACACCGCCAGGGGTCAGCTTTCTTGCTTCTTCAAAAAGTCGCTTGGACCTGCCTAGTTTTACCATACTATTCCCTACGGTGTTTTGGTAATGTGACACTTCTTCATATAACACTTGTCAGCGGCTGGTTGCCGTTCAGGCTCTCACTCTTTTTTGTTGGCCGGATAATTGGCATAGGAATCAAGGATCACCACGTATGATTTCTCGCAGCCTGCCAAGCCAGCAACTTTGCTGTTTCCCTCTATAACAAAGTACTCATCGGGAGAATGTGCTCGTCCGCCGCTACCAAGTCCTGCATCCACGAACGGCAAACGGAGAGGCTTGCGATTGAACAGATGGTATGGAACGCTCCAAGCAGCCATGGGCCAGATTTCAGGTTCGTGACCCAGTTTTCTGTACGCCTGAATCGTTGCTTGAACAAGTGGCTCTTTTACGTCGGTCTTTGCCCAATCATAGGGGTCCATTGGTCTGATTATTATGTCGGTGTACCCGTGCTTGTCAAGATGTCGACGGATTTTCGGGATGATTTCTTCTGGGTTTTGGTTTGGAACGAGTCTGGTGTCAATTTTCACCGTTACCTTGTGGGGTAAAACGGTTTTTGACCCTGGACCTGTGTAACCGCCCCAAATGCCATCTATGTTTAGTGTAGTCGAGTAGAGATATTGTAGAAGCAATTCTTTCCCGTGCAGATCGTTTATGAATCGGTTGGCTTTCATTTGGTGCTTCGCTGTTTCTTCATTAAAGGTCTTCGCAAGGTTGTCGACAGATTCGAGGTCTTCTTTGCTTGGAGGCCTAACATTGTCGTACCAGTCATCGATGAGAATTTTATTTCCGTCCTTAGACGTCATTGTGGCAAGAGCGTGAATCATTCGCCACACTGGGCTATCAAGCCATGACTTGTCGCTGCTGTGTATGTCGAATTCAGTTGGACCTCTTCCCCACAGCTTGCCGCTGCACTCAAGTTCGACATATTCAACTCCCTTAGTTCCAAGTGTCATTGTCACTTTTCCGTTCTCATCCTGACTCGCTTCCGGTCCAAACATACCGTCTGCTTTGCCGAGCATTTCCTTATGCTCCTCTACGAACTTGGCAAAATGAAAACTTCCCAGTTCTTCGTCTCCTTGTGCAACAAATTTGAGATTTACAGGGATTTCGTCTCCGACTGCCAAGACAGATTCCAAAGCATTCAGGAAAGCGATCAACGGTCCCTTGCTGTTTATGGCTCCTCTTGCAACTACACACTTTCCGAAAGGTTCAATGTCGGCGAGTCTGGCTTCGAGAGGTGGGCTTGTCCACTGTTCACCCGCAAAAGGTTGCGTGTCATACATCATATAAACCAGTAAGGTCTTCTGCGCGTGAGCATCGTATTCGCCATAAACCACTGGAAAGCTTCCTGTTTCAACCAACCGCGCAGTCTTACACCCGAGATGTTTGAAGTGTGATTTCAAAAGTTCGGCACAGTCTCTGACGCCATAGTTTTCGGCTGAAACACTAGGTTGCCGTAGAAATTCTTGTAGCCTGCGCAGATGTTCGTCTAAGTGACTGTCGATGTATTTGCCGACTTTTTCAAAATTGACCATTCTTATCGTTCAAAGAATTTATGGAATAGCTTAAAACCTTTTCCAACATAGCATAAGCCTCTCGAGAAAACTTAAAAGAAAACGTTCAGTAACAGACGAGCAGGTTTTGTCTATGATTGACACGGTTATCAAGAACGGTCTTCTGATCGACGGTGCCGGCAATCCTTGGTTCAAAGCGGATGTCGGCATTTCAGAAGGAAGGATAGTAAGAATTGGCAGACTGATCAATGAGCAAGCCGAGAAGATTTTGGACGTCGGCGGCCTAGTGGTTTGCCCTGGGTTCATAGACATACACACGCATTCCGATCTGTCGCTTCTGATAAATCCTCGAGCCGAGAGCACAGTTAGACAGGGGGTAACGACTGAAGTTGTCGGCAACTGCGGCATGAGCGCGGCACCTGCAAAGAAGGGTAGCCTGCAACTGCTCAAGGAACAATGGGAACCCGAGGCTGAAGAAATCAGGTGGAACTGGTCCACCATGGGCGGTTACCTCAGCGCACTGGAAAAACTGGGTGTGGCCACGAATGTCGCTTCACTTGTAGGCAACGGAACCGTTAGGACGACTGTCATGGGAGTCGACAACAGAAAACCTACGAAGAAAGAGATGAAAGAAATGAAAGACCTCGTTGAGGAGGCAATGAAGGACGGCGCCTTTGGCATATCAAGCGGACTGGTATACCTTCCCGGCTGCTACGCTGAAACCCCTGAGCTCATAGAGCTTTGCAAGGTAGTAGCTGCATACGGCGGAATCTACACCTCGCACATTAGAGGTGAAAGAGAGACAATAGTGAAAGCGTTGAAAGAAGCCATCGAGATCGCGGAGAAGGCAGGCGTGGCCGTGCAAGTTTCGCACAACTGCCCGAAATATGGAGGTCATGGAAAATTCGGAGAGATGGCCGAAATCTACGAGGCGGCCAGAAGCAAGGGCGTCGACGCCACTCTCGACAACGACGCACACACAGATCTAAACCCTTCCTTGATTCAAGCATTACCGCAGTGGACTCAAGTCGGCGGATCCAAAGCAGTAGCTGAAAGACTGAAAGACGCCAAGACACGAAAGAAAATAAAGGAAGAAATGATTGAAGATAAATTCCCTGGTGCTGGATACTGCGGCCTTGTGAAGCATCAGCGATGGGATAGAATCTTCCTGTTTCAGTGCAAAAGAAACAAGTCTTTGATCGGGAAAAGCATCGAGGAAATTGCCAAGCTGAAAGGATCAAACCCTTTTGATGCATACTTCGATCTGATCATCGAAGAAAAGGGCGAAGTCAGCGCCCTTTTCAACTACATCGACGAAGACGACATCTGCACAGTCTTGAAACACCCGTTAATGATGGTCTGCAGTGACGGAGCATCGCTTGCTCCATACGGAGTTCTAAGCAAAATTCACGGATACTCTCCGTGCAGTTACGGGGAATATCCTTACATTCTTGAACGGTACGTAAGAGAAGAAGGAGTGCTGACTCTTCAAGAAGCGATAAGGAAAATGACATCTTTTCCAGCCCAGAAACTAGGACTAAGAGACCGTGGTCTCCTCAGAGAAGGCATGTGGGCGGACGTCGTGGTTTTTGATCCGCGCACGATACAAGATAGGGCAACAAGCCGATTTCCTTATCACTTTCCCCTGACGAACTATCCACACAAATATCCGAAAGGCATAAAATATGTGCTGGTAAACGGGCAAGTAGTGGTTCAGCAAGGCAGACACAGAGGCATATTTCCAGGAAAAGTTCTGCGTCACCGTCAACCACAAGACTCTCGGTCTTGAGAAATCAAAGTGCTCCGAAGGTGACAACTGGTTGCCAAATAAAGTTCTTGAGTTGCTTTCGAAAGAAGAGATCGAGACAATTCACTCCGCGTCACTCACGGTGTTAGAGACAACAGGCGTGGAAATAGACAATGAAAATGTTTTGAGAATACTGTCAAACGCTGGTGCTCAAGTTGATTTCCACACAAGAATGGTCTACATACCAGAGGAACTTGTTAAGGAACTCGTAAAAAAGGCTCCATCTCAAGTCAAACTATGCGGTTTTGACGACAAACACGACATCCTTTTCGCGGAAAACAATGTCTACTTCAACCCTGGCTCAACCGCTCTGTACATGCTAGACAGAGAAACAAAAGCCATGAGACGCCCTACCCCCACCGACTTCGCCGATTTCGTTAGACTGACAGACGCTCTCGAATACATCCACGCGCAAAGCACCGCCATGACTGTCAGCGATGTGCCCGACCAACTCGTAGACAGATTCCGCTTCTATCTCATACTCAAGAATTCTTCAAAACCAATCATCGCCGGTGCCTTTACAATCGAAGGTCTCTACGACATGAAACACATGCTAGAGATAGTTTTGGGGGGAGAAGAAGCTCTCCTGAAAAAACCTTCCCTCCTAATGGACGTTTGCCCCTCCCCGCCACTAAAATGGAGCAAAATGACTTCTCAAAACCTCATTGACTCTGCCAGATTCAACATACCGATCGAAATAATCCCAGCGCCACAGTTAGGATCGACCGCACCGGCCACACTGGCTGGTTTGCTGGTTCAGCATAACGCTGAATTTCTTTCAGGTCTCGTGATGTCTCAGATAGTGAACGCTGGACTACCTGTGGTCTACAGCGGTTCACCTTCCTTGATGGATATGAGATACGGAACTGGTTGCGTCGGCAATATTGAGGTTGCCATGCTCTCCGCTGCATACGCACAAATAGCCAGATTCTACAACATTCCGTCAGGTGCCTATCTCGGTATCAGCGAAACCAAGGTGGTCGACGCACAAACCGGGCTTGAATCAACTATTGGACTTATCATAGGAACATTGGCAGGGATAAACTGCATTACAGGGCCTGGAATGCTTGGTTTTGAAAATTGTCAGAGTTTCGAAAAGTTGGCATTGGACAATGAAATCTGCGGCATGGCACTCAGACTGGCGAGGGGCATTGATGTAAATGAAGAAACTCTCGCGCTTGATCTGATCAAAGAAGTGGGACCGGGTGGACATTTTCTGTCTAAGAAACACACCCTTCAATGGTTCCAAGCAGAAGAGTACCTTCCTTCCGTTGTAATCGACAAGGTTGGCAAAGCGCAGTGGGAACGCACCGGATCCAAGGACACCTTAAACAGAGCGAAGATGTACGTCGACAAAATCCTCAAAGAACACTATCCGAAACCTTTAGCCTCTGATGTTGAAAAAGCACTGGATTCGTTCATGACAGAAATCCTCAAAAGACGGAACGCAGACCCGCCAACCTAGCTTCGAACCGTCATACCTCAAACCCAATGCGTTGGAACATGGGTCATGAACAATGTGCTTTCATTACAGAGTGCATACAACATCAAAATGACGCTAGGGCCTTAGCTGCTACCTTCAATATGTCATTGAGACTCTTCCTTGTGTCTGTGTCTAAACTAGGTGGTTCGTGTTCAGCGAGGATTTTCCTGACTTTCTCCCGGGCGACATCTACTACGTTTTTGGCGCCCATTTTTTGCCATCTAGACCTTGGAGATCTGTCACAAAGCTTTGGGAAATAGTATTCACCGCGGAAATGTTTGAGGGTGTGTTGCTGTTGCAGAAAGTTTGACGATTCAAGAGCAACTTTCATTATGACGTCAGAAGCCAGTTTCTCTTCATTAACGTCTATACCTCTGACTGCTCTGAAGATCATGCCGAAAATTTCGTCGTCGATTGCGAGTTGCTCGTAGCTTACGGTGATGCCTGACTCAACGCATCCTGCTCCAGACAGCATATGCGCTCCGGCCATCGCGGGCAGAAGACCGCCCAAGGCTTTTTCGAAGGCAAGCTGTTCATCCAGCGTTTTTGAATCGGTGTCAAGGCCATATACATCCGAGGGAAAACCGTAGTATTTTGCGAGCTGAACGCATCCAGCGGACATTAGCGCCGCTTCAATTCCGTCGCATGCTTGGCCCGTGGACATGTCCAGCGGGATGCACCGCGGGCTGTACATGAAAGGATTCCCCGGATTCAGAAGTTGCACAATAACAAGCCCGGCTAACATTTCAGCATTTTGCTGAACCAAGGTGCCAGCCAACGTAACCGGACTTGTCGCTCCGGCCAGAGGGCACGGCAATATGGCGATTGGCAGACAGTGCTCAGTGGCTCTTTTCAGTACCTTCGTGACCTCGCTTGAAAACTGCAATGGGCTGGTCGGCGATGCGCTACAAGTTATCGTTGGATTCTTCTTCAATTGCTCTTCTCCGACCAGAGCTTCAACCAACTTGATGATGTACTTGTAGCTTTCATCATCATAAGGCGTGGCGTCAACATTTTTGCTGGTGTTCCTGATGATTGCTTCGACAGCGTATATGTCTCTCAAGCGCTCGCGAATATCTGAAGGATAGACTATCATAGTGGCCGTGTGAATATTAGGCAGTGCATCTACAATCCTAGTCAAGTTTTCCACATCCTTCAGAGTAGAGGAACGAACTTCACCTGAGTCAAGATCGATTACGTTTGCCGCTCCGCCTAGTGGGTGCGCGTAGATCTTGTCATCACCGAGCTCCACGTCGTGCTTGCGGTCCATTGCGTACAGCGTGACTCGCTTCGGTGCCTTTTTGATGCACTCGTCAATTAGATCCGATTGTATTCTAGCTCTCTTTTTGCCCAAATCAACGTTGATGCCAGCGTCCCCAAGGAATTTCAAAAAGCCGTCATCGTGGATCTGAACTCCTGCCTCTTCCAAGACTCTCACGCTGGCTGAGTGAATTTCGTCTACCTGATCTCGGCTCAGAAGCTCCAGTTTCATAGTCTTTACCCTACTTGTCAACTCTGTTCAAGTGATCTTGAGAACCAGAAAAGGTTTGCCATATTCAGCTTCCCACTGCTCTTGACATGATGCCTAGTCCCGCCATCTACCGTTTCTCGATGCCGGTTACAACCACGAAAGACAAATATTGAGCTGTTGAATCAATACAAACAAACTTCAGAACGGTAAAGAAGGGTTCTCGATGGATACACTTGTTCCAACGCTGAGAGAGCAGCTCTTGACTTTTGACGCTGACAGATTCGTTGAAACTGTGAAGAAAATGATCAAGGACGGTTTTGGCGCCGCAGAGGTTGTCAACGCGCTTACAGACGTGTTGAAGGAAATTGGAGGCAAGTTTGAAAACGGAGAACTGTTTCTAGTCCACTTGGTCGTTGCGGGCGACATAGCCAAGAGAGCGACGACTGAAGTTTTGGAACCACTTTTGAAAACCACCGTAGGAGAAAGGAAATCTCTGGGCAAAATTGTTATTGGCACGGTTGCGGGGGACATACACGACATCGGCAAAAACATCGTTGCAGTAATGTTCTTTTCGGCTGGGTTTGACGTTTTTGACGTCGGAAAAGATGTTCCTGTGGAAGATTTTGTAAACAAGGTCAAAGAAACCGATGCCGACGTAGTTGCCATGTCTGCTCTTTTAACGACAACTCTGCCTGCTCAACGTGAGGTGATCGAAGCTTTGAAAAAGGCGGGCCTGAGGAGCAAGGTGAAAGTTCTTGTCGGGGGGGCTCCGGCCACTGCCAAGTGGGCTGAAGAGATAGGTGCAGACGGCTACGGTGAAGATCCTATTGAAGCTGTCAGAGTTGCAAAAAGACTTTTGGGCTTGAGTGAATAGAAAAGCAAGTGGCGTTCGGGGCTAAGCACTCAAGCGATTCTGAAAATGGGATGTGAAGGGAGAGGCACCTTTCCTTTTTCTATTGAAAGTTGAGCAAATGCCGCATCTACCATCGCCACCGCCGGAAAGACAAAGGCCGAGTCCTCTATCGGACCATACAGTATGAAGTCTGCCCCAGCCGCTATCGGCAACGCGTTAGCAACAGCTGCACATGGCTTCGCAGCTTCCGCTCCCATTTTGGTTTTTAGTCCCCTCCATGTTCCTATTGCATTGTGGGCGCCACAGCCAGCAGGATAGCCCAGTTCGTTCTTGAGCTCAAAGATAGCTTTGAAGGCCAAGCCTAAAGTTGGCACGTCCAGCACGCATGTATCTATGAGTATCTTGTCGATTCCGCTATCAAGAGCCTGAGGCAAAATCTGTTTTATCGCATCGACCCGGCCTTTCGATGTCATGTCTCTCGTATTATATGCAAGCAACACCGCAGCTCCCAGCTTGGTTTCCTTTATTTTGTCGTACTCTGCTTTCTTTGATTCTGGATTCAACGAGTTGTACACAACTCTGTCTTCGAGGCCAGTTTCCTTCACATAGTTCAACGCGGCAAGTCTGGTTTCAGCTGAAACAGCGTCGAGAAGTATTGGGGCTTCGGTAATTGACGCTACGAAGTCTACTACTAGGTTTATCCATTTTTTGTGCGACAAAACAACATCGAGCATGCAGGGCAGTCCAGTCTTGTCCGAGAAGTCTTCCTGGAGCTTCATCAATCTCTCACCCTCATTGCGGTCGAATTCGCCCGTTTCTTCGTGAAAGTTCAGGCTTTTTTGCTTGTAATAGAAAATTGATCCTATCAGTACGGTGGGACTTTCGCCAAGTCCGCCTCCGAGTGTGACCTTTCCGATCGTGATCTTTTTCTGTTCTGACGAGATTTGCCACATGGAAGGTTCGCCTCCAACTACTGAGTGGCGATTGGAAGTTAAATCTTGCTCGACTCTTTCGTTATCGCTTGCGATTGTCTGTTTTGCGAGTTTGTCGTGGTTTGTTTTCAAAGCACATTGGGACTTTCGTCAGCAAAACTTAAGCATTAACTCGAGCAATTATAGGGTTCATTGTTGGGGTGTCAAGTGTGAAAATAATCGTGTTAGGCTGCGGAAACATAGGTTCTGTCGCTGCAAAAGATTTGGCTGAGAATTTGCCATCTGCTGAAGTCGTGCTTGCCGATCTGGATGAGGTTCGTGCGAAGGAAGCTGCTTCAAAGATCTGGCAAGGAAATGTTTCTTGGATTAAAGCAGACGCCTCCAGCCACCGTGAACTCGTGAGCACGTTGAAGAAGTTTGACTTGGTCATAGGAGCACTGCCCGGTGAAACTGGTTATAGAGTGTGTAAGGCTTCTGTTGCGGCAGGCGTCGATCTTGTTGACGTTTCCTACATGCCAGAAGACGTAATGACCCTGCACAAGGATGCTTCAAAAGCCAAGATCAGCATTCTTCCAGATTGTGGGATGAGCCCCGGACTTGGCAGCATACTAGCCGGTCATGCGATAAGCAAGCTTGACCAAGTTGACAGCGTTTATATGTTGAACGGTGGATTGCCGGAGAAACCATTACCCCCACTAGGCTACGTGATAACGTGGTCGGTTAAAGATCTCATAGACATGTACTCGCGAAAAGTGAATGTTGTTAAAGAAGGCAAAGTAGTTCAGACGGAAGCGATGAGCGGACTTGAAAAAATAGATTTTCCGGGAGTTGGCAAGTTGGAAGCGTTCTATACAGATGGGTTGAGGACGATGCTCCACACAGTGAAAAATGTCAAGGACATGTGGGAGAAATCACTCAGGTACCCGGGACACGTTGAAAAAATAAAACTGTTGAAAGCCTTAGGTTTCTTCAATGACAAACCCGTGGAAATTGGAAACCTTAGTGTTTCTCCAAAGGAAGTAACTGCGAAACTGCTTGAGAGCAAGCTGAAGAGAAAGGACGTGCCAGACATTGTAGCCATGCGCATAATTGTCAGTGGAACGGAAAAAGGGAAACGAGTCAGCTACACTTATCAACTGTTGGATCATTATGACAAGAAGCGCAAAGTCACATCGATGGCAAGAACTACAGCGTATACGACTTCGGTCGTGGCACAACTGTTGGCTAAGAAAG
>Ga0315268_10001469_pt1 | contig 27120 bp, 25 predicted proteins | sample C1_top_MG_FD_204535 | JGI IMG/M metagenome (GOLD analysis project Ga0315268, IMG submission 204535) | Sediment microbial communities from Yellowstone Lake, YNP, Wyoming, USA - C1_top | ecosystem: Environmental > Aquatic > Freshwater > Lake > Sediment | place: USA: Wyoming | collected 2017-08-01
CAGACCATGTTCACTGCTTCAGGGACAGATGGGTTGATCTTCCCAGGCATGAGAGAAGAGCCAGGTTCGACCTCGGGAATCACAATCTCCCCTATCCCGCCTTTTGGTCCTGAAACAAGCAGGCGCAGGTCGTTCGCGATACGATTAAGAGTGATCGCGTATCTCCTGAGCGCAGCAGAAAGCGTTGTGAAATCATTCATGTCCTGGGCCATCTCCACAGGATCATCCGCCATCCGCAGCTCCAGCGATGGTTCTGTGCTTTTGTTCAACTCTTCAACAATCATCTCGCGGAATTTCGGATGAGCTGTTATCCCGCTTCCTGTCGCTGTCCCACCTATTCCCAGCTCCCGCATGCAATCAAGCGCTTTCTCCATCTCAACAATATCTTTCTCTATCGCTCGCGCCCAAGAGGAAAATGTCTGGGAATATGTCATCGGGACCGCATCCTGGAGGTGCGTGCGCCCGATCTTCAAGGTGAGGATGTTGTCCTTCTCTTCGGCTTTCTTCAGCAATATTTTTTGCAGCGATTTAGCTTCCTCTATCAACGAATACGCTGACCTGATCCCCGCAATCCTTATCGCGGTCGGCACCACATCATTCGAGCTCTGAGACATGTTCACATGGTTGTTCGGATGCACCATCTTGTACTGCCCCTTCTTGCCGCCCAGAAGCTCCTCAGCCCGGTTCGCTATGACCTCGTTCACGTTCATGTGGAGCGGAGTCCCAGCGCCAGCCTGGAACGCATCGATTAGGAAATCGCGGAAGAGCGCGCCGGCCAAGACAGAATCAACTGCTTTCACGATCGCATCTGCTGTGACAGCATCCAGCTTCCCGAGCCTCTTGTTCACGACCGCCGCGCATCTCTTGATCAGGGCGACAGAGCGGATCAATTCCGGATCCACTCCTAACCCGCTCAATTTGAAAACCGCTCTTGCCCGGACCGTGAAGGATCCGTAATACGCTTCGTCAGGCACTTCTACCTTGCCAAGAAAATCCTCTTCGATACGCATAAGCATTCATCTCCTTCTGATAAGCGAAATAAGTACGATTGAAACAAAGCCGAGCGCCGGGATCGGACAACCGGACGATGGCGAGGGTGAAGGCGGAAGATTTGGATTGGTGTTGTTCGAGCCGTTTGCTGTCCCGCTCTGGTTTCCAGGCTGGGTCTGGTTCGCTGGCAATGTGTTGTTTTGCGGGGGTGGCGGCTGGGTCGCGTTGTTCTGACCGGTATTCTGATTCGTCTGGTTCGTTCCGTTCTGGACCGGGGGCGTAGGAGGCTGGACCGGCGGCGCTTCGAAGCATTTCTGGTAATAGAACTCTATCTCCCTGCTCCGGTAGTTCTGCGCATCCACACGCAGGATGAACATGTGCGTGAGGAAATTGAGGGTGCCTGGGACCGTCATGACAGCTTCACCATCGCTCCCTGTCTTCACCCTGTTCGGCAATGCCTGGTACCCGTATGTGGTATCGAAAAGCGTGATATCTGCTCCGGAGACGGCTTGATGGGTGCTGTTTCCGAGCACATCTATTGTCAAGTCCTTCGTGTCGCAGTCTATCGTTATCCCGACATCCAAGGATTCCAGCGATTGCCCTCCCGTGTCCTTTATCCCGACATAAGCCGGTTTCACTGTGAATGCCATCGCAGACAATGAAAGAAGCAGCATCCCAAGAATCACATATCGAAGCTGTACCATAGGTTAGTTGATAATCAAGGAAGTTTTTATTCTATTGCGCTCGCGGAAGATTCAGGTTCATCCTTGGCGGTTGCACCATCAATCCCGATTTTCCCTTTTCCGTCCCCGCCCTTCCCTTTTTTCTCTTCGCTTTTTTCCTGTTTTTTCCGTCTCCAGGGTTTTTTCCTGTTTTTCAAGAAATACCATATGATTGCGATCGCGCCGATGATAAGAACCGTGAGTAATACGAGCGCGATGGCCAGAAGCGCCGAATCGGTTCCAATAGATTCTGCGAACGAACCAAGACCGCCGAAAATGCCAGCGAGCGCGCTTGAGAAATCTTTGATGAAACCGCCGCTATTCCCGTTCGCAGTGGAATTGGCAGCTCCGCTATTGTTCTTTCCGCCTGTCTGGTTAGCGCTGCTGTTCTGCTGCGCCCCTGTCTGGTTCGGCTGCGTATACGAGGTATTGGGTTTCGGTTTCGGCGGGGGAGGGATAGGCGGTATCCAGCTCGTGTTAGTCAGGCAATTCACGATATCGAAATGTATCTCCTTGTTGCGGAACCCCTTCTTCTCGATCACCATGATGAAAAGGCCCCTCATCAGCAAAACATTCCCCGGGAGCTTCATCACCACAAATCCATCCTTGTCTGACTTGCCTGTGCCGATTGTAGGGCTGGAGAAATCCACGTATTTCAGGTAGGTGTTCGCATCCTGCACAGGATTCGTAGCATTGTCCATCACGATGACATTGATGGCCGCGGCCGTGCAATCCACGCTCAACGAATAGGTCATTTCCGGGAGGTTATTATCGCCGTTGTTCTGCTGCTCGTAGATATGCGGGCCGATTGTCACGCCATATGTAAGGGCAGCGATGGCCAGCAGCATGATAATGATTTTTTGCACGGATGGATTCATGCATTCGCGGATTTATATATTATTGTGGATAGATTCATTACGAGGTATTCCATGAAACCGAATTATCTTCTCATCCCGGTCGCATTCATTCTTGCCTGCGCTATTACGTATTTGATCGGGCAATTAAAGCCAGATATCTTACTCGAAATCATCGGATTTATCTTGATGGCAGCTGTTTCATGCACGATATTCTATAAAAAAAACCAGAGAATCTCTGGAACTGTTGCTTTCGCCTCGTTAATTCTCCTGCTCGTCATCGCCTTTCTCAGAATCCAGATGCCCCATATATCCTCCCTGATCAATGTTTCCTTCGATTGGAAATGCGCTATCGCATTCAGCGAAAGCCCGCCTGGGCCGTTAGAATATGGATTACAGCAGGGATGTGTGTTCTGGAGTTTCGTGCTATCGTACCTCATCGGGGTACTATTAGGGCCGATAGTGATATCCGTCGTAAGGAAATTGCAGGATTCAGAATAGTTCAAGGCCGAATTCCTTTCACTTCTTGCCGAACTGCGCCAGCATAGCCTCGATCTGTATCCGCTCGTTCGCCCCCTGGACCAGCCTGAAGCTGAATTCGCCGAGGGATTCTATGAGCCTCATCTTCTCTTTCTCAGGGATATCCAGCTTCGGGATCTCGCGGTAGACCTGTAAAAGGATGTCCTCGCCGGAAAGGCCGTAAACCATTATCAGTTTGTCCAGGTTCTCCCGGGCCTGGGTGAAGCTCCCCTTGATAGCAAGGTCGACCATGTCCTTGACCTCTTTCGGGGTTGCCCGGCTGCTTATCTTGTGGACAAGCTCCGCCTTCACGTGCTTAGAATGCATGGAGCAGCCCTGGAGGATGTTAAGGGCCCTTCTCATATCGCCTTCGGAGATATAGAATATCGCCTTGAACGCATCATCATCCACGGTCAGCTTCTCGCTCTGCGCAGCGTGATGAAGAGCTTTTTTCACATCCGCTTCGTTCAGTGGCATGAACCTGAAGACCGCGCACCTGCTCTGGATAGGTTCTATTATGCGGGAGGAATAGTTCGCTGATATGATGAACCTTGTGACGGATGAGCTCGATTCCATGGTTCTCCTGAGAGCCTGCTGGGCTTCTGTGGTCAGCGCATCGGCCTCATCCAGGAATATCAGCTTGAACGGCACCTGCCCTATCGAGACAGCCCTCGCGAAATCCTTGATCCGGCCGCGCACGACATCGATACCGCGTTCGTCGCTGGCGTTCAGCTCCATGAAATTCCCCATCATCTCGTCGCCATACAGTTCGTGAGCAAGAGCTAGGGCGCATGTCGTCTTGCCCACCCCTGGGGGCCCGGCAAAAAGCATGTTCGGCATGTTCCTGGCTTTCAGGAAGGCCTTGAGGCTCGCTACGGCATCAGTCTGCCCGACGACGTCATCGAGCTTTTTCGGCCTGTATTTCTCTGTCCATGGAAGAATGTCTTTGGTGTCCATCATAAGGTGATTCGGAACCAATGTTAATAAATTTGTCAGGTGATTAAGCCTTTGATATTTATGGAACGCGTCGCGACAGGAATAGCCGGATTGGATGAGATGTTGAACGGCGGCATACCCGCAGGAAGGCACATCGCCCTCTACGGAGGCCCTGGTTCGGGAAAGACCTCCTTCGGTTTCGAGTATCTCTACAGGGGCGCGAAAGCCGGTGAAGCCGGATTATATATAACAATGGAGGAGACGCCGGAAGATATCGTCGACAACATGAAGAACACGTTCCCCATGCTGTCCGATGTCTCGCAGCTTGTATCCGCAAAGAAGCTGGAATTCATCAAGCCCGACAAGCTGGAGCTCGAATCAGTCGCCAGCCTGCTGGAAGACCGCATCACCTCGAACGATGTGAAGCGCGCTGTGATCGACTCCTCGACGATGATCCGCCTGTCTTTTGCTACCGACATCGAGTACCGCCAGACGCTCTTCGAATTCCTCTCGCTCCTGCGCAACCTTGATGTCACGACGGTGACCACGGTGGAGGCCAACACCTCGAAACGCGAGGAGATGCGCTATGACATAGAGCATTTCACAATGGATGGCATCATCAACCTCTACAACCTGGACAGGGAGGACAGGAGGATCAGGGCCCTTGAGATCTTCAAGATGAGGGGGACAGACCATTCGCGCGACCTGGTCCCGTTCAAGGTCACCCCTAACGGGATTAAGGTCTACATAGGAGAGAAGGTATTCTGAAGCGGGAAAAATAGAGGCGCGAGTTCCTTCGAAGGCGCGACTTTCTCCGCTTTCAGGGGCTTGGCGCAGTCGCTGCCAGATTGTGCTCGCATGCCTCCTGGTTCTTCTTTGCCACTTCGACATTCTCTTGGCTTATCTCAGATTTTTCTTTTCCAAGTTGCAGCGATTTCCACCCTGCGTGCGCTGCCATCCTGAAATGCGTGGCGCAACCAGCATAGTCTTTTGATTCGAAGGCTAATCTCCCCTTCTCATATTCATCCCTGAATTTCACGGAAGCGAGATGCTCGAGCGCATAATCATTTGTGGGGAATATCCCGAGCGAACGCTCGAATGCGGTCATCGCACCCTGCAGCTCGTTCTTGGAGCGCAGGAAATCCGCCCAATCCCTGTGCGGGATGGCTTCGGATTCGCTGTAGCTCATCTTCATGATAGTAGTATGAGGAGTATGCTTGGTCATCCCTGGTTTCGGGAACTGGAGGTCGATGTCAATCCTTTTCCCCTCGACAATCGCGAAGGCTATCATATGCTGCATGTCCTGGGGCTTATCATTGTAATGCCAGACCTCTGTCCCGCCGGGAAACAGCGGCGCGTTGTTCTTCGGGTCCCCTCTGGTGACGACGCCGATCCACATGATCGCGAGCTCGTCGCAAACCCCGCCCTGGACTAGGGTTAGCGCAGGGATTCGCGGGGCTCTCATCGAAGTGCTTTTATCGAAACGGACATCGAGGCTTCCTCCCACCCGGAGGGCCTCGAAGAGCGCATCCACTTTGGCTCTTGTCGTCTTTAACCTGGCCGCGCTTTCAGCCAGCTCGCGCAATGTGTCATTGAGCTCGAACTGGTTGGCGCTGGAATCATAACCATAAGGGAAGCTGGTGCGTTTCGCCTCAACACCTGCGCTCTCACCCACTCCCAATTTTCCCGATACGCTCGAATTCGCCGAGCCATTCGCGCTCGCGTTCGCCGGAATCCCCGCGGGGTTCTGCGTTCTCGCGATATTCTCGTTCATGCACCCATACGTTAGGAAGAGCGATGCGCCGACAACCGCGCAGGCTGCCGCGTAGACGTTTTTGCGGGATTTCTCTTTCTGGATTTTAGTTGAATCAGCAGTAATCATAGCCATTAATTGTTAAAAAGTGTTTATAAATGTTATAGAATCCCTGAATATTGGTTTTGGGACTTGAGATTTTAAACACTTGTGAGACATAGTAAGTGACGCTAATTAAGGGATATCAGATAACGAGGTAGAGCTGTTCTATGTACGATCACAAGACGGTAGAGAAGGAGATCCTTGACTTCTGGAAGAAGGATGGGATATACGAGAAATCCAAAAAGGCCAATATCGGGTGCGAACCGTTCTATTTCTGCGACGGCCCGCCATATGCGACAGGCCAGATCCACCCCGGGACAGGATGGAACAAGACGATAAAAGACGCGGTCTGCCGCTACAACAGGATAAACGGCAAGGATGTCCGGTTCCAGCCGGGATACGATACCCACGGCCTGCCCATCGAGGTCAAGGTCGAGCAGGAGCTCAAGTTCCAGCACAAGAACGACATCGAGAAATACGGCATAGGTAAATTCATAGAGAAGTGCAAGGCTTTCGCGACGAAATACATGGGGATCATGGGAACGCAATTCGAATCCCTGGGCGTATGGGCTGATTACGACCATCCATACATCACCTACCATGATTCGTATATCAATTCCTCTTGGAAGACGCTCGCCATGGCGAACGAGAAAGCGCTCCTCCACGAAGGCGTCTATGTGCTCCCATACTGCTATCGCTGCGAGACCACTATAGCCAATTACGAGCTTGAATACGGCGAGGAGACCGACCCCAGCATCTATGTCAAGTTCAAGGTGAAAGACAAGGAGAACGAATACCTGATAATCTGGACTACGACGCCATGGACCCTTGTTGAGAACATGGGCGTGATGGTGCACCCGACCTTCCAGTATGTCAAGGCGAAGGTGGATAGCGAAATCTGGATCGTCGCAAAGGAGAGGCTGGAGCCGCTCCTTGCGCTTATAGGGAAAAGCGCCACGGTTCTCGAGGAGATCCCGGGCCGGAAGCTCAAGGACATCCAATACGACCACCCGTTCCAGGACAAGTTGCACAAATTCTATGACCGCAAGGTCATCTTGAGCGACGAGTATGTGACTGTCGAGGAGGGCACAGGCCTTGTACATACAGCGCCAGGAACCGGTCCCGAAGACTTCATAATCGGAAAGCGCTACGGCATCGAGCCGTACTGCCCTGTAGACAGCAAGGGATGCTATACATCTGATGCCGGCGAGCTTTTCGAAGGCAAGAATGTGCGCGAGGCCAACCCGTTCATCATAGAGATAATAAAGGGCAACGGCTCTCTCATCCGCGAGGAGCGCATCCGCCACAGGTATCCCCATTGCTGGCGATGCAAGACGCCCTTGATATTCCTGACCACCAACCAGTGGTTCATCAACATCTCGAAGATGAAGGACCAGATGCTCAACGAGATCGAGAAGACCGAATGGCACCCGGATTTCGTGAAAGACCGCTTCCGCGAGTTCGTGAGCGGCGCACCAGACTGGTGCATATCCCGCCAGAGATACTGGGGGATCCCGCTACCTATCTGGAAATGCGCAGGATGCGCTAAGGTGAGGGTCGTGGGTTCGCGCGACGAGCTTCCGAAAGTGAAAGAGCTCCACAGGCCGTACCTGGACGAGATTGAGCTTCCCTGTAGCTGCGGGAAATCAATGAAGCGCATCCCTGATGTTATGGATGTCTGGTTCGATTCCGGCAACGCTGTCTGGGCGTCCATGAACAGCGAAGAGGCGAGAACCTACGGCGAGCGCGCTGATGTGATCATCGAGGGGCAGGACCAGATAAGGGGATGGTTCTATTCACTGCTAGGCTCCGGTGTCGTTCGTTACGGTTCCAGCCCGTACAAGCGCCTGCTCATGCACGGATTCTTCGTGGATGAGAAGGGCGAGAAGATGAGCAAATCAGTCGGCAATTTCGTCCCTCTCGAGCAGATCCTCGAGAAATACGGCGCAGATGCATTCAGGCTCTGGGGCATGAGCAACACGATCTCAGAGGAGCTGAAATTCAGCTGGGACGAGATGAAGAAGAGCAAGGCCGACCTGAATATCGTCTTCAACATGGTCTCGTTCCTCGAGCGCTTCTACGGTGATAAGAAGATCGAGAAGGCTGAACCCACTCCGATCGATGCATGGCTCATGAGCAGGCTGAATTCAACAAAGAAGGAATTCATCAGCAGCTTCGACCACTACGAGATAAACCGCGCAGCCAAGGCGCTGCGCAACTTCATAGTTGAGGATCTTAGCCGGTTCTACATGAAGATAGCGAAAGAGCGCATACAAGAAGGCGACAATGCAGAGGCTGCCCTATTCACGATATACCAGTCCATGCTCGCATCGCTCCAGATGCTCGGCTGCTTCAGCCCGTTCCTCAGCGAATACCTGTACCTGAGATTCTTCAAGAAACACGAGAAGGCAGAGTCGCTCTATTTGATCCGCATGAGCCACCTAGACGAATCGAGCATAAATTCCGGCGCTGAAAAGAGGATAGAGCTGGTGAAAGAGGTCGTGTCTGTGGCTATGCTTGCCCGGCAGAAAGCTACCCTGAAGGTGCGCTGGCCCATCCGCACGCTCTACATTGAGACGAAATCGCACGAAGTGATCGATGCGATGAACGCGTTCAAGGACACATTGCTCTCGCTCACTAATGTGAAGGATCTCAAGGTCGTGGAGGCTCCTCCGGCAGGCGAGATGGCGAGCGAATCCTTCTCGCTGGGCGCTGTGCACCTTGAGAAGAAGATGGACGAGCAGCTATACGAGGAAGGGGTAGTCAACGAAGTCAAGCGCAGGATACAGATAATGCGCAAGGATGCCAAGCTCGTAGAAGCTGACAAGATATCGCTCATTATAAGCGCAGAGAAGGAGCTCGAATCCATCCTGGAGAAGAACAGGAGCCTCATCATGGATATCGTGAACGCCGGGTCGCTGTCATTCGCTGTTGAAAAGACCATGAACGAGTACGAGATAGACGGGAGGCTCGTGAAGATTGCGGTGAAGAAGATTTGATGCTATTAGAGCATAATCATTTATAAATTGTAACAAGTAACTACTCTTCCATGGCTAAGCCGGAGCAGATCGTCCAAGGAAGACCGAGTGCTCACCTGTTCTCAGAAACAAAGCACGCTTTCTATTCCGCGGCCAAATGCATTTTCCCTATGCTGCCTTTGGTCTCGTTATGGTCATGCGATGCAAGCGCGATCCAGAAAAAAGATTTTGTCTATACCGGTCCGCCGGCATCGACGAACGCGTCTGCATCAAAAGCCACCACGCTTCCTTTCTGCGAATTCCATGATGATAGTCTGGAATACAGGACACCTGACGGCGGGGTCGTTATTGTCCTTGACCTGATCAAATCCAATGAGACCAAGGTCGGTTTTGGATGCAAGGATGAGTATGCCATGGTCCTCACGACCCGGAATCTATATTTCGTCTATGGGGAAAATACCAAACGCGCAGCAGGCTCAAGCCCTATGACATCCTACAGCGCCATAAACGTTTCATCCATCATGCCGAATTTCGTCGCCTGGACCCAATCAGAATCCTCTGCTTCCATCCTGACCAATGATAAACTGAAAAATGAAAAGAAAAGCACGACTATCTACGCTCCCCCGCTGAAGCGCGACATGCGGATCCATACGCTTGGTTTTGATGTCACTGGCGCGAAAATGGCATACTATTCGAATCGGGTCTTCATCGCCACACCTGGGAAAGTGCTTGCTTCGCTGCAACCTGAGACCGACGCCCTTTCCGTATTCCATTTTTCTTCGAATATGAATAACCCTGCATTCTTGGTCTCAGGCAATAAACTGAGATATGGGACAACAAGCTCCCCTGAGATATCCATAACAGTAGGCAGTGACCTTTCAGTGACTGCCACTGATAAAGGGGTTAAGCTGAGATAAGAATATGGTATCAGGGATAAGAAGAATAATAAGATAAAATCCAAGAAAAGAGATAAAAAAGAGTTAGTTGAAGAAATCCGATTCACGCTCTTTTTTTAGGGACAGTATGCAATTTTGCCTCGCTCTCTTGCTGCGCCCTCAAAGCATCCAGAGATCGATCCAATGTGACCTTGTACATCGGGCCTGAACCTCCTGTTCCTCTTTGAAGATCCGCTTCTCCAGTTTGGCTGGTTAAAGGGATGAAGTAGCGATCCGGCATGCGGGATGATCTCTCAAGCTGGACCAAACCCGTAAGGGCGTCGCCCATAGCCTTGACCTGATCCGTGAGCCCTAACCGGCTGACCTTATCTATCTGGTTGGTCGATAGCCCGAAAGGGGATCTGAACGCAGTTGTAGCCGTGTCTGGATTTGCATCGTGCTTATATTTTGCTATCGCATAAGCCTGAGCAGCCTCCCAAATCGTTTTAGCCCGGTCATATGACATCCCCAAGCCGCCCTGGGCTGCTGGTTTCGTCATTTTAGCCATCGTATACTCCTGTATCGTCCTCTGATAATCAGTTTTCTCTGGTGCTTTCTGTTCAACCGGTACCTTTGGTTCAGCCATGTTCACACCTCAAATTGGGAATTGCTACCTTGACGGTTCATCCCCACTTTATATCATTATTAATTACATTTTATGAAACAAAGAATATTTAAACATGGCGATTCCCGGCATCCCTATAGCTCGCGCTCTATGAGTTGTTCGACGTATCGGTCAAAATCCCTAAAATCAGCTATTCAGTTCGCGCTCTTGTACGCTTTCCTTTTCTTCATGTCGCTCCAGCAGGCCTTGCAGATGTAGCGGTGGTCTATCTTCTTCCTCTTCTGCGCCTTGATCGCCTGGTAGCAGACCTTTTTGCCGCAATAGTCGCATTTGACCAGTTTCGCAGTCTGGATACCGGTCAGCTGGCAAGTCTCAATAGCCATCAATTTCACTCTCTCAAAGATTCCTATATCTGATAATTTGATGATACGAATATTCCATCGAAACGTATTTAATGGGTGCTCTGAGTAGTTTTACCTCATGAGACGAGGACAAGCGGCCGCGGAATACCTCATGACATACGGGTGGGCTCTTCTTGCGTTGGTGATCATAGTTGCCGTCGTTATATCAAGCGGGGTCCTATCCATGGATTCCATGATAGCCGAGCAATGCGATTTCGGCAATAGCGCGCCGTGCCAGTTCGCTCTGTTCAACAACGCGAGCACCAGCAGCACGAATATCATCCTTTCAGTGTACAACAGCTACCCCTACAAGATTAGGATCGACGATTTGAAGATCGCGACGCAGGACGGCTCGCAATCTTTCACATGGCTCCCTGCCTTCCCGACACCCCCGAACAATGAGATAGACAGCGGGGCGAACCTGACTCTTTTTGGCAAGCTCACAGGGACCATGCTTCCAGGGTCAGGGATAAAGAGGTTCAACGGCAACCTCACCTATGAATCCTGCGCGCCTGAACTGAATTCGACCGGATGCAGCAACTCAAAGCATTCTGTGAGCGGAAAGATAATCGGGCGCATCATAACGGGCTGACAGCGAATTCGCCCGAGATCGCATCTATCTTCTTTATCTTGCTGATACGCTTCAATTCCTCAAGGAGCTCGGGTTCTATCGGAGTAGGATTCGATATCCTTACTTCTTCGAGTTCAGCGTTCTGCGCGAGCTTGTTCTTGGCCTTGTGCTGCCTCAGCTGGGAGACTATCTCATTGAGGACCAGTACTTTATCGACAGCATCCTTGTGCTCATCCCCGCCCTCGGGCCACTGGGCGCGATGAACGCTCTGCGCCTTTCCGTACATGCCCCGATATATCTCTTCGGACAGGTGCGGCGTGATTGGGGATAGGAGCTTCACTGAATCGAGAAGGACTTTGTTCAAGGCATATAACGCCGCTTCCTTTGTCGGGCCTTCACCATATACCCTGTGCTTGACGAACTCCAGATAATTGTCGCAGAAATCATGCCAGAAGAACGCATGCATCTTCTTGACCATCTCATGGTATTCGTAAGCCTCCATATGGGCTGTGCATTCCTTGATTGTCGTGTTCAACCGCCCGATTATCCACCTGTCGATCAAGGTCAGTTCCGGTTCCTCCGGGAAATCCTTGCGGAGCGGTTCTATGAACCTGGCAGCGTTCCAGACCTTGCTTATGAAGCTCTTTGAATATTTTATATCTTCAAAGCTGAAGGGCCGGTCGCGGGCCATCGCCCCGCTCATGGCTGCCCATTGTCGTATCGCATCAGTGGGGTAGTCCTTCTGGAGCTCTGCCGGCGAGATGATGTTCCCCAACGACTTGCTCATCTTCTTGCCATCAGGCGCCAAGACATTCCCGTTCAATAATATCTCGTTCCAAGGAGCCATCCCTGTCAATGCGACTCCGCTCCGATAGATTGTATAAAATGCCCATGTGCGCACGATCTCCACGCCCTGGGGCCTCAAGGAGGCAGGATACAGCCTCTCCATCCTCTTCTGGTCATCCGGCCAGCCTGAGATTATCAATGGGGTTATGCTCGAATCCACCCACACATCGCATGTGCTGGTCTCAGGTTTCATCTGCGAGTTGCATTTCGGACATGTCTTCGGTTTCGCTTTCTCTGGATAGAACGGAAGGCCTGATTCATCGGCAGCGGCTGTCCCCAGGCACTTCTCGCAATAATAGAATGGCAACGGAGTTCCGAATATTCTTTGGCGCGAGATGACCCAGTCCCATTCCGCGCTCTCAACCCAATCGATGAGATAGCTGATGCCAAATTCAGGGATCCACGTTATCTTGTGCGCCATATCCTTGATGAGCTTCCCTGTGCTCCGGATGTCGGCGAACCATTGCAATGAGGAGATGAGCTCCACAGCGGTATTGCATCTGTCATGGACCTTTATCGTCTGCTTCAGCGGCTCTTTCTTCACGACTTTCCCTTCTCGCTCCAGTTTCTCGATGATGAGTTTCTTGGCCTCTTCTACCTTCTTTCCAGTGAACTCGCCCGCCTCTTTCAATTTCCCGTACCTGTCGATGCCTTCTATCATTGGAAGCTTGTACCTGTGCATCCAGACGACGTCCATCTTGTCGCCGAATGTGCAGAGCATGACTAAACCAGTGCCGAATTCCTTGTCCACTTCCTTATCGGAGATGGCCTGGACCTCTTTTCCAAGTGGAGTAGTGATCCTTGCGCCTTCGAGGCCTTTATACCGCTCGTCTGTCGGATTGAATAGGACAGCGACGCAAGCGTGAAGGAGCTCTGGCCGAGACGTGGCGACTATAAGGTCCTCACCTGCAGGTCCCTTGAATTTTATATAAATCAGCGTCCCGTCCTTCTCGACCTCATCAAGCTCGGCCTTCGCGATAGCCGATATGCATTTCGGGCACCAGTAAACAGGGTATTTGCTCATGTAGATGAGCTTGTCCGCATACATCTTGATGAGCGACAGTTGCACCTTTCGGTGATATTCCGGATCCATGGTCCGGTATTCATACCGCCAGTCCGGCGAGAAGCCCATCTCCTTCATCTGGGTCCTCATGCGCTCTATGAATTCGAGCGTCCACTCGATGCATCTTGCGCGGAATTCCACAGGAGGGAGCTTGCCGAACTTCTTTTCTACCTTGACCTCTGTCGGGAAGCCTTGGGTATCCCATCCTTGGGGATAATAGACATTGAACCCGTTCATGCGCTTGTATCTTGCCACAAAATCGATGAAGCTGTAACTGAGCACGTGGCCCATGTGCAGCTCGCCGCTAGTGAATGGCGGGGGCGTGTCTATGGAGAAGATGGGTCTGACAGTGTCGTTCTCGTCGAACCTGTCTGTGCCTTCCTCCTCCCAGGTTTTCTGCCACTTCTTCTCGATTTCGCGGTCATATCTCTGCTGAAGCATAAGTATCACGTTATTTGGACGATAAGTTAGTTTGACCAAGTTGATTTTTTAACGGAATAGTTGAGGGCGAGGCTATGGGTGTTGTGATGATTTTTCCTGCCTCCCGAAAGGATTTGGCACATATTCATCCAGGATGGTGAGAACCGAATAATCCCGGATTATATCCGAGAATTTGTCCTTGATATCCTTTATTATCTCATGGAGTTCAGATGCGTTTTTAGCATCGAAATCCAGTTCCAGATCCCAGTTTCCGGCTATACGGTTGATATAAGCTGAGTTTTGATGCTGCTCGCAATAAGCAATCAACCCCTGTTCTTTCTCGAGATTCGCATTTTGCAACCAGACCAAGAGCTTATATCTCGTATATCCAAAAATGAGCGGATTGAAATAAATCCCAAAGAACTTTATTATTCCAGCCTCGCTGAGCTTCTTTATCCTGTATTGCACAGCATCAGCCGAAATCCCCAGTTTAGAAGCGATATCTATTGTCGTCATTCTAGAATTTTCAAACAGATATGCCATTATCTTGCTGTTTGTCTCGTCCAGCGTGGCGATTTCGTTGCTAAAATCAAGAGTGATGGAACGGCTGAGCCCGCTGCCAGTGATATACTTCAGCGGAAGATAAGTCTGCTGGGTTGCGATCACCACATTCTTCGCCGTTATTGATTTGCCGAACCTTGCCATCAGGAAATCCATCTCTTTTTTCAATTCACCTTCGTTCCTGAGGCTATATCTTATCACGTAATCCCAATTCCCTTCGAATTTGGCAAACCATTGCGCTTTTGGATGGTTTTTCAAATATGTTTCCAGTTCCGGGTTATCGGTCTGGGTTTTGAGGTATACCCTATACGTTTTCAGCCCGAGCTTATCCAGGTTGGGCTCGGCGAACATCCTCAGGATCATGCCGCTTTTCATCAAGCGGTTGATGCGGTATTCTACAGTGTCGCTGCGCAAACCGATATTACGGCCTATCTCCGAGTAGGACCTGCGCGAATTCTCTTCCAGCTGCTGCATTATCGCCTTATCCTTCTTGTCAAGCTTCAGCAGTCCCTCATCAGCCATTGTCCTATTTCTACGCAAAAATTATTTAAATTAATCGGTTTTTTTGGATTTTTAATGTAAAACGTATTAAATATACCTAAATCCATAGATAAACATAGAAAAAAACATAATGAAATCGGAGGAGAAAACAACATGATTCGTGATCCACAAACAGGAATGCGCCGTGACCCATATAGTTGCGCACGAAAATTGCAGCCAGAACATAGAAAACGATTGATGCTGGAAGTCGCGCAATGCCCTGAAGTCAGAATCCCAGTGCGGAAAAAGGCCGCGAGGGAACTAGCCGAACTCGGTTCATTGAAAGATGCTGCCGGGCTCTTAGACAAATTAGGAGAAAAAAAGGAGGCGGCGGATTTATACTCCCGGTTCGATCCCAAACAGGCAGCATTGATATTGGTGGCGATAGGCGAAACCGAACGCGCCTATTCCCTCGCTGCAGACCTTGGTTTAGGCGCAAAGATCGAGATATACGAAGTGGCAAAAAACCTAACCGGATTAGGGATAGGAGCAGTCGGAAAAGAAAAGGAAACCGCGATCGAAATCACCCGGAGATTATTTTCTGAAGATGGAAACTGGAAAATCAGTAAAAACCCTTACAAAGAAGCGTTTGCCCTTCTTACATCGATAGTCGCAGTAGGATGGAAAGACGAGGCCAAGCAGATGATGGACGAAGTTGCCGAGTCATACCTGAAGACTATTGTACGCCAGGGTGAGAAATATGTTCTCCCCACATACTATTTTTCATTGGTCTTTGCCGCATCCCGAATTGCCGGGGATTCAGATATCGCATTGAAGTTCTATAGAAAAATAAGGAAGAGGCATTGGGGCATGCTGCTGAAAATAAAAGAAGATGGAATTAGAATCGATAATTACCGGAAAGGAACATCGGTGGACAATTATCAGGTAGGGGTACAATTGCGCTTGGCACAGCTTCTTTTCAACTTGGGGAACCGAGATGAGGCGCTTAAGGTGATGCCCCCAGTTAAAGAAATGAAAAAACTTCTAGCAGTACATGCTGAAGCGTATGTGATGGAACGTTATGGTTACTATGAGTGGTTTCGTACAACCGAATCTCCCTATACTGCATATCATGATATAGAGCCATTAAACTATAGCGATAACTACGGTGATAGAAAACCGATTGTTGATATACCCGAGTATCAAGAAAAGTTATGGCTGATTCCGCTCAGGATATATTGGGAATCAGGACTTTACGAAAAATTCAAAGAGCAATTGGACATTTTGCAGAAATTGGCAAACAAAGTAGAGAGCCGGAAAAACACATGCGATGCCTGGTTTTGGACTAAATTAGCTGAAGATAAGGTCCTGAATATCCTTGCAAGAAAGGATGCTTCCCTCCGTTCAGAGTTGGAAAGATTTATCTTTCCGGTTCCTTTTGACAAAAAGTGGGATCACATTAAGAAAGAAGATGTAATTACCCCAAACCCGGAATCAAGGCCAAAATGGGATTTTTTACGTCCGGAAGCTGAAATTCAAGAAAGAGAGGCTCGAAAGAATCGGCCGAAGACTTTATCCGATATTTTCGGTTGCAGCTTCGGGTAGGATGATGATGCCAGAAGGATCATTCCCTAGACCGTCAGCTTCATCCCGTCTCTTGCAGCGATTGTCTCGACCCCGGTCGCTTCCTGTATCTTCTGCGCCTCTTTCCCAGGCCCGACCCTGAGCATCTTCAATCCCAAATGAGTTATCACGCATCTTTTCGGTTTCGCGACCTTCAGAATCTCTATGACATCCCCTGTCTTGAGATGGCCGATATACTTATCGTCTTCCGGTTTCAGGCAGTTTATCACCAATAGGTCGCAACCTGTGAAATCCTTGCCCAAACTATCCATGTATTCGGTATCCGAGATGTAGCCTATTGTTTTGCCATCCAAATCCAGCTTGAATCCGAACGCGGTCGGTTCATCATGCTTCATCTGGAATGTCTCGATCGAGAACTGCCCCTTTCCGACATCGAACTTTTCCTTGCCGCCCGGGATCGCTGTGTAAAGATATTCGATCTTCGATTTGTGATATAGGTGTATCGCCTGGTCTTCTCCTTTCTCATTGCCTTCGATCGCCTGCTTGCTCCCGATGAATATCCCGCGCTTCTTGAGGCCGTAGCCTGTCATGGCCTCTATAAGCACCATCGCATCCGAGGAATGGTCGATATGGTTGTGAGTCACGATAATGCAATCCAGGGAAAGCGGATCCTTTTTCTCCTTCAATGAGTGCAATAGCGCTCCCGGGCCGGGGTCGATATGGATATTCGCGCTCTTTGAGTCAATCCTGAAGCCGGCGGTGGCCCTGATTTGTTTTATCAGGTTGATGCGGCCTCCGCCGGTCCCTAAGAAGACGATCTCCATGATAGATGGATATAGGCGAAATGCTTAATTTCTTTGTCAATGAACAAAACATGCAGGTTCCGCGCGAGCTCGGCTCGCCGCATCTTTCGCACTCGCTTATCTTCGCTCCTTTCGAATATTTTGCGTGGAGCGCGTCTTCCATATCCAAAAAGCTGTTCACTATCTTGAATTTCGTCCCAGGATACCTCTCTTCCGTTTCATTGAGCATCCTCCTCGTGTGCTGGCGGAAAGCCGTGTAGGCATACGGGCACTCGATACGTTCGATCGCTATCCCCTTCATCATCGCATAGATGGCTATCTCTTTTTCAGGGGTCAGCATCAGGGGACGGATACGCGGGACGAACGAGACGCTTTTGGAGCTTCTTGTTATCATTGGTTCGTTTAGTCTCGCGAGACGTGCTGGTTCATTCTTCATGATGTTCATGATGACTGTCTGCGCGATATCATCCAGGTTATGGCCTATGGCGAGTTTCGTCGCTCCGAGCTCTTTTGCTGCCTTGTTCAAGGCATATCTCCTGAGGACTCCGCACTGGCTGCAAGGCAAATCACCAACGCTATCTCTCACCAATTCATCGAGCGATCTCCCGCACAACTTTTTGAACGAATATACATGCAGCTCGATACCGAGCTTTTTGCACTCGCGTTTCGCTGCAACCATGGTCTTTGGTCTGTATCCTTTGATTCCTTCGTCTATGGTTATCGCGAACAGCTCGATGGGCAGGTCTTTCTTCAGCTCCGCAAGCGAATGGAGGAGCACTGTGCTGTCCTTGCCACCAGATAAGCCGATCGCTACCCTATCCCTTTTCTTCAGCATGCCCATCGTGCGGACGGTTTTCCTGAACCTTTTATCGAACATTCGGATGAAATGAGGTTCGCACAGGTGCTTGCAGGAATACGGCAGAAAGACTACGCCTTCCTTCCCGCAATGGCATAAACCCGATAACGCGTCCGAACCCGAGCGCATCCGGGCAATTTTTTTATCTTTTCTTCTTGTTTCAGCCACCGAAAACGACCTTTATTATCTCGATTCTGTCTTTTTTCCCGATTTTCCTGGTCTCGGGGGCGAGTTTGCCATTGACCTTGATGACTACCTCTTCCCGCATGAACTTGAGGTCCTTGAGCAGTGATGACACTGTCCCTGAGTATTCCATGTCCTTTCTCTCGTTGTCTATTACTAGCTCCACAATATCCACCCGATAAAAAACAACTATTCAAAACGTCTCGATCCGTTCGCTCGATTATCTTTTGGATTTTTTATTCGATTTTTTTGTGTTTTTTATTGATTTTTTCCCGAGTTTCCGAACTTTCTTTCATACCGCTAGACAATCCGAACCCGCTCGGATCTACCCCCGGGATATTCGTAGAGAATTTCGGGATATCGCGCCTCTCATTCTCTTTTGTTATCATGTTTATGGAAATAGAAGGGGCCAGTCCAGCCTTATGCGCGAGAGGATCTAATGACGCACCTTGATTCGAATCCGCACGGACGCCCATTTTCTTGATATCTTTTTTGTTTTCATTCTTGTTATCTTTCTCGCTATCGTTCTTGTCCTTTCGCTCGCCCAGTCTGTTGTCGAGCGACGGGATCATCCGGTCATCCCCGATCCCTATATGGGCCTTCAGCATCCGTTCATGCAATCTCTCTATATCCGAGCCTTCGATGAGGGTCTTCGGGAGTATGGGGCCGGAATCCAGAAGCATCGGGTTAGGAGGCTGGACCGGCCTAAGGATAGCGATATTATCGGAAGTCTCTTCGATTTCTCTCCCATTGCCCGATATCTTCCGGGCTGGAACATTCTTCTTGCTCATGAAAAGGATATTCTAACGTAAAGTTTAAAGACCGGAATCACACAGCCCTTTCGATCTCGCCTTTGGTCATGCTGATATCCTTCATCGCAGCGTTCAGGTTCGCCTGCGCGATCATCCTCTCCTCGATCCGCAGGAGCTGGTTATACTTGGCTGTCCTCTCGCCCCTTGCAGGTGCCCCTGTCTTTATCTGGCCTGCGTTGATCCCGACAGCGAAATCCGCTATGAAACAATCCTCTGTCTCGCCTGAACGGTGGCTTACGATGATGTTGATATGGTTCTGCCTGCACATCTTCGCTGCTTCGAGCGCCTCGCTCACAGTCCCTATCTGGTTGATTTTGAGAAGCAGGGCGGTCATGGACCTCTCCTCTATCGCCCTCCTGATGCGTTCAGGATTAGTGACGACCAGGTCATCTCCGACTACCTGAAGCCGAGGCAACTCCTTCACTAAAGCAGAAAACGCCCCGAAGCTGTTCTCCTCGAAAGGATCCTCGAGGCTCTTAATCGGGTACGTCTTCACGAGGTCCGAGTAATAGTCGATCATCTCGTTCTCGCCAAGCTCTTTCCCGTCTATGTGGTATTTCCCCTTGTCATAGAACGATGAAGAGGCTGCATCAATTCCGAAATCGCACTGGCCATTGTAGCCAGCCTCTTCCACAGCAGCTACAAGCGCATCGAGCGCCTGGTACGCGTTGTCTATCGGTGGCGCATAGCCCCCTTCATCTCCGACATTGCGGGCAAGCGCCCCGTATTTCGCCGCGAGCTGCTTGCCGAGGATATGGTATATCTCGCTTGCCATCCGAAGCCTGTCAGCGAAACGGTCAGCAGATGGCATTATCATGAATTCCTGTATCGCGAGCTTCCCTCCAGCATGCTTGCCGCCGTTGATGATGTTGAACATGGCAAGGGGGAGCATCTCCCCTCCAAGATGCTCATAAAGCAGGGCGCCTGAACCTGATGCAGCCGCCCTCATCACTGCCATGGATGTCGCGACTATGGCATTCGCGCCCAGATTGCTCTTATCAGGCGTCCCATCAAGGTCCCTGAGCTTCAGATCTATGGTCTCCTGGTCAGAGGCATCCATGCCGACAAGGCCCTGCGCGATCGAGATATTCACGTTCTCTACTGCTTTCCGCACTCCCTTTCCTAGATACCTCGGCCCGCCATCCCGCAGTTCATGGGCCTCGAACGTGCCTGTCGAGGCGCCGCTTGGCGCTGCCGCGCTGCCGAAGCCTCCGTCAGTGACCACATCGACCTCTATTGTGGGGTTGCCTCGCGAATCGAGTATCTCTCTGCCCCAAACCGATACGATCTTCATTGAAAAACACCGCTCAGGATGACATCTTTGTTATACTCCCTGCCCATTGCCTTAAAAACATACTCTTATATCTGTCTCTAGATTACGACAAGAGCGGCCAAAAACCCCGTTCATAATAGCCACAAGAGGGCCCCCATGGCAGATAAGCGCATGAATCCGACCGATGCCAAGACCTACTACCAGCTCGGAAACGACTTCTACGAGAAAGGGGATTATGACAAGGCGATAGAGAACTACAACATGGCCATCCTCCTGAACCCTGTGTTCTCTGAGGCCTATTTCAACAGGGCGTTATCCTACTACCAGCTCAAGAATTTCGACAAGTCAGTAGCTGATTACACGAAATCCATGGAATTGGACCCCCAGAACCCGATAATCTACAATAACAGGGGCGATGCGTTCTACAGGAAGCAGGATTTCCAGAGCGCTGTCAAGGATTATGACAAGGCGATCACGCTCAACCCGAATTATCTCAAGGCGTTCTACAACCGCGGCCTCTCCTACGCTTCCATAGAGGAATATGAGAAGGCTGTCGAGGACTTCACGAAAGTCATCAAGCTAAAGGCTGATTTCGCAGAGGCCTACCATCTGCGGGGCCTTGCTTTCGAATACGCAGGGAACATCTCGAGCGCTATCGGGGACTACACCAAGGCATTGGAGCTGAACCCTGAACTCACAGAAGCCAAGACGCACCTGGAGAGCGCGAAAGCGAAAAAGGACCAGGAAGGGAAATCCGGCGGAGGCGAAGGCGGGACAGCCGATATAAAGATGCTCGTGAAACCCAACACCACATTCATAGACGTGGCTGGGATGACCAAGATGAAGGAGGAGATCCGCGAGGCTGTCGTGTACCCTATGCGTAACCCTGACCTTGCCCGCAAATACGGGAAGCTGGCAGGGGGAGGCATCCTGATGTACGGACCGCCTGGGTGCGGAAAGACATTCATAGTGAAAGCCGCCGCAGGCGAATGCCAGGCAGGCTTCATCAACGCGAAACTCTCAGACCTGCTCGACATGTATGTCGGCAACACAGAGAAGAACATCCACAAGGTCTTCGAGCTCGCGCGCAAGAATTCGCCGTGCCTGCTCTTCTTCGACGAAGTCGAGGCTATCGGCGGCAGGCGCGACCAGCAGGAAGGCCAGCAGTACATGAAGATGGCCGTCAACCAGATGCTCTACGAGATGGACGGTGTGGAGGCGAACAACCAGAACGTGCTCATCATCGCAGCGACGAATGCGCCATGGGATGTGGATCCGGCGCTCCGAAGGTCAGGCCGTTTCAGCAAGACGATCTATATCCCCGAACCCGACTACACCTCGCGTTTGGCCATGCTCAAGATGTACGCGAAGAAAAGGCCCATGGCGATGCTGATCCCGTTCAATATGCTGGCCCTGGCGACAATCGCATACGCTTCAGCCGACCACAAATCCATAGTCGAAGACGCGGCCACGATACCCTGGCGTGAAGCGTTCCTGGCAATAGAGAAGAAGACCGAAGAGCTCATGAAAGGCGGAATGGCAAAGGAGCAGGCCGAGGAGCTTGCCAAGAAGCAGGTGTCGCAGCGCTCGATAACGCTGGGCGATTTCGTGGCTGCGATAGCGAAAAAGCGCTCCTCCCTCCCCCCATGGTACGAGCAGGCCAAGAAGCAGATCGGCAAGCAGGAGGAGCTCACGATCGTGGACGGGAAAGAGCACAAGAAGGTCACAGACAGCAAGATGGGCCCGGGCGAGAAGGAAGCGTTCCGCGACCTGCTCGGCACCATCAACCAGCGCAACCAATGGTACTACAAGATCTATTCCAGAACGCAAAAGGAAGTCGTGCTCATGATTTTGCGCGCCATCGTATTAGTTACAGAGCGCAGGATAGGATAGATCTATGTCACTAGCGATCAAGAATGGTGCGATCTTTTTCCAGGGCAGGTTCGAGCATAAGGATATCCTAATAGGAGATGACGGGAAGATTTTGAAAATAGCGAACGCCCTAGTTGGCGACGAATCAATAGATGCCTCCAATCTCCTTGTCCTACCCGGCCTCATCGACCCCCATGTGCACCTGCGAGAACCCGGGGCGACCCAGAAAGAGGACTTCAACACCGGCGGCAGAGCTGCTATAGCAGGCGGTTTCACCACAGTCATGGATATGCCGAACAACACAATCCCCACCATCACCGCATCCCGCTACGAAGAGAAGAAGAAACTCGCGAAAAAAGCGCTCTGTGATGTCATCCTCCATTTCGGGGCAACAGCAGACAATTTCGATCAAGTGAAAAAAGCCGATCCCCCATCCCTGAAAATATACATGGGTCTGACGACGGGCGAACTCGTCATCAAGGATAAAGCCGCGATCGAGAAGCATTTCGCCTTATTCCCAAAGAACCGCCCGATAGTCATCCACGCAGCCGACAACGATCCAAATGAAGCGAAGAATCTCGCCACAACCTATCAAAACACCGAACTCGCGTTTTCTCTCTCGAAAAAATACTCCCGCCGCCTCCATCTTGCGCACGCATCAACAGGAAAAGAGATAACCATGGCGAAGAAGAATCCTAATGCTACCGTGGAAGTGGCCCCGCATTACCTCTTCCTCTCATCCAAAGACGCAAAGAGCATGGGCGATACCACATACGGCAAAGTCTACCCTCCTCTCAGAAGCGAGCAGCAACGCATCGTATTGTGGAAATATCTCGAACAGGCCGACTGCATCGCGACAGACCACGCTCCGCACACCATCGAAGACAAGGAGAAAGGGGCAGCCGGCTTCCCAGGTCTCGAGACAAGCCTTTCCCTTATGCTAGATGCCTGCGACAAAGGGCTGACGGATAAGATTTGGGTCACGGAGCGCATGAGCGAACGGGTTGCGGACGCGTTCAATTTGAAGGATCGGGGCAGGCTGGGTGTCGGATTGCGCGGCGATATCGCGATTGTGGACCCGAAACTCGCTTGGAAGGTGTCTGGGTCAGAGCTCGAGACTAAATGCAAATGGTCTCCGTTCGAAGGAAGGGAGCTCAAAGGGAAGACCGTGACCGTGGTGAAAGGTGGAGAAATCGTTTATCTTGAAGGCGAGTTCCAGAAATAGGGGATTCGGGGAAAAAGTAAACGATAAAAGAAAGAAAAAAGATAAATAATTGAAAAAATCAAAGAAAGAAAAAAAATTTCCGCCAGCTATACCGTTCAGCTTACCTTGGCGATCTTTATCTTGGACGGGCCATTCGAGTTGTATATCGATGTTATCTGGACCCTCATCCAAAGCCCTGCCATGGTCTGGTCTGCAAGCGTTGCGCTCTCGACCGGGTACCTGACTATCTCCACGATCTGGCTCGGCCCCTGCGGAGTATCCACAGTCATCTGTATCTCGCCGCCGTTGCCTGTGGAGCTGACATTGAAGCTCTCAATGTCTTTGGGGACATATATGTCCGTGTAGACCGTCGTGTTGGTCCCTAGGCTCCCCACAGAATTCGAGAGATAAGCCAGCCTGAACACCGCCAGCTCTGCCTGGTACGACGCTATCTGCTGGTTGGCGTCATTCGCCTTGAAATAGACCAGCACCAATAGCGGTATGAATATCAGCAGCACCAGTGCGACAATTACCAATAGTTCCGTACTAACTTGACCTTTCATCAGACTTCCCTCCTTCCACTTGCGTATCTGCGCGGTTTCATGACCCGCTGGTCCTTGCGCTTGCGCAGGACCTGGTCCAGCTCGGTCGCGAGCTCGTCCACCGCCTCCTTTATGCTTTCCCTCTCTAGTTTCAGCGTTATCCTCCCGCCGGTCATCTCGACCGCCAGGTTAATCACGAACGTGGATTTCTCCTCCTTGACATGCACGCTTACAGCCAAGAAGTTGAAGGAATTCCCGAATTTCTCCAGCACATGGTTGAGCTTCCCCTTTATGGCGTCATAGTAGATTATCGTGTCATCATTGAGCCCTGAGATGCTGACGAGATCCTTCGTCTCGGCATTCTCCTTGATTATCTTGAATATATCTAGGGCAGAGAGCACCCCGATCGGTTTCTTGTTCGATAAGACCACTACAGCAGATACCTGCTTCTGGATCATCCGGTTTATCGCGTCGTCGATGCTGGAATTGTTCTCGACTGTCGCGACATCCGGCCTGATGAACTGGGATATCTTCAGGTCATCGACCTTCATGTCCTCCTTGAATCCGCTCTTGTCCTTGCGCCCGCCGGCCGGGTCCGGCTTCGTTACCCAGGCTCCGATATCGAAGATAGAGACCACCCCTATCGGGTACCCTAGTTTCGTCACTATAAGCCTGCGGACGTTCTTCTCCTTCATCATCGTCCTCGTCTTACCGATGGTCTCGTTCTCGTCTATGGAGTATGCCGGGGTCCCCATCAGGTCGTTTACGCTGCCTTTCGGGGTCAGGTTGCCCTTATGTATGTCGTCGAGCAGCTCGACCCTGGTCGTTATCCCTATCGGCGAATCCTTCTGGTCCACGACCGGAAGGGCCTTGAAATGGCCCATCATGAACGCATCGACCCTTTCCATGATATCGGATGACTCGGTAAGGACCGGCGGTTTCGCGATTAAATTCTCGCATTTCACGCTGGATGGGTCCCTCACACCCTGGTTGATGCAGCCATGGTCTATTATGCCGCAGTACTTCCCGCTCTTTGTAATGATGACTGCCGTGCAATCCATCAGCTGGGCGGCCGCTTTCGAGACCGGTTCGGATCCATCGAGAATCAGCGTCTTTTTTATGTCCATAGTTATCCCTTAGGCTCTCTCGGTTTGACTGTAGAATATATAAATATGGATTGGGTATATAAACAATTATGGCGCACCAGGTCCAGCTGCAGTCGTTCCTCCACTTCGAGGCCATGGTCCAGAAGCCCACCTGGAAGGACATTCTGCTGGAACTTATCTCATCCAAACGGTTCGATCCCTGGAACATAGATTTGGTGCAGCTCGCCGACGAATTCCTGAAAACAGTGAAAGAGATGGAGCGGATGGATTTCGCGCTCCAGGCGAATGTCATACTTGCAGCATCGATACTCCTAAAACACAAGAGCGATTACCTTCGCTCGCTAAGCTACCAATCAGACATGAGCGAATTCCTAGCAGAATCCGATATCGCGGATCCGGGAAGCGCGGACGAATTCCCCATGCTCACGCTTTCCTCCAGGATACCGCCGAAGAGGCAGGTGACGCTGGACGAACTGCTGGATGAGATGGAGAGGATAATCAAATACGATTCAATCGAGCGCGTGAAGGTGCCACGGGGTTCCATCATGGAAACGATAGACCTGGAGCTTGCCGAGCACGACATCGAGCGCGAGATGAGGGACGTGATGGCTAGGATAAGGCAGAACACGGACAGCGAAGGCTGGTCATTGTTCTCGAGCCTTGCCAAGGACGGCGATTACCAGAATATCGTCTATACCCTTGTCTGCATCCTTCACCTGGTGCAACGCGAGGAGGTGGATATCAGGCAGGACAAGATGTTCGGCGAGATATTCATCAAGCTGCTGAAGGAGAACTGATTCTATAAGAAAGATAACAATAAGGATCGCAGAAATTAATAATAAAATTAGAAAATTAAAAATAATAAAATAAAAAAAATCTACTCGATGATCGTCGCGCCGGGTTTCGATTTCGGCTTCGATTTGACGATCTTCACGTTCGCAGGGGTCATGATGACCATCTCGTTGGAAAGCAATGCGATATCGCCGTTGCTCCTGTTCGCGTGGACCTTCAGTTTCGAGATTATCCCCTTCAGCCTGTTCGGCTGCTTCGATAGCGGGATCAGGTTCAGAATGATGACATTCTTCGTTGTTAGCTCCTTGATAACGAGATCCACATCGCCTTCGTTGCGAAGGTCCAGCCTCTTGACATAGAAGTCCGCCGGAGGGCTCACTGCGTCGCCTTCGGACGACTGCATAATCTCTTCCAGGTCCGGTACATCTGTCTGTTCGGTCTTACCACCTAATATCTTGTCGAAAAGTCCCATCTAATCACCGTTGCACGGGGTTAAATTATTCCCGATTCCTCTATGAAGCAATTAATTTATAAATATGTTATGCGGTCAGGCTCATCGTTCGAACCGCCAAAACATTTTTCCGCGCACAGTTTCCCCGTCAATCGATTGGAAAGCGCGCGCTGGAGCAGTATATCCGCTGGAGCTGCATGTTCGTTGGAGTGTATATTATTAGATATCCTCCGTGCATCTTTTTCCGCAACGCTTTGCTTTAAATATTTTCCCTAATCCTATTTCAGAGTCGTCCCTCGCCAGCCTGGCTGGAGGGCCGGCAGGTGAATCAAAGATGATTTCAGACTTAGGTTATATCCCATTAGCCCTCATGGCGGGGGTAGTCGCGCTGCTGTACGCCGCGTATCTCGCTTTGCGCGTCATCCGCTCCCCGTCCGGGAACGACAAGATGCGCGAGATATCCGCCGCGATACAGGAAGGCGCGAACGCATTCCTCATGAGGCAGTACAAGACGCTTATACCGATTGTCATCGTGCTCGTCCTGCTCATCGGCTACCTGATAGGTGTCCCGACAGCGCTCGCTTTCATCGCGGGTGTGCTATCCTCGGCTATCGCCGGGTATGTCGGCATGCAGGTATCTGTCAGGGCGAACGTGCGCGTGGCTGAAGCTGCCAAGAACGGCATGAAAGGCGCGCTGAAAGTAGCATATAACGGCGGGACCGTGACAGGCATGGCGCTCGTTGGGCTCGGCCTTATCGGTGTCAGCCTGCTCTATGTCTATTTCGGCACATTGGCTCCTCTAGTCGGCTACGGATTCGGCGCTTCGCTGATTTCGCTCTTCGCCCGTGTCGGCGGAGGCATCTACACCAAAGCGGCTGATGTGGGGGCTGACCTTGTAGGCAAGGTCGAGAAAGGGATCCCTGAGGACAACCCCAGGAACCCGGCA
>Ga0315268_10001470_pt1 | contig 27117 bp, 26 predicted proteins | sample C1_top_MG_FD_204535 | JGI IMG/M metagenome (GOLD analysis project Ga0315268, IMG submission 204535) | Sediment microbial communities from Yellowstone Lake, YNP, Wyoming, USA - C1_top | ecosystem: Environmental > Aquatic > Freshwater > Lake > Sediment | place: USA: Wyoming | collected 2017-08-01
CCGTGTGGCAAAGAATCCGGATCACGGTGTGGTTATAGGCGCATCGATAGTATCTGCCGCAACTGCCACGGAAGTCGGTGCTACCGGAGTTAAGAGGGCGCCCTGGGCGAACGCGCCGTTTATACCCGGCGCTCTCGCAGATTACATGGATGCCCAGTTCCGTTTTTTCGGAAACAAAAAAATAGCAGTAGATAAAAAGCCGGTTATAGCCGGGCTTAATTATTTTCTTACGGATAAGGCAAGGGGCGGAACTTCAAATAAGCTGCTCGGTGAAAAAAGGGATGTCAAAGTATGGCTGGCGTGGCTGGAAAGAAGGGCGCACGATGAAGTTGGAGCAATTGAAACGCCTGTCGGCGGTTTACCGGAATATGAAGACCTTAAAAATCTGTTTAACACAATAATAGATAAAGAGTATCCGGAATCGCTATACACGAAACAGTTTTCCCTCTATATCGACAACATCCTGGCAAGGATTGATCTCCAGATCGCGGCTTACGGAAAAGAAAAGAATGTTCCCAGCAGATTGTTTGAAGTGCTGAATGAACAGAAGGAAGGACTGCTTGCTGTTAAAAAAATATCAGGGCCGGTTGCGACTCCTGCGGATCTTTGCAAATATAACAACGGCAAAACAGTATTATAAACGTGCAACAAAACCCGGACAAAAAAAGCGCGGATAAAGAAAGTCATGGGGCTGTACTGAGAGTTATTTTCAGCTGCCGCATGCTTGTGACATTTATTATGGGTTTTGCATGCGGCCTTCCTCTTCTTTTAACCATATCTTTGTTGCAGGCATGGATGAAGGAGGAAGGAGTCGATCTTGCGACGATCGGCATGATGTCTCTCGTTGGGCTTCCTTACACGGTAAAGTTTCTCTGGGCCCCTTTTCTTGATCGTTATATACCGCCCTTTCTTGGGAGAAGAAGGGGATGGCTTATCGTTGCCCAGACACTCCTTGTTTTGTCGGTTGCCGGGCTTGCATTCACCGAGCCGGGCGGAAAGCCTCTTTATGTTGTTATTGCCGCCATACTTGTAACATTCTTCAGCGCAACCCAGGATATTGTAGTCGATGCATTCAGGCGGGAAAGCCTTTCGGATCAAGAGCTCGGCCTCGGCTCATCTCTTTATGTAAACGGATACCGTGTGGGTATGCTGCTTGCCTCAGGCGGCGGCTTAATTATGGCCGATGCGTTATCTTTTAAGGTGGTCTATCTTATCATGGCTGCCTGTCTTCTGCCCTGCATGCTTGCAACAGTACTTTCCCGGGAACCTGAAATTATCGAAGGCACCCCCAAAACTCTGCAGGAGGCGGTGATTGATCCGCTTGTGGAGTATTTCAGCAGAAGCGGCGCGATCTGGATTCTTGCCTTTATCCTTCTTTATAAGATCGGCGATACGATGGCAAGCGCCATGACGACGCCGTTTTATCTTGATATCGGATTCTCAAAGACCGAAATAGGCGCTGTTGTGAAACTCTTCGGGTTCTGGGCAACGCTTGGAGGAAGTCTTGCCGGAGGGCTTATCATGCTTTATATCGGAATAAACCGCAGCCTTTGGATTTTCGGTATTTTTCAGGCTTTATCCACAGCCGGATTTGCCGTTCTTGCCCGCATAGGCTACAGCATTCCGGCCCTTTCAGGCGTGATCGCCTTTGAAAACTTTTCAAGCGGGATGGGAACAGCAGCATATTCGGCTTTCATGGCAAGCATTACAAACAAAAAATTCACCGCAACCCAGTATGCTCTTTTAAGCAGCCTCATGGGAGTCCCGAGAGTAATCGCTTCAGCTCCCACCGGATTTCTGGCAAAACACGCGGGCTGGGAATTGTTCTTTACCGCATGCACGTTGATTGCAATACCGGGCATGCTGCTTCTTTTTAAATTTGCGCCGTGGAAGGGCGGGAAGGCATAATGAATAAAGAAAACGAATACAATCCGGCTTTAAAGCAGGCTGCCGGCCTTCTTTCACAAAGAAAAGAGATCTTTGCGCTTTCTCCTGAAAAAGCGCTCGACCGTATTTTTGAAGCAAGGCACCCGGCTGCTCTTATACATTCCTTTCCGGAAGAAGATTTTTATTTTCTTGTAAATGATATCGGCATCTACGACGCCTTTGAGATTCTTGCTTTGGCTTCAGACAAACAATGGGAATATATCCTCGATATTGAGCTCTGGGGAAAAGACAGGATCGATATAAATTCCGTTACAAGGTGGCTTGATATCCTGTTTCAGGCCGCCCCCGTCCGTTTTGTAAAATGGGCTGTTGAAAAGAATCCTGAATTTATCGAATATTATCTTTATAAGAATATAAAAATTGCAATAAGAGAGCATGATGAGGATCCCTCGGCTCTCGGAAAAGACCTGGTCACAGTTGACGATGTTTTTTACATCAGGATTACAGACGATTATTATGAGCCTGATGAGTCCGGCACGGAGACTGAAGAAGGTGACAATAGAGAAAAGAGGGAAGAATTTATAAAGAAGATGCTGGAGAAGATTGCAGAATATGACTACGGAAAATACCGGAATATATTGTTTGAAACAATGACGGTTCTCCCTGCCGAGATGGAGGAGGAGTTTTACCGCTTGAGAAACGTCCGACTTGAAGAAAAGGGCTTTCTGCCTTTTTACGAGGCCGTCGGCGTTTATGCTCCTTTAAAACCGAAAGCGCTTGCGGGCAGAAAGAAGACAGTAAAAAGGAGGGATGAATCCGATTCCCTCATGCCGGTACCTCTTTACCCGTTCGGAATGTTAAAAGAGGACAACCTCTTCGCGATGTCACTTAAAAGAATCGAAACGGTAGAAATACTCGGCAACCTTCAGGCCGAATTTGCCGGCCTGTGCAACAGGATAATTTCTGCGGACCAGAAAACGATTAATAGCAGAGATGAATTGAAGGAGATTGTAAAAAAAGCATGCGGATATCTGAGCATAGGGCTTGAAAGGCTGGCACCAGAAGGGGAAAAGCCGGACATATCCCGCTCTGCAGCCCTGATAGAGAAGTATCATCTCGAGCATATTTTCAGAACCGGTTTCGGGCTCGCCCTGGAAATGAAAGAGCGCACTGAAAAATGGCTGATGAAATCCTGGTTCAGAGCGCAGGGGCTTCCCCTTGGTTTCTGGGGAGAAGAATGGACGGGAGTTTTGGGAGGGCTTTTAATCAAAAAGCCGCTTTATTTTGACAACTACAAAACCGGACATATTTACAGGGAATTTCTTTCTCTTCCGGATGTAACCGAAAGCCATAAGGTTCTTGAGGAGATCATTGCCTTCGATGACCTTTTCTCTCTTATCGGTACCGACATAAAGCATGTAAAAGGCCGCTCTTTTAATTTTAAAAATCTTGTTCTTACTCTATTTGCAGGATATCGCATCGGCCTGTCAAAAGAGGCTGCCCCTCTGCCTTATGACGATTTTACACGATTTTTTATGACCCTCTGGACCGGAAGAGGAAAGTCCCGCAGAATTGATGTTTCCGTCAAAGAATCATTTTTAAGCTGGCTTACCGAAAGGACCGGCCTTAATCCTGTTGAAATCACACGGCGGCTTGGAAGGGTCTTTGATGATCTTTTCAGCGAGATTGAAATTGAATATAAAAATGTGGCGCTGCACGATCTCAATCCCAAGTATATCAATCTTTTTCTTGTGCAGAAGAAGAACTGACGGGATTCCCCGATGGGAAAAGCGAAAGATCGGTATGCGGTATGAATCTGGCTGCTGAGAACCGGTTCATGAAATCCTGGTTTACATTCAGTTCGATATAAGTGATGCTGTTTCTTATGGCATCGATCTCGTCCATCAATCGGCAGTCTTTAAGAATCATTGAGGCTCCTTCGAGGGAGCTGTTTCCTATTGACTTGTATGTTCCCTCGGGGAGATCCGGCATCATCCCGATTGTTATGGCCGAGCGGGGATTTATGAGGGAGCCGAAAGTTCCTGCAACATAAAACTTGGAGAGCTCTGAAAGAGAAATCCCGACATAAGAAGCAATGGTTTCAAGTATTGTATGCATGGCTGCTTTAGATCTTATGAGGCTGTCAATGTCGGCCTGACTTATGGTAAGATCAAAACCTTCCGAAGATTCTTCTGCAGAAATCACGATGAAGTGTTTTAAGCCGTCTTTTTCAAATAATCTTGTTCCGCATGCGTCAGAAACAAATTTTCCCCTTATGTCTATCATGCCGGAGAGGAAAAGCGCTGCCGCAAGGTCTATAATGCCTGAACCGCAAATGCCCCTGGGGGGAAGGTCTTCTATTGTATGAATTGAAAAAAGCCCGGTTTCCGGATTCACGGACACCCTGTCAATTACTCCGGGGCCTGCCATCATCCCCATCTTTGTGACCCCTCCTTCAAGAGCCGGGCCTGCGGCACCGGCGCAGGCAACCAGCCAGTTTTTATTCCCAAGCACAACTTCAGCATTGGTTCCCACGTCTACAAGAATGGCCGTCTTCTCGCTTCGGTTCAGGCCTGAATAGAGTATTCCCGCGACAAGATCCCCCCCGAAGTAGCTGCCGGTGTTCGGGAAAACAAAAATCTTCGCGGATTGATTCGCGTTTATTCCCAGTTCACAGGTATTCAGACAGCCTGGTCTGTTGATTACGGGGATATACGGCTCCCTGATAAGAAAGCGCGGGTTAAGTCCCAGGAAAAGATTCGTCATGGCGGTGTTTCCGGCTACCGAGACAAGATAAATGGCGGAAGGACTGATATTGCTGGATTCGCAAAGCTCCGCGATGGCCAGGTTAAGGCCGTCGATTATAAGGCGGTTGAGCGTTTCAAGACCGTTCTCTTTTTCCGCAAAATGTATTCTCGTGAGTATATCCTGGCCGATCGATATCTGGGGATTTGAAAAAGAGTTTTCGGCCATTTCCTGGCCGGTCGAAAGGTCAATCAGCCTTAGAACTACGGTGGTAGTGCCGAGATCAACAGCGAGTCCCGCAACAATCTTGTCGTCGTCTCCGGTTATTCCAGCAACGCACCATTTCTTATGATCCTTGAAAAGAATGCAGCGCGGGTTAAAATCGAACTTTCTGAGCAGATCCGGAAGTTTTCTTAAAAGCGTGAGATCGATATCGGCAATTTCAGCGTTTAAAACCGCTTTCAGGGCATTTTCAAACCTTTCGGCATCCGCAGTATTGTCTTTCAGGGAAGGGGGAGTGACCGAGACTCTTTTTATCCAGCCGTATACAAGTTCAGACATTTTTTTATGCTCTACAGGAGAATTTCTACTTCAGATACGATTGCTTTGATGACTTCCCCGGCATTTCCTTTTATTATATAGTCGCTTATGCTTCCGGTGAGCGGGGTGCTTTCAGGGTTGATTTCAATTATCCTTGCACCTGATTCTTTTGCGGTTACAGGTATGTATGCCGCAGGCTGAACAACTGCTGATGTTCCGACTACAAGCATTATCTCGCATTCATAAGCCGCTTTTCTTGAACGTAAAAGATGTTCTGCCGGTATCATTTCACCGAAAAAAACGCAGTCCGGCCTTAAGATACCTCCGCATGTGCATTTCGGCGGAATTTCATCAAGAGAGATTTTGGAAGTTTCTGTTTTTTTAGCACAATCAAGGCATTTTTGCCATGCAAAGTTGCCGTGAAATTCTATAACATCAGTATTTCCGGCCATCTGGTGAAGCCCGTCCACATTCTGGGTTATAACCATGTTGAGAATCCCGAGTTCTTCAAGCCTTGCAAGGCCCTTATGAGCGTCATTCGGCCTGGCCCTGTCAACGATATCCTTCATCTCTCTGATCAGAATATTCCAGACTTTAGCCGGATCTCTCATGAATGAATCAATATGCGCAAATTCCATAGGGTCGATCTTTTCCCATAATCCGCCCTTTCCGCGAAAAGGGGGTATACCGCTTTCCACAGAAACTCCGGCCCCGGTGAGGGCGACGACCCTGCTTGATTTTGCAAGCTCTTTTGCGGCTTTTTTTATGAGATTTTCCATCGTCTTATGTTTGTTCCTTTGACAGGATTTACAGGATTTTACGGATCAACTGCAGGCGATGGCTTATTGCCTGTCCAGCTTCAGGCGGGCAGGCAACATCCTGACCATCCTGTTAATCCTGTCTAAAAACCCTGGTTAATCACTGCGTTGTATATAAGACACTTGCAGCAACTGTATACCCACACAAAACAGCGAAGAGCTTTACCTTTTTTGCCCGGTAAATAATTCTATTTTGCTTTTCTGCTCTCCGGTCAGATTTTCATATTTAAGCTCTATGCCGCGTGGTTTTCTGCTTACAACTTTTGCATTTGCGGTAACAGAGTTCTCTCCGTTTTTGTCCGAAACGGTCAGGGTAAGTTTCTGGCCGATTGAAAATATTTCGCTTGTTTCGAGAAAAAGGCCGTCTTCTGAAATATTTTTAATCAGAGCCCTGCCTGAGGATTCATCTGTGTCATATTCAACTGCAACAGGCTCAAGAATTTCCTGCTTTATTTCGGCCTTATTGACGGATCTGCCGGGCACTGAAAGGGCGCTTGAATCGCCGGTAATTTTCAGGACAATTAATGTTATATTATCTTCCCCTCCGCGTTCATTGGCAAGATCAACCAGTATCCTGCCTGCTTTTGACGGAGGATTGCTACAGGTGGTTTTCATTATTTCTTCAGGTGTGACCTTGTCGCTTAGTCCATCAGAGCAGAGAACGACCATGTCACCCGGGTGTGGTATTATTTCACGAAAATCGGGTTCCACTGTTTCCCTGCTTCCCACGGCGCGTGTGATTACATGCCTGTATTTGTCTGAAAGGGCTTTTGCGCCTGCCGGGGCAGAGGCGGCATATTCGGCCATCGCGGTGTGAGGCACCGAAAGGAGGGTTATTTCATTATTGCGTATAAGATAAATCGGGCTGTCTCCGACATTTGCCGCGATCAGGGTTTCCTTTGTTACGAAAACAGCGGAAACGGTCGAGCCCATTCCTTCAAATTCTTTCCTGCTTTTTGATAACCTGAAAACCCGCCTGTTTGCTTCGAGAATGCCTGAAACCAGCCATGATGAGTATTTTGAAGCTTTTGGAATTGCCCAGATTGTATCGGTATCTCCGCCCGAATACCTGTCCATGAGATCTTTTATCGTATCTACAACAAGCTTGCTTGCCACTTCTCCGGCCTGATGTCCGCCCATTCCGTCGGCGACAACATAAATGCGGAGGTTTTCATCCAGAAAATATGAATCTTCATTTCCTTTTCTTTTCCTTCCGACATCCGTTATTCCACAGGATTCCACTTTGACCAGCTTGTTTTTGACTTCTGCGTTCATGCCGCCTTATTAATAATATAGGTTATTCCCTCAAATAGTTGGGAGAAAGGGGCCAAGAATTCACCGCCTGAGGTGGAAAGGGTTCAGATGTCTGTTTTTTTAATTCGCATGCCTAACCCCGCTGCTTGTTCGTGTTGTCTCAGGATGCCTGAGAGAGACGGTTCACAAGGGTTATGGAAAAATTCTTAAAAAATAGAAGCTGAATAGACTCTGAAGATCTGTCAAGCAGCGGAGCGCTTATTATCAAAAGAATGCAGTCTGTTTCAGCGATAACTGTTGCAGCGCGGGCCTGACCGGAAATATATGCCATTTCTCCGAAACATTCCCCGTGCCCCATCACCGAAAGGGTTTTATCTCCTTTTTTAATTGTAACTTTTCCGCTTAAAATAATGTAAAAAGTATCGTCTATTTCGCCTTCGGTAACGATTGTCTTTCCTTTGCGGACTTTGGCGACTTTACTGGTCGCTATGAGTTCCTTTATGTGCTCCTTTGAGAAATTGTTAAAAAAGGGAAGATGAAGCATAAAATCTATGACATCCTTTACCTTCCCATTATTTACCGTTTCTGTAAATCCTCTCAAAGCCACTCTTAAATCGTAGGCAAGGTCCATGCATGTCTGATAGCGTTCAGCAGGATTTTTAGCCAGGGCTTTTTGGATTATTTCGTCAAGTATTCCGGGGATCTCCCGGCGGATACTCAACAATGATAAGGGATTTTCATTGTTGATTTTATACATTATCGAGAAATGGTTGTCACCGGGGAATGCCTTGACTCCTGCCAGCATCTCGTAAAGGACGCAGCCAAGAGAGAATATGTCGCTTATGCCGGATACCTGTGAATCTTTAAGTTGTTCCGGCGACATGTAGCTCGGTGTTCCGAAAATTCCCATTTCAACAGTTGCTTCAGAAATCTGGGCAATGCTGAAATCCGCAATTTTGGGCGATAAGGACGAATCGAGCATTATATTCGTGGGCTTTATATCCCGGTGTATGACTTTCTGATTATGCGCATAGTCAAGCGCATTGCACACATTAATTATGATTTCTATAACCGTGTTTAAGGGGAGCAGGCTCTCTTTGCTGCAGAATTTTGCAAGAGTTTCGCCTTCAATGTATTCCATCGCTATATAGCAATATTCTTTATACAGGCCGGCGTCATATATTGAAACAATATTGGGATGATTCAACCGTCCGGCGGATTGAGCTTCGACAAAAAAATGCGCCCTTTCCCTGTCCGTAGTAAGCTTCGACATTTTGATGGCCACATTTCTTTTTATATACGGATCGACTCCAAGGTAAACAACCCCGGAGCCTCCTTCCCCGAGCTGTCTTTCAATTTTATACCTTCCGACAGTATCGATATTCTTAAGATCCTGCATCGGTGCAGGGTTTTTGTCCATGGTATCTTCTATTGTGTCAACCATTGATCATCCCTGGCGGCTTCGTAAAAAGTCCCTCTGCTGCGTTGTGCTTCATTCTTCGTCATTGCGGCGTACTAATTGTACGCCTCATTCCTCATAATTCGCACGCCTTGCATATGGAGCTTTTTACTTTGCCGACTAAATAAGAAGGCCTTTTTACAAAGCAGTCATCCCTGATGAACTTGTCTGTAGTGTCTACAGAATAAAAGTCATATCAGATGCAACACCGAAGCATTCCATATGCCGCTTCTTTTCGGCGATATTTTGTCTGCAGACTTCAACAATTCTATTCATTTCACGATCCGTTCTTTCCTGGTTTAAATGGAAAAGCCCCAGTTTTTTAACTCCTGCCTCAAAAGCTATCGAGAGAACATCGGTATATGATGAATGCCCCCACTCTTTTTTTCTTTCATATTCCTTGGGAGTATATTCGGCGTCATGAATAAGGAGATCTGCTCCCATGGAGAATTCGAGATAGGATTTCAGAGGCAGGCCTCCCGGATGAACAAAGCCGAGCTCATTATCCGTAAGAAAGACAAAAGATTTACCATCTTCTACAAATTTGTAGCCGCTTCCGTTATTCGGATGGCTCAATTGTATGGGGATAACGGTCACGGAGCCAATTTCAAACTTGGTCGGGCAGGCATCTACATATACAATATTTGCCTTTAAATCGGAATATTTTACGGGAAAGTTAGGGGGCGCCATGACCTTTGACAGAATTGTCTCAACAAACTTGCTGTGAAAGGGGCATCTGTGCATATCAAATTCAGCCCGTTTTGAATAAAGGGGCTTGAAGAACGGGAATCCCATCAGGTGATCCCAGTGTGCGTGGGTGAATATGAAATTGTATTTATACAGGTTCTCTTCGATAAGCTGATTGCCGAGTCTCCTGATTCCTGTTCCGGCGTCAATTATAATGATGTCGCCGCTTTTTGCCCTTATTTCAATACAGGTTGTGTCTCCGCCGTATTTTAAGTAATCCTTGCCGGAAACAGGTATTGAACCCCTTGACCCCCAGCATTTAATATACATATTGTTAGCCTTCCCTTAGGAGCCGTTACGAAATAAACATTAAATTTCTGGCCATTTTGTTACGGCTTCTTATGCCGGTCACGGCATTTAAATGTTAGTAAGTTAGAAATTATTTCCTGCGTTTTTCTACCCCTCAAGGGGGTACTGAAAAAAAGTCCCATTTATCGGGCGGTTATTGTTGAATGACGGCTTAAAATGTTTTTCCGAAAAAGGTATGCCAGATCCCGTCATATTCCAATTTTTTATTATTTTAGCAGGAAGTTTCGATAATTGAAAGTCTATTTCTTCTGACTCTCTTCTTAAACGTCCTGATAAAATAAAAATTTTTTTATTTATAAAACCTTCCGGATTGATGAGAAGTTTCATGAAATCATAGTGTATATTTGCAATGATAAGATCTGAGGAAAGCCGGATAAAATCCTGTGCCGGGCTTTTGAAGAAAAGAAAGGGAAAGCCATCTTCCTGCCAGTTGCCGATAAATTCGGTGCCGAAGAAATTGCATTCCGGTTATGTCTGCCCTTCAAGGTTAGTGACTACTCAGGTTATTCAAGACTGTAGGCTGAAGACTTTTAGCTTATTCATATGGACCGTAACAGTTCACCAGGAACCTTTTCGGCCGGCCTATAGCCTAAACTCCCACAGCCTATCCACCCGGGCAATTACTTTTTACCGCCCTTTCCCTTTAGGTCCATGTTTATCTGATCCATATACCACTCCATCGGATCCAGAAGAGTGTATCCCATTTTTTGAAGTTTTTTCTTGATCGGGCTTATGTTCTGGGTCAGAAGGTAAGGGAATACGGCCCGTTTTCCTTCATCCCAGTATCGTGCGACGAGGATGCTTCCGAAAGATACATTTTCCTCCGTTATCGCATCGACAATTTTTTTCATCTGCCCGAGCTTCTCTTCAACAATAATACATAAAAGAGATCCCGGTTCGCCGATACCGAGAACATTTACAAAAGCCCGAAGCAGATCATCGACCGAAATAATTCCTTTAAGCCTGCCCTTTTCGTCAACGACGGGGAATGCACCGACTTTTGTCTGGAGAACGAGCAACAGCACATCCTGAATCGTGTAGGAGGGTGAAACAGTTACAGGATTAATGGTCATTATATCTTTTACTTTCAGGTCGGATATTTTCTCTTTTTCCTTGCGGTTTTCGTAATCAAGTATAACTGTCGAAGGAAGTGCGCTCCTTATGTCACGGTCAGTTATTATCCCGATGAGCCTGTTATCCTCTTCTATAACAGGAAGGTGCCTGATGCAGTGAGCCGCCATTTTATCTTTTGCATCTAAGATACCCGCATCTTTGTCAATCGTTATAACATTACTGGTCATTGATTTGCTTACAAACATATTGCCCTCCAACACGTAGTTTCTTGTGTTACACACAACCCGGTAAAAGAAATATCCTGAAAAAATATGTCCGTCAACTATTTATATTTAAAAGAATTTCAACATGGTTTTTTGCCAGTTCGGGAAGCCGTGCCAGGGAATATCCCCCTTCCAGCACTGAAATAATCCTTCCCCCGGAATATTTTTCCGCCATGTCGTATATCTTTCTCATTATCCAGGAAAACCCGCCAGTTGTGAGTTTTATATCGGACATATCGTCGTCAACATGGGCATCAAATCCGGCCGATACTATTATTACTTCAGGTTCGAACCTTTCAAAAGCGGGCAGGAGGTCATTTTCGATAAGTCTTTTGTATTCTTCATCCCCCCACCCCGGGAGAGCCGGAGAATTTTTTGTAAAGCCGTAACCTTCTCCTGTGCCGTATTCAAATTCACGCCCCGTGCCGGGATATGCAAAAGACGGGTGTTCATGGATTGAATAGTAAAATACGGACGGGTCCTGCTCAAACAGGTGCTGGGTTCCATTTCCGTGGTGAACGTCAAAATCAACTATCATAACCTTTTTGATATTCCACTTCTTCTGAATATATTTTGCAGTAACCGCCACATTGTTAAAATAGCAGAAACCCATAGCTTTGTTTTTTTCGGCATGATGCCCCGGCGGCCTTACCGCGCAAAAGACATTGTCGAGTTCGCCACTCATGACAAGATCCGCCGCATTTAATATCCCTCCAACAGCCAGAAGGGCGGTTTCAAAAGTGTAGACGCACATCTGGTTGTCCGGGTAATCAAACATCCGGTTTCCGGCATGACATAGTTCTTCAAACCTGCGTATATAAGCATGATCATGGACAATCTCGATCCATTCCATGTTGGCCCTAATTGCTTTGAGCCGGATAAGCTTTGGAAGAAGGCCGGCTTCGTCAATTCCCTTGTAAATCGAAATAAGCCTTTCGGCCGTTTCCGGATGATATGAGCCTGTATCGTGCAGCAGAAACATCTCGTCGTATAAAAAGCCTGTTTTCTTCATATGTTATTATGTCCCCATTCCGGCTATTTGACTATCCTGTCAAATATATCAAAAGCAGCCTTGACAACGATGTTATCGAAAGGCATCTCTATAGTCGGGCGGCCGTTTTTATCATATTCGTAAAGGGTGCTGTCTTCGGGTATTGTTCCGGCAAGGTTCAGCCCTGCTTTTTCAATCATATCGAGAATATCACCGGATGGGTATTCTCTGCAGCGGTTTATAATAATATGGCTTTCGCCGACACCGATTTTAAGATCTTTCGCGAGCGAGTTGATCCTTATTGCAGCCTGAAGCGCGCGTCTTGAAGTATCTGAAACTATTAAAAGTATATCGACATTTTTGGTGGTAAGGCGACTGATATGCTCCATGCCCGCTTCATTATCTATCACCATATAAGGATAATTATCCGTAAGGCGTTCGAGAAAGCCCGTTAACAGCGTATTTGCCGCGCAGTAACAACCGGCCCCCTCAGGCTGCCCCATTACTACAAGATCATGCCCCGGCGCTTCGATCACAGCCTGTTCGAGTTTCATCGACATGAAAACATCTTTCGTCATGCTCCCGGGTACAACTCCTTTTTTCATTTCCTCTCTTGCGTTTCCGAGCGTTTCGGTCACTGTAAGGCCGAGGACTTCGTTTAAATTGGCATTGGAATCGGCGTCAACGGCGAGAACAGGTGTTTTCCCTCTGGCAGTCAGATATTTGACGAGAAGGCCGGATATGGTTGTTTTGCCTGTGCCTCCTTTTCCGGCAAGGGCAATAGAAAAAGGCATATATCAATTCCTTTTTGTGATTATTACGCTTCTGATCGAATGATAATTTGATGATAATTAGGACAGATGAAACAAACAGTCAAGCAACTTTTAATGAGCACATGAAGTTATCGGATCCTGATACCTTCGTAAAAAGTCAAAAACCGACTTTTACTTGGCGGGAAATCCGCCTGAGGCGGACCGGGGCTTACCCGCCCTCGGCCTGTTGACGGTTTTTACGAAACCGTCAATCCGGAATCTGCAGTTTGCAGGACAACGGCTTAAACTCCTTGCAAAAGAGATACCCGTATGCTAAAAAACCAGTGATCAATTCGAATTATGAAAAGTTAATGATATCAAAAGGAACGAGATCTTAGAATATAAAAAACATTTATCAGGGGGTGTCACAGATGGATTTTGAATTGAACAAGTCACAAAAGGAGATTCAGAAAGCGGCCAGGGATTTTGCAAAAGGTGAATTTGATAAAGAGCTTGCCCTCGAACTTGATAAAAAACATGAATTCCCCAGGAATATCTGGAAAAAAGCAGCTGATCTGGGCTTTATCGGCATTCATTATCCTGAAAAATATTCGGGACAGGGACTTGGCGTTCTGGAGAATATACTTGTTGCAGAAGAGCTTTGCAGCAGGGATTCAACCATAGGAAGCTGTGTGGTTCTTTCGAGTTTTGCGTCCGAATGCATTTTGCGGTTCGGAAGCGAAGATCTGAAAGCAAAATTTCTTCCTCAGGTGGCTGAAGGAAAAGTCCTTTCAGCAGGGGCTTTTACAGAGCCTGATCACGGCTCAGATATAACATTCATGAATACAACGGCTGTAAAAGAGGGCAATGAGTGGGTTATTAACGGCTGCAAGACTTTTATTACAAACGGTTCGATAGCGGGCTTTTTTACGGTTCTTTGCCAGACGGATCAGAATATAAAACCAACTCACCGCGGGATAAGCATGATCCTTGTCGAGGCTGACAGGAAAGGGGTCTCGACTTCCGATGTTGGGCATAAAATGGGTATCCGGATGATGACGACATCCGAGGTTGTCTTTAAGGATGTCCGCGTTCCGGCATCAAATCTTATAGGCGAGGAAGGAAAAGGCTTCTACCAGGTGCTTGAATTTTTCGACGAAAGCAGGATTTTAATAGCGGCCCAGGCTCTTGGAATAGCACAGGGAGCATTTGACAGGGCAATTGCATACGTAAAACAGAGGGAGCAGTTCGGGAAGAAAATAGCTCAGTTCCAGGTAACCCAGCACAAGCTCGCCGATATGGCCACTAAAATAGAGCTGGCCAGGCTCATAACATACAAAGCCGCCTGGAACTATGATCAGGGGCGTATAGATCCCAAGCTGACCTCAATGGCCAAGATGTATGCTGCAAGAGCTGCTGTTGAAGTGGCCGATGAAGCGATTCAGCTTCTGGGAGGCTACGGATACATGACCGAGTATGAGGTTGAGCGGTTCTACCGTGACGCGAAAATCACGGAAATTTACGAAGGGACAAAAGAGATCCAGAAGAATACCATTGCGAGCGCACTGCTCGGCAAGTTCAAATGATTGAACCGAAACAGCGAGCGCATTCCTCGCTGCTCGCAGCGGGGTTAGCGAGCGAATTAAAAATAAACGCTATTCCCTACGGTCGAAGATTCCCCGTAGCTTGCTGCGGGGAGCTTCAAACCCGGACTGATTTATCCGGATTCTGTCCGGGTTTAAAAAACCAATAAATCCGGTAAAGGAGACCATTATGCTTGATCTTGTGAAAAAGGCGATGCTGACCGGAGTCGGCTTTGCCGTTAAGACCTGGGATGAATCGGAGAAGATGGTGAAGGATATCGCTAAAAAAAGCAGAATGTCCGAGAAGGAAGGGCGGAAGTTTTTAGACGATGTCCGGAAGAAGTATGACGAGGCGCAGGGGAAGCTGGAGACGAGAGCCGAAAAAATGGTTAAAGATCTCATGAAGAGAGGAAATATCGCCACAAGTGATGATATCAGGGCTCTCAAAAAGGAGATAAGCGAACTGAAAAAAAAGATCAAAGGAGCGTCTCCGGAAAAATAAAAGAGCCCTTTGCATAGATATCACTTGGGCTTAGCAGAGGTATACGCCGGTTTGTTCCGACGGAAAATTTGTCCGAAACCTATCAACGCCCCCTGACAATCTACATAGGTTCGAACAGGCGGAGACGATTAAGGCTTCGTGGCTATTCATCTTCCGGAGCTGTATGAAACTGATGGACGCGGGTCTGCCGCCGGCATAGAAAATTAAAGCTATAATTCCGTCAGAACAAATCGGCGCATACCCCTGCTAAGCCTCGTATTATTCTATATTATTATTCAAAGCTCCCTCAAATCAAGGGCCGATAAATGCTCAGCATAAGAAAAATAGGGGTTATCGGGCGGACATACCGTCATCTCAACCGCTACCGGCAGATACTTGCGGTTCTTTTCAGGTACGGCTTCGGCGACATTATTGAGCTTCTGAAGATAGAGCAGTATATAGAGATCGGTCTTCAGATGATTTCAAGAAAAAGGCGCGAACGGGTTGAAAAGCTGACAAGGGCGGAAAGGATGAGAATGGCCTTTGAAGAGCTTGGCCCGACTTATGTCAAGCTGGGCCAGGTTCTTTCCACCCGGCCGGACCTGATTCCCGTTGATCTTACCCAGGAACTTTCAAAACTTCAGGATGAAGTCCCTCCTTTTCCCTTCAGCGATGCAAAAAAGATCATAGAGTCGGAGCTCGGTCTTTTGTCCGAAGATATCTTCGAGTTCCTGCATGAGATACCGGTTGCCTCCGCTTCCATAGGGCAGGTCCACAGAGCAAGGCTGAAAGACGGGGAAGATGTCGCCATAAAGGTTCAGCGCCCCGGCATAAGAAAAACAATAGAAGTCGATCTTGAGATAATGCTTCATCTTGCAACGCTGATGGAGCGCCATGTGGAGGAGATATCCCTCCACCGCCCGGTAAAAATAGTGGAAGAATTTGCAAGAACGCTCGAGAAGGAGATCGATTACACGATCGAAGCCTCGAACATGGAGCGGATCGGACGTCAGTTCCTGAATGATTCCACCATATATATCCCTAAAGTCTTTCGTGATCTCACGACGTCACATGTTCTTACGATGGAGTATATCGAAGGGATAAAGGTTTCCGAAATCAACCTTATTGAAGAGGCGGGTTTGGACAGGAAGATTATAACTGCCCGCGGGGCCGATATATATCTTAAGCAGATTTTCGATCACGGCTTTTTCCATGCAGATCCTCATCCGGGGAATATTTTTGTCCTTCCCGGAAACATAGTATGTCTTCTTGATTTTGGAATGACCGGTTTTGTCGACCGGCAGACACGTGAGGATTTTGTCGAACTGATAGAGAGTGTTGTAGTCCGGAGTGAGACAAAGGCCACCCAGATCCTGTTAAGAATCACCAATTGGGATGATCAGCCGGATGTGCGTCTTCTTGAAAGAGACGTGGCCGACTTCATGGGAGAGCATCTTTATAAACCCCTGAAGGATATTAAAATCGGAAAGATCCTGCAGCATCTTCTTGAAACGACTTCCCGCCACCGCTTGAGAATTCCTCCCAATATTTTTCTGATGATGAAAGCCCTGAGCACGATTGAAAGTGTCGCCGTTTCCCTTGATCCGGAATTCGACATGATCGAACATGTGGCTCCGTTTGCAAAGCGGATAAGGCTTAACATGTTTTCGCCGCAGAGGATGACCGGAGAATTAATGGGGATTGCAGCCGAGTCGCTTCAATTCATAAGGCAGTTCCCGAAAGACATGCTTGAAATCACAAGGCTGATGAAGAATCAGAAGCTTGGAATCAAGCTGGAACATCAAGGCCTTGATACGATGCTTTCAACCCATGACAGGGTGAGCAACAGGATATCTTTTTCAATTATAATTGCAGCCCTTATTATCGGGTCTGCGCTTATTCTTGCCTCCGCGATTCCGCCTCTTTTTTACGGAGTCTCGCTCCTTGGAATAATAGGTTTCTTTGCGGCAGCCTTTATGGGCCTCTGGCTTCTCATATCCATGATGCGAAAAGGCAAGCTATGATCGATTATACCATCGTATAGCCCGGTCCCTCCCCGCCTTCAGGGCATGTCCATTTAATATTCCTGTACGGATCTTTGATATCGCATGTTTTGCAGTGGAGACAATTTGAAAAATTGAGTTTAAGCCTGCGCTTCCCGGTCTTTTCATCGGTCTCTATTTCATATACATCTCCGGGACAAAACCTTGTGCACGGGGATTTGAATTTTTCATAGCATTCATTTACGCATATATCCGTATCGCGGACTATTATGTGGCATGGCTGGTCTTCCCTGTGCATGGTTTTTGACAGATAAACTCCTGTCAGCTTGTCTACATAAAGAGTTCCGTCAAAAGTTTTCTTCTTTGTTTCAGGCTTGCCCGTTTCACCGGTTGCTTTCAAAGGTTTCAGTGTGGCGCAGTCCTCTTCAGTATTCATCCCGTCAATAATGCCGCGCCCTTTGGTGAAATACTGGGCGCCGAGATGTAAAAATTTGATCAGGCCTTTTTTTGCAAGGGCCTGGGCGAAATTTCTTCCTTCGAGCATCTCGTCCTTAAGCGGGCTTTTATCAAACAGGGTTTGAAAATAACTCAGTGTTTCCGCATTGAAGCTTTTTTCCTCAAAGGCTTTGATGGCTGCTTCTGCCGCCAGCATGCCCGATTTCATGGAAACATGGATTCCTTTTAACGCAGGGGTATTCTGGATGGCGGCAGCGCCTCCCGTGAACAGTGCGCCGTTTATGAAGAGCTTGGGCATGGTATAATATCCACCGGTTGAAACCGTGCGCGCTCCCTGCTGAAGTACTTTTCCGCCTTTTATGATCTGAGCCACAAAGGGATGGCTTTTGAATTTGATGAATTCGTCATATAAATCGAACATCGGATCATCATAGGAGAGTCCCGCAAGAAAACCCAGTGTTATCTTGTTGTCTTTCATCTCATATATAAAGCCTCCGCCGGGAGTATCGAAACCGAGCGGATAGCCGAGCGTATGAATGTCATTGGCGCCGCTTGAAGAAAAATAATTGTTTTCAGGAAGCTGGATTACTTCCTTTATTCCGGTTTCATAAACCTGGGGCATTTTGCCCGAAAAAATATCGAGCTTTTTTGCCATATCCTGCATCAGGCTTCCCCTTGCCCCTTCTCCAAAGATCGTGACCTTTGCCATAAGGTCTATTCCGGGCTCGAAATTGCTCTTGGGAGAGCCGTCCTTTCCGAGTCCCTTGTCTCCGGTTCTCACTCCTGTGACAGTCTTTCCGTTATCGTCATACAGGACTTCTTTTCCCGCAAAACCAGGAAATATATTTACTCCGAGCTCAAGGGCGATCTCTCCGAGCCATTTTGTGAATTTTGAAAGGCTTATGATATAAAAACCCTTGTTGTGCATCTGGCGAGGCGTAAAGGGAACCTTAAAGTATCCGGTTTTTGTCAGAAAAACGAATTCATCTCCCCTCACAACCGTTTCAACAGGGCATCCCTTTTCAATAAAATCGGGAATCAGCTCCTGTAAAGCTGTCGGATTTAAAACAGCTCCGCTTATGGCATGAGCCCCGATTTCAGCTCCCTTTTCAATCAGAGCCACCTCGATGCTGATGTTTTTCTTTTTGGCAAGCTGCATAAGCTTGATTGCGCCTGCAAGACATGCCGGGCCGCCACCCACGAAAAGCACGTCAAAATCTATTCTTTCTCTTTGCTGATCCATTATTCCTCACTTTTATTTTTTTAAATCGAATTCTAATCTATGATGGTTTCGTAAAAAGTCATATGCGAATGGATTTGAGCTTTTTGGGGAAATCCCCAAAAAGCTCATTAAGAGAGCATATTTAGACTTTTTACGAAACCATCATCTATAATATAGCCACAATTTAACTATATTGCTTGTATCAAAACAATGCAAGTGTGACAATCTTTTTTGATGCTTTCGTAAAAAGCGCATTTTATCCGGCCGCTGATTGCATTTTCAATTACGGCATTGTATCGTCGTATTAACAGTGAATTTGGAATAGCATATAGTGAATGAAAAAGGTTAAAGGTAAAAAGTCCGGGAAACCGGGAACCGCAGGCTTGAGTTTATGGTAAGTGTTATAATACCGACATATAACAGGGGATGGATAATACGGGAAGCGATAGATTCCGTCCTTAATCAGGATTTCAAAGCTTTTGAGCTTATAGTCGTGGATGACGGTTCGACCGATAACACGCAGGAGATACTTTCTTCTTACAGGGACAAAATAAAAATTATAAGGCAGGAAAATAAAGGCGTCAGCGCGGCAAGAAACAAAGGGATCGCTTCATCATCCGGAATTTACACAGCCTTTCTTGATTCGGACGATCTATGGCTTCCCGGTAAACTTGAAACGCAGATTGAATTTTTCAGAAACAACCCGGATGCCCTTATATGCCAGACAGAGGAGATCTGGGTAAGAAACGGGAGAAGGGTGAATCCGGGTAAAAGGCACAAAAAGGTATCCGGATTCTTTTTTGAAAAATCTCTTGAACTTTGCATGGTAAGCCCGTCCGCCGTCATGATGAAGAGGGACCTGCTCAATATGTCCGGTCTTTTTGATGAAACGCTTCCCGCATGTGAGGATTATGACATGTGGCTCCGGATAAACTGCAGGTATCCGGTACATCTGATAGATACCCCTCTCATAGTAAAAAGAGGCGGGCACAAAGATCAGCTCTCCCGGATGCATTCACTCGATAAGTACAGGATACAGTCAATAAAAAAACTCCTTGAAGGCGATCTGCTGTCCGGGGATCAGCAGAAACTTGCGATAAAAGTAATGACGGGAAAATGCCTGGTTTATGCCGAAGGCTGCCGGAAAAGAGGACGAAAGGATGAAGCCCTTGAGTATGAGACCTTTGCATAACATCTGACTAAAGGGCCGGCACAGGTAATCGGTAAAACCGATTACCTGTGCCGGCCTTACAGCCTGTTATGCAAATTATAAACAGGTTCGATTCAGAAGCGGCCCTGAAGCCCCATGGGATCTTTATATTCGAGAGCAGGGTTGAAACGTATTTTCTTCTCGCCCCTCTGGTCGACATATTTCATGATCTCAAGATCCACTTTGATCGGAACATTGACGCCCGCCTTTGTGAGAAGCTGTCGCAGGAATGCTTCCGATTTTGTTGCAAAGGCAACGGCATCTCCTAAAATGCGCATGCCTTCCGTTGGATTGTGAAATCCAACCGAGTTTTCAGCTCCCATGAAAAGGCTGCGGTAAAATGCCTCTTCATAATAATCCTTTGCTTTGTCGTATAGTTCCTGGTCGATGGGTTTGCCTTCGTCCCTGGCCTTATGCGTGATTTCAAACAGCTTTGCAACCGTAGCAGTAGCGTATCCGCAGCGAATCATCAGAGAAACTGTCCGGTCCTGAATTGCAAACACGCGCTCCTTCAACCATGCCGGATTTGCGGCATGGCATTGCTGGCAGGCCCGCATTTCGTTCTGGATCGGACTCATCACGCGGTGATCTGAAATTTTATATACGCCTGCCTTCGTATAAGGCATATGGCAGTCCGCACATGAGGCCCCGGCCTTGAAATGAGAGCTGTTGTTGGTAAAAAATTCAAATTCAGGATGGCGGATGAACCCCATTTTGAATCCGGTGACGTTCTGTTTCCATTCCCTGACCGTTTCATCGCTGCGGATTTTTTTAATTATATCTTCAACGGTAATTGCTCCCCATTTGCTGTTTTGCCATGGGAAGAATAACCCGACGGACTTTCCTTCCGCATCCTTATTAATATTGTATGTGACATGACACTGAGCGCACACAGTCGAACGAAGCTCCTGGCGGGACAATGTGTTGACGTCTTTTCCCATTCCCTCGAGAGCTTTTACCAGTGTAAAACCGCGTGAAATCCGAAGGGTCATGTCTTTGTTGTTATGGCAGTCTATGCAGGCGACACCGAGCGTTCTGTCTTTTTCAGGGATTTTATTCAGAACTTCTTTGAAAGGCTTCCTGTAATAATCGGGGCCCATCTCTTTCTGCAAACCCGGGGCGTAAGGGGTTTTGCAACTGAGGCAGACTCCGCCGGCCTTGAGACGGGAGGAATCGATTTCGAGCTGATCGCGTATCATATAAGCATGGCCCCTGGGTTCGTTGTATTCCACCCCAAACCCCCAACCGTTGAATAAAAGGGCCATGTACGGAAATTCAGAAAGTTTATCCACTGAAATTGCGCTGCCGTCCATACCTGTTTTGTATTTGCTCAGCCTTGCGCCCACAGGGTCTTCAGTTTTTTTCCAAAGCTCATATTCTTCGTTATAGGCTTTTCCCCATAATCCAGGATTCATTTCACCATCCGGGATCACGACTGTCTGCCTTGGTTCAGGCTTTGATGGCTGACAACCAAACAGAGCAATCAAGACGGACAACACAAGATAAACGAAAATTCGTTTCTTATTATCAGGAAAAATCATCTGTCCCTCCCATTTCTTTAATTAACAGTCAGCCGGCTGCCTGCAAGGTTATGCTGAAGCCAGCGGTGACATTCCCAGCAATTGCGCGCCCGGTCTATTTTTTCAACGGTAGTTTCATGGCAGCGGGCGCAGTTGGATTGAACCGTCTTTTTTCCATGCTCTGATAGCCTTATCGTTTCCGGCACGCGGCCGGAATAAAAGATAAACATGTCTTTCATTCCGTCGATTGACTTCCATGTATAATACGCGCCAAAATTTTCATGAGGAAGATGGCAGTCAATACACCGAATGCTGCGATGAGCGCCTGTATGAAACCAGGCTTCAAACTGGGACTCCATGACATGGCAGGAGGCGCAAAAATCAGGTGTTTCGGTTTTGGCCATGAGTCTGGGAGGCCCGAACATGACAAAAAGTCCGCCTGCCGCAGCCAGTACAAAAACTCCGAAAATTATCTTTTGCAACCTTGAGATCATGTCGGGATCTCCCTGTGCTTTTTCGCAAAAATGAGAAATGTTTTTTGTGTTTGATGCTGTTATAGAGATGGAACTATAAAGAGAAATGAGAAACTGATATAAAATTCCGGAGAATATTTCAAGATAATAATTGATTTCCATCCGGAAATGACTTTTTTGTGCAATCCTTGCTTCAATAAACAAAAAAAAGGCATCCATGCTTTTTGCATGAATGCCTTTTATCTTTAACTGGTATCAGCTAATTACAGCTTGGTCACATTTGCTGCGCCGGGGCCTTTGGGGCCGTTTACGATGTCGAATGTAACGCGGTCGCCTTCTGAAAGCGATTTAAAACCTGTTGAATTAATAGCTGAGTGATGAACGAACACATCTTTGCCGTCTTCCTGCTCAATGAAGCCGAATCCTTTGCTGTCATTGAACCATTTTACAGTTCCATTTGCCATAGTGTTTACCTCCTTTCAAAAAATGAATCAAGGTCCCAGACTTCAGGTCGTCACTTTGACAACATGGAACAAGCCTTCTGTTCGAAACCGACCCGCAATACTTTGCAGATCTTTACTGATTTGGGCGTATCCTACACGGCGCCTCTCTTAATGTCAATACAAATTATTAAGATATTTGGTTCTTCTCCCGATTAGTTGGGAGGAAGGAGGCCATAATTCCACTGTTCAAGGATCTAAGTATTTGTTTTTTATAAATTTTAATTGCTGTTTTCGGAATCCTTTCAACCTCCCTGATATCTCTGACGAAGTTTTTACAGGTTTCCCTTTCACTCGAATCCTTAAACCCTTGAATCCTAACAGGATAACCGGCTCTTTTTGAGATGATCCTTATATAAATATTGACAAACATTTTGAGAGATTTTATCTCTAATTGCCGGCAAGAGTGAAAAAAATATGCCATGGCAGAAAGGAATAAAAGAGATGTGCTCACAAAAAACAGACAGGAATGATACCTTCTTATGGCTGGCCCCGTTTGCTCCGCCCAAAGGACATACCAGTGTTCCAGCAGGCGGAATGTGCCTGTGCGTTTTTCTTTTTGTAGTTAAGGGGCGCGAAGTTCTTCTCGGAAAATACAGAGAGCATCCGGCCTGGGAAAAGATCGCAGGGATGGATGCAGGACGCGTCAAAGCCAACCAGCATGGATTGACCCTGCCGGCCAGCCACCTGAAATTTGGTGAAGATCCGATGGAAGCCGCCCGGAGGATCGGAGAAGAAATTCTGATGCTCCCAAAAGGTCTGGCGTATTCGGAACCCCGTGTACAGACTTTTTTCTATGAACCGTCCGTTGCTCCCGGCGAAATGCATTTTGATGTTCTGTTTTTGTACGATGTTAACCTCGATGAAAGTTTTAAAATCGGTCTTCCTCCCTGGTATGCCACGCTGGAATGGTTTGATGTGGATCTTCTCATGAACCAGAAATATGCGCGTCAGCATGAAGATGTGGTATCGGCCTGGCTGAAGAAAAAGCGCAGCGATATTTTAAGCAAATAAAGGGATATCCGGGTTCGTTTTTTAAATATCCTTTGACAAAATCCGGTTAAAATGCAAATAAAATACAAGCTGTTGTGCATGATATAAGGTTTCCAGACGTAAAAAGATCTGTTCCCGCCCGGCATTAATGATTTACCATAAATTCCCTGATACGGAAGCTCACGAAGCTGGCCGGGTAGTAGAATTTGCGACAAGGGGAGTGGATAATTGCGCCGGTATGAACGATGCCGATGACCGGAAAGGCTAAGGGGAGACAAAACAGAGATGTGTATAGGAGGTAAAAATGAAAAAGTTATTTTTTGGAACATTTCTTTTGACGTTAGTACTTGTAGTTCCTGTTCCAACGATGGCAGGAGTGGATGTAAAGGTCAGTATTGGTCTGCCTCTGCCGCCGCCCATTGTATTTGCCGCACCACCGGAGTTGATGGTGCTGCCTGAGACGTATGTCTACGTCGTCCCTGACGTAGACGAGGACATCTTCTTTTACAATGGCTGGTGGTGGCGTCCGTGGGAAGGACGCTGGTATCGCTCGCGGAACTATAGTTCAGGTTGGAGCCACTATCGAAACGTTCCATCTTTTTATGCATGGATACCCTCAGGCTGGAGGAATGACTACAGGGAGCATCGTTGGAAAGGGCATCAATGGAACCACCAGCGAATATCTCACCAAAAAGTTCAACGGAACTGGAAGGACTGGGAAAATGATAGGCATTGGGAGAAGCAACAAACCTGGGGTGTCCAGGGTTTGCAACCCCGAACGCGATCACTACAACCGTCCCGAGAGGAGCAACCACGAGAGTCCCGACCACAATTAAGAGAGGCCATACCAGAGCGGTCACAACAACACCGGGAGGCAGATCCACAATCCCGAAGGCGGCTAACTCACGGCACTCACAGCAAAAACAGGGAAACCATAAAAGAGGAGAAGTAGAAAAGCAGGATAGAGGGCAGGATGACAAAAAGTTAACCCGACTATAAAAAAAGACAGTATCTATCAAAGGGGCGTGATGTCGGGATCGCCCAGTCACAGGTTCATCGCTTTCTCAACCTCATGGAGGCGAGCTATCAGGCTGCACGCCTTTCGGCCTATGGCGTAAACCGTAACCCACCGGCTCATCAAGTCGCCCAAACTTTACTGGAACGACACCGGACTTGCCCTTTTCCTGGCCGGAGAGAGTGAACCGAGGGGGGCTCACCTGGAAAACATGGTGCTAACGGACCTCCTTGCCTGGCGTGATCTGCAGGCAATTCACCCCGAAGTGCTCTACTGGCGAACGGCTACCGGTATTGAGGTGGATTTCGTCATAGAAACACCGGGCCGGCTGCTGCCCATCGAGATCAAAGCTGCCGCCCGCGTAACAACTGCCGATGCCAAGGGACTGGAAGCCTTCCTTGATGAATACCCTGACCTTGTGGATGGGGCCTTGCTTCTGTATGGTGGCGACCAAACTTTCCCGCTTACCCGGCGCGTCATGGCTGCGCCCTGGTGGAAGGTGATCTGAACAGCCTTTCTCCCGGAGGGCGAATAAACTTCAGAAGTGTGGAGCGCCCACAACTTGCTCGTCCAAAGGACAAGTTCGGCGACTTGAGGTCACAAATTGGGACCTCAAGTTAGGGAAAGGCAGGATATCTTTGAAAAAGATCGGCTTCATCGTTAAAGAGAAACAGCCAAGCTACAGCAGATTAAAATCATAACCGCCTTTTCCAAATATCCTTTGACAAAATCCTGTTAAAATGCAAATAAAATACACACTGTTGCGCATGATATAAATTTATTGTGAGAAAACAGCTTTGTCTCAGGCTACCACTTATAAATACCGTAGATACCAACAGCAGAATATTTTGGACTGCGTATTTCTGTACAGCACGTTCAGCACGAACATCCCGTAATTGTCCGCTATGGATTTATGACATTTACTATAGCAGTTTGTTTATAAGCAATTAATAAATATCTAAATGAAAACTGCTTGAGCTCTCTGTTATTTATCATTTGATAATATTAAAGTTTATAGGGTGAGGGTATAATAGTGAAAAAATTGCTGCTTTATATTTATTTAATAATATTATTGTTAGTTTTATCAGCAAACCCGGCGATTGCGCTTAAATGTGGGAATGACCTGATTCAGGAAGGTGATACTACCTGGGAAGTCAGGACTATGTTAACAAATAATGGCGGGAAAATTATCGGAAAGGAAAATAAAGGTTTAAAACGAGCCCCGGATAATTTTGATTCGGATGCTGGAGGGGCAGATATTTCAAACGCGAAAAAGATTGAAAAGTGGTTTATAAGTTTACCCTGCGGGTCTGGTAGGCCTTTATGCTATGAGTTAACATTTATCGGCCCAATATTAAAGAAAATCGGATCCGGCGTTGAATGTGATTAAATATTCCCTGGATCTGCCTTTCTCCTGCCTTTAATAAAGCTGTCAATTTATATATTAATGAACGTCCACTATGCTTTATTAAAGATCACCACAACAAGCTAAGGTGAATGCGCCTGCTATGGAGTCTTCTCCGGTTGACCGAACAGTTCGCTGGTGCGCTGGGCCATGGCCTTTTCCGTATCATCCGTGAAAGTAAGGTCGAGTTTCCAGACCCCTTCCTCGTTGATCAGGTGAGCCTGGCCCTTGAAAGTCAGGGTTCGGGCATTCACGGTGAATTTTGCAGACGTGGGGATTGCCGCCTTGCCCCCTGCTATGACTGCCTCGCCAATCATGATTTCTGAAATACTCTTGAAAATACGATCCGTCGTTTCTTTTTCCTGGAGAGTTTTGAAGCTGCTTTCATAACCTTTCCGCGTGTCGATTGCGAACTGATCGGCGGTGGTGAGCGTGGCTCTCTCTTTGGGTGTGAAGGCCAGGAGATAGAACAGCGCCTTGTAGTCCTGGTCGCGGAGCGCCTTATAGATTTTCAGAGTCTGGGCCTCGGGCGTCGCCGCCTTGGAGCCGGAAGGGCTTTCCTGCGAACTGGCGCGTTCCGTAACAGGCCAGATAATTACAACACCCATTATCATCAATACACAGAGAAGTTTTTTTAGCATGTGAGGTCTCCTAAATAATTAGCAATTATTATGGTAATTTAATTAATATCGGATCAAATCGCAACAAAAATTAAAAAATTAATAAAAAACACTTAACACATTTAGAAACCCGACTTGAACCGAAATAGTGAGTGCTTTCTCAGCTGCTTGCGACGGGGTTAGCGAGCGAATTAAAAATAGACACTATTCCATGCGGTCGAAGATTCCCCACAGCAAGGCGCGGAGAATGCGCCCGCTATTGCCATCCAAATATCCTTTGACAAAATCTTGTTAAAATGCAATTAAAATACAAACTGTTGCGCACGATATAAATTCGTTATATATGTTTAAACAGCTTTGTTCCCGCCTGTCATTTATTATTACCAGAAATTATCTGCTAAAGTTAAATAATATTTCCGTCTTAACATTGACGTTTTGATAAGTAACCGAAGTTAATTTTTTATTGATTTCCATTGTGACAATCAATATCCTTAAATAACTGAAAATTCAATTCGTTTTCCGTGTTTTAACCCTAACATGCTTATTTATGGAGGTCGCGGCTATGACAATTCTATACTCTCAAACCATTCTTGGCCCTCTGAAATTACAGAATCATCTGGTAATGGCGCCGATGACACGCAGTCGAGCTATAGGCAATATTCCCAACGAGCTGATGGGTGAGTACTACGTTCAGCGTAGCTCAGCTGGACTCATTATTGCCGAGGGTACATCGCCCTCACCTAATGGGTTGGGTTACCCGCGCATACCCGGAATATTCTCGACCGCCCAGGTCGAAG
>Ga0315268_10001471_pt1 | contig 27108 bp, 22 predicted proteins | sample C1_top_MG_FD_204535 | JGI IMG/M metagenome (GOLD analysis project Ga0315268, IMG submission 204535) | Sediment microbial communities from Yellowstone Lake, YNP, Wyoming, USA - C1_top | ecosystem: Environmental > Aquatic > Freshwater > Lake > Sediment | place: USA: Wyoming | collected 2017-08-01
AGATTGTGTTACAATGGGCCATGGTCCGATTTCTCCTTTCTGTTTGATAGGTTAGGGCTGACCCATTCTAACAGATTCCCAGGAGTTTTCGGGCCTTTTTTAATCAATTAACCGGACAGAACTGATAGAGGGCAATTGGGAGGTAACTATCGAAGCCCAATTGGAAATGAGCACGACGACCAGCCCGGACCAATGGGCTAAGATTTATTCCATAAAATCCGTAACCTTTTTAATACCTTTGCAATACCGCTGCTTTAAAAAAACTTCCACCCCCCCGCCCACTGAATATATTCATGAATCCTACCTGGCCGGCCTGGGCACCTCTAACTTCAATCTTTCTTTTAACTTACAGGGATTATCCAACAATACTTATGATTATTCCTTTGTAATGGAATGGAAGGGGCTCCCCAATCCGGGGGATTATGCCTTCATGATTTTTCTCAAATATGACGAGAAGAAAACCTTTGTAACCCCCAATGGCTCCGCCCTCAAACTCGGAGGCGGCCTCTCGGCGTTGGAAGGGGGGTTTTCCCTCAATCACGTTTCCTATGCTCCTCCTCCGGGGGTGCCGGGTTTTTGGCCTCTCGGCAGCAGCTTCTTAGTGCCGCCTGGGTATTATGACGTCACCAAAGGCACGCTTAGTGATTGGTGCCTAGTCTTTGAAACCGAGTATGCTTATACAGACGTGCGGTTCTGGGATGCCGACCAACCTGACCGACTCGTAGCCGGCGCGGTGGCGGACGGGGCCTCCCAGGTTACGGTGGAGGTCCTGGACGTGAACACTTCCGCCAACGTGGCCATCGCCGAAGGAGACGGCACCTGGGTGAGTTCCCCCACCCTCCAGAACGGCGTCTGGCGCCGGGTCTGGCAGGCCCCGGAGGACTTCGGCGGGGCCAGCGACCCGGACTGTCCGGGGCGAAGAACCATCATTTTTCAAGTCACGGTGGACGGCCAGAACCGGGAAGCGCCATTTTACTTATACAAAGCCCCGGTGGTGCTGCTCCATGGCATCTGGGCCACCGCCGATGACACCTGGCCGAGCCTCCAACACTACTTGCTGAGTAGCGGTTTCCCCTTTGTGCAGGCGCCAAGTTATGACAATAATGCCTATTTTGCTGACAATAGCCTGGTGCCTCAGCAGGGGGTTGAGAACGCCCTCATACAAGCCCGGCTGACCCGCCGCTTAGTGGCCAAGAAGGCTGATATCGTGGCCGCCAGCATGGGCGGAGTGCTGACTAAACTCTTCGGCTCGGAGGATTATATTCGCCGCATCATCACGGTGGGAACGCCGCACTTCGGCAGTCCGTTGGCAGATCTGGTCGTCGCGAAAATTTTGCCGAACCAATGGCTGACCGAAACTTTATCCAGATTAATTGAACATCCCTTGAATTGTGGAGCCGTCTATGATTTGAGAACTACGACTTGCAATGCCCCCGGGGACCGGATAAAAGTGCCGGTGCTGGCCATTAACGGCGTCGCCAACAGCAATGAATACCCTGCGGCCGAAAAAGGGGCTGGACTTGTTACCCTTTTACAACCTTTTCTTCTGACATTTTCCCCTGCCGGAGTGCACAATGCTCTCTTTCCCGGCGATACCAGCGACTGGGTGGTCTCAGGGACCAGCCAGAAAGGGGGGCTGCCTGCCGCCAATACCCGGGACATTAATGTGGACTGGCATGTCTCTGAGCCCCTAGATCTTGAGTTCATGGAAATGGCTCACGACTTTTTGGAGGCGCCCGCGGCCACTTTGGCCCCCAGCGCGCCTGTTCCCGCCGTCCAACCGCAAATTGTCCCCGCCCCTGCCGCGGCTTTCCCGCGCTACCAGGCGGCCCCCGAGACGGCGGCGACTATGAGCATTACCCAACCGGCGCCCGGGACCAATTTCGCGCCGGGGGACAACGTGCAGATCAGCGTCAGCCCCCCAGCCGGTGCCACCCGGGTGCTGATCATGCTCTCCGGCGGCCCCTTTGCGGTGGTGGAATCGGCCCCCTTTACCGCCACCCTGGAAATTCCCCGGGAATCCCTGGGAGAAGTAGTCATCGGCGCCTTGGCCTCTGATGCCAGCGGCGTCGTGGGCAGCGCCTATATAAGCGTTAATGCCGCCACCGCCGCCACCCTGACCGGGCTTAAAGTCTGGCCGGAGTCAGCAGTTTATCTGGTCCCCAACCAGACCCAGCAGCTAAGCGTCACCGGCAAATTCAGCGACGGCTACGACCGCAAGGTCACCCTGGGCCGTTTCGGCACTTCCTATGCCTCCGCCAACGCCGGGGTGGCCAGTGTCAGCGGCGACGGCCTCATTAAGGCCCTGGGGCCGGGCTACACTCTGGTTACGGGCAGCAACGGCAGCCTCTCGCAGCAAATCCCGGTGCTGGTCTCCGGTCCCGCCGTGGACGCCCCGGACCTGGCCGCCTCCTGGCTCTATGTCAGCCAGACCTGCTCTGGGTCCAAGACCAAGAAATGCAAGCTGAGCGGCAAACTCCACGTGGTCAACCAGGGGACCGTGGCCGCGGCCGCGTCCACGGCCAAGTTTCACCTGTCCGACGACGCCTTCTTCGACGCCTCAGACACCTACCTCAATAAAGCCAAGGTGGCGGCGCTGAAACCATCCCTGGCCAAGGACGTCAGTCTGAAAGCCACGCTTCCCCCCGGCGCCAACGCCTCCGGCAAGTACGTCATTGCGGTCCTCGACGGCGACAACCAAGTCGCGGAAAGAAGCGAAGGGAATAATATTATCGTTTATGGGCCGCTTCCTTGAGGTGACCCGCCTGCCTGAGCGGTGGACGCCCGGCTTCCAGACCCCCGGGCATAAAAAAGGGCCTCTTAATGAGGCCCTGCTGATTTTTTCCCGGGGCGCCGCTGGCGGAGGGAGCAGGATTCGAACCCGCGGACCTTGCGGTCTCTGGTTTTCAAGACCAGCGCCTTAAGCCACTCGGCCATCCCTCCGGCCTGCAAAGTTAACTAACACCGGGGCCGGCCATTGTCAACTTCGGGCCTGGCCGGCCTGATCAGGGAAAATGGCCCCCCCACAGGGGGGAAAATGGCAGTGGCGGGTTTAAAACCCGCCCCTCCTGCACCATCACCCTTCCCCCATTCTCACGCCCGCTTATCCACGATGCGCACTGCCTTGCCTTCGCCTGCGGGCAGGGTGTGGGGCTCCACCAGCTCCACGCGGGGGGTGATGAGCAGCTCGCTCTTCAGGGCCTCGGTGAGGCGCCGGACCAGGGCGTTTAAGTGCCGCATGTCCTCTTTGAAAAAGCTCTCCTTCACCTCCACCTTGACGTGCATCTGGTCGTTGAAGTTCTCCCGGGTGAGCTCCACCAGGTAGTTGCTGCCCACCTCCGGCATGGCCATGAGCACCCGGTCGATCTGCAGGGGAAAGATGTTCACCCCCTTGATGATGAGCATGTCGTCGGTGCGGCCCTGGATGCGGGACAGGCGCCGGCTGGTGCGGCCGCAGGGGCAGGGCTGGTCGTCATAGGAGGCCAGGTCCCGGGTGCGGTAGCGCAAGAGCGGCATGCCCTCCCGGGTGAGGCTGGTGAAGATGAGCTCCCCCACCTGCCCCGGGGGCCGCGGCTCCAGGGTTTCCGGGTCCACCACCTCCACCAGGAAGGAGTCTTCCCAGACATGGAGGCCGTTCTGTTCCGGGCACTCGAAGGCTACCCCGGGGCCGTTCATCTCCGAGAGGCCGTAGGAGTTGTAGGCCTTGACGCCGTAGGCCGCCTCCAGGCGCCGGCGCATGTCCTCGGAGTGGGGCTCCGCGCCGATGTAAGCCAGCCGCAGGGGCAGTTCCCGGGGGTCCACCCCCCGCTTCTCAAAGGTCGTCAGCAGGTAAAGGGCGTAGCTGGGGATGATGTGCACGGCGGTGGTGCCGAACTGCTGCATCAACTGCACCTGGCGCAGGCTGTTGCCCGCGCCCGCGGGGATGGTCAGGGCCCCCACCCGCTCGGCGCCGTAGTGGAACCCCAGCCCCCCGGTGAAGAGGCCGTAGCCCATCATGTTCTGGAAGACGTCCCCGGGGCGCAGGCCGGTCATGTAGAGGCAGCGGGCCACCAGGTCGGCCCAGGTCTCCACATCCCGGCGGGTGTAGTAGATCACCGTGGCCTGGCCGGTGGTGCCCGAGGAGGCGTGCAGGCGCACCATCTCGGTGAGGGGCCGGGCCAGCATCTCTTTGCCGTGGGCCCGCAGGTCGTCCTTGGTGGTCACCGGCAGGCGCCGCACCGCGTCCAGGTCCTTCAGATTGTCCGCGCCCACCCCGGCCTCCGCCAGGCGGCGGCGGTAAAAGGGGCTGGCCCCGGCCCGGCGCACCGTGTCCCGGAGGCGCTGAAGCTGCAGCTCCTTCAAAGCCCCGGGGTTAAGGGTCTCCACTGCTTCTTGCCAGTACACGCAGGTCTCCTCCGGGTCTTGGGCTTTACGTCCACGATTTTTTATCCCTGGCGGCCGGGGCTGTCAAGGCGGCGCCTGAGCCCGGCGGGGGAGGTCATTCCGGGGACTTCCCGGACGTTCCCCAGGGCAGGGGGAAGGGCAGCTTCCAGGCCGGCCAGCGGAACACGCTGAGGATGTTGGAGAACTCGTCGGTCCACAGGCCCACCCGGGCATCGGTGGCCGGCGGGGTCCAGCGCTGGTCCTGGGCCAGGTCCCCCAGGTCCGCCTGGCTGCGGGCCATGACCACCACCACGGCCCGGGAGGCGTAGGCGGCTTGCTCCGCCTCACTTATCTGGTAATCCTCATAGAGGCAGGCCAGGCCTGCGTCCTGGGCCAGGTTGGCCAGCACCGGGCGCAGGTCCAGGTAGCGGTTGCTGATGTGAAACAGCAGCATCCCCCCCGGGGCCAGGCGCTCCAGGTAAAGCTGCAGGGCTTCCCGGGAGATAAGGTGGGTGGGCACCGCGTCGGAGCTGAAGGCGTCGAAGATGATGAGGTCGTACCGGTGCGCCCGGGCCCGACCCAGGGTGAGGCGGGCGTCCCCCAGGACCACCTCCACCTGGCCGGGGCAGTCCTGAAGAAAGGTGAAGTACCGGGGGTCCCGGGCCAGGCGCTCCACCGCGGGGTCAATCTCGTAGAAGGTCCAGGACTGGCCCTCCCAGGCGTAGCACGAGAGGCTCCCGGTGCCCAGGCCGATGACCGCCACCCGCCGGTGCCGGGGCTTGTGCATGAAGGCCGCGAACACCTGGCCGAAGGGGCCCTCGGGGTGGAAGTAGGTTAGGGGGTCCCGGCGGTGGTGAGGGTCCAGGCTCTGGGCCCCGTGCAGGGTGGTGCCGTGGTACAGGAGGTGGTGCTGGCCTTCCCGGTCCGTCCGCACCGTGAGCACCCCGAAAAAGCTGCGCTCCCGGTGCAGGGCCGGAAAGTCCCCCCCGGAATAGAGCACCCCCACCAGGAAGATGGCCGCCACCCCCAGGGCATAGCGCCAGGGCCGGGAAGACAGGAGGTATACGGCCAGGGCCGCGAAACAGGAGACTACCACGATGATTCCCGTAGTGGCCACCTCCTGGGCGCTGGCCTTGACCATCAGGACCAGCCCGGCCAGGACCAGGCCGAAGGCTGCGGGCCAGGCCAAGTCCCGCCAGGTGAAGCTCCACCACGGTCGGTCCCCCGCCGGCGGGGGTCGCAGCCAGCAGGCCAGCACGATGGCCAGGGGATATTCCACCACCGAGTTGAACACCAGCGGCGCCACCAGAGCATTGAACAGGCCGCCCAGGACGCCGCCCACGGACAGCCACAGGTAGAACTCGGTAAGGTGGGCCGCGGAAGGCCGGCTGCGGGCCAGCTCGCCGTGGCACACCATGGCCAGGAAGAAAAAAGCCAGGAGGTGCAGGGGCAGCACCAGGTTGCCCTCGGCTTGCAGGTCCCACAGAAACAACACCGCCAGGGGCAGCACCGCCACCGGCTGCCACCGGGACATGAGCTCCGGGCTCAGGAGGGGCTTCCGGGCGAAGACCAAGACAAAGGTGAGGAGGTAGAGAGCCAGGGGAACCACCCAGATCAAAGGCACCGCGGCCACGTCGGTGCTGATATAGGTGGTCACCCCCAGAAGCAGGCTGGAGGGCGCGAAGGACAGCAGCACCCACTTCAGGCGCCGCGGGAAGGTCAGGGCGTCCACCGCTCCGGCGCTGGCGGAAGTTTCCTTCTCCCCGCCGGGATTCCCGGCCTTAAAGGCCGCCGCCTCCTTCCGGGACCACCACAGGATGCCGGCGCAGCTCAGGATGAGCAGGGCCAGGAGGCCGTAGCCCAAGGTCCAGAACTGGGACTGCCGGGCCACCGCCCAGCGGGGCTCCAGGAGCGCCGGGTACCCCAGGAGGGCCACCATGCTGCCCAGGTTGCTGGCCGCGTACAGGAAGTAGGGGTCCCGGGCGTGCCGGTGCCGGGTGTGGGCGAACCACTGCTGCAACATGGGCGCGGTGGTGGACAAGACAAAAAAAGGCAGGCCCACGGCCACCGTCAGCAGGAGCAGCAGCCAGGGCACAGGGTGGCCCGCGGCGGGCGGCGCCCAGCCCTGGGGGAGGCCCACGGGCAGAACCACCAGGGCCAGTCCCAGCCAGGCCACATGCACCAAGGCCTGGCCCCGCACCCCCAGCCAGCGCGCGCTGACGTGGGCGTAAATATATCCCGCCAGCAACGCCGCCTGGTAAAAGACCATGCAGGTGTTCCACACCGCCGGGGTGCCCCCCAACAGGGGCAGCACCATCTTGGCGAACATGGGCTGCACCCAGAACAGCAGGGTGGCGCTGACAAACAGGGACAATGCAAAAAAGACCAACAACTCCGTGCTCCTTACCCCCCCGGCAAACAAGGACCGCTAATTCGGGACTGGCGCCGCCCGGCGCCCTTGCCCGCCACGAACCAGTGCTCCAACCTCCCGGGATTTTCTCCTTACGGTATTAAAGAGATTCTTGCCCCGGGCAGATGTTAACCGGTGGAGACCAACAGGATGACTTCAAGACCAGGAAACCGTAACTCTTAAAGGGAAAAAAGGCCGGGAAAGCTATTCATATTTAATGGCTAAGGCTTTCAGCACGGAGACCTTCTCGCCGGCCCCGTTAACCGCTCCCCCGGCACAGGGGTTGGAACCGGCAATACTGACATTTTCCTCTCTGGGGAGCAGCAAGATGGCGTCGGCCCCGATGGACTTGGCTTCTTTCTGCAACACTCCACAGAGCTCGGCATTCGTGGCGCTGGGCAGGCCGGTGGCTCTGACCACCGCGATGGTTCTATGGGGCCGGGCTGGCTTCTCCCGGAGTATTTCCAGACTCGTGGTGGCCGGATAGGTCCGGGACGGCTCCACCAACGTGACCGTTCCCTGAACGCACCCGGACATCAACCAAAGAGCCAACAGCAGTATCTGCCAGGGCATGATTCACCTCGTGATTTCCGGGGAAACTGAAGAAATGATTGATTTCCACGGACCGTATGGGCTTTGCCTCTTCCCCTATCTTAATGGGGGGCCCCCTCACGGTAAGCACCGGCCGGGGGCCTGACCATAATCTTACCGCAGCCGCCCCCTCTCCGCAATCATTTTCCCGGACGGCCCCCGCAGACCTTCCCGCCGGCCCGCGCCAGGCTGAGGAATTGCGAAGGCCAAAATCAGGAGTTCCCCGATTTACACGGGGCCGCCCCGGGCTCACTATTTACCCGAAAGACGAGAAAGGAGCCTGACCATGAAGGAAGTCTTCATTGCCTCTTTATCCGGGATCGTGTTCATTCTTTGGGTCCTGCCTTCCATTAAAATTCGCATGTTAATTGACCAGGCGCAAAATCATTATCGCTCTTACTATAGCTCTCGGATGCCCGCCTTCCCGCCGCCCTTTTAGTTCAGGGCGCTCCTATTAAAAATCCAGGGAACCGGGCAGGTAAATCCGGCTCCGGAGCCTTGCTTGTTTCCCCCCGAATGATCCGTTCCTGCCGCCGCCGGAGCCTCGTCAACGAATTGGCAAGGCCGCAGCTTGACAATCCTTGGTGCCATGGCATAATGAGCTCCAAGAGATTTTCCTCTTATTAGGGGGATGACCCACAAGGCATCTTTCCAAGACCCAGCCTTTACGAGGACAGCCTGTTTCTCGGCAATTTGAGGGAATCCTTGAGCCTCAATCCCGGACTTGCCGGATTTTTATCGCTCCAGCCCCTTCCCAGCCCCCGCCAAACCGGCGCCCGGTTCCGGTCCCGCCTGGTCCTAAGGGGCGTCGGCCTCAAGACCGAAGCGACCTTGACCCGAGGATAGGGCCTTGGATACCTGGCTTGTCACTGGGGGGGCCGGCTTCATCGGGGCCAATTTTGTGCTGGCCCAACGCCGCCTGGGGGCCGCGGCGGTAGTCAACTTGGACAAGTTGACCTACGCCGGCAACCTGGGGAACCTCAAGGCCCTGGAAGATGATGCGCATCACCTGTTTGTGAAAGGCGACATCGCCGACAGGGTCCTTGTCGGCGGCCTCCTGGCCAAATATTCGCCGGCTGCGGTCGTCAACTTTGCCGCGGAAAGCCACGTGGACCGTTCCATCAGAGACATTCAGCCTTTCATCCGGACCAACATGGTGGGCACCTTTCAGTTGCTGGAGGAAGTCCTCCATTATTGGCAGGTTCTAAGCAAGACGGCCCAAAACGCCTTTCGCTTCCTGCATATTTCCACGGATGAAGTCTTCGGGTCCCTGGATGCGGACGCGCCCCCCTTCTCCGAAGGAACCCCTTATGCCCCCAACAGCCCTTATGCCGCGTCCAAGGCCGCCGGCGACCACCTGGTGCGCGCCTATCATCAGACCTACGGCCTGCCCACCCTGATTACCAACTGCTCCAACAACTACGGCCCCTTCCAATTCCCGGAGAAGCTCATCCCCCTGGTGATCCTGAATGCGCTCCAGGGGAAGCCCATCCCCCTCTATGGCGACGGCCTGCACATTAGAGACTGGCTGTACGTGAAAGACCACTGCGAAGCCCTGGCGCTGGTGCTGAAACACGGCCGCGCCGGGGAGTCCTATAACATCGGCGGCGGCTGCCAACCCACCAATCTGGAGGTGGCGCAGGCCGTCTGCAGCTTATTGGACCGGCTCCGCCCTGATTCTCCCTATGCGCCCCATGCCTCCCTCATCACCTTCATCCAGGAGCGGCCCGGGCATGACCGCCGCTATGCCATAAACTTCGGCAAGATTTCCCGGGAACTGGGGTGGCGGCCCAAGGAGACCTTTGCCAGCGGCCTGGAAAAAACGGTGCGCTGGTATTTAACCCACCGGGACTGGGTGTCCGGGGTCCAGAGCGGCGCTTACCGCCAGTGGCTGCGCCTCCATTATGGCGCCAATTAGAGTTTTGGAACATGGGGTTATTTCCCCAACAACGGCTGTTTCCAAGGCGGGCTCACTTGGATGAGTGACTCCAGACCTGATCGTCCTCCGGTTGCCCCCGGCTGGAAGGGCATCCTCCTGGCCGGCGGGTATGGGACGCGCCTTTATCCCATCACCCAGGGGGTCAGCAAGCAGCTCCTGCCGGTTTATGACAAACCCATGGTCTATTACCCCCTGTCCGTCCTGATGCTGGCGGGAATCCGGGACATCCTGGTGATCTCAACCCCCCAGGACCTGGGCCGGTTCCAGAGCCTGCTGGGTGACGGCAGCCAACTGGGCCTCAAATTTTCCTTCGCGGCCCAACCCCGTCCGGAAGGCCTGGCCCAGGCATTCCTCATCGGCCGGGAATTTATCGGCCGGGACAAGACCGCCCTGATTTTGGGGGACAATATCTTTTTCGGCCACGGCTTGCAGGGCATCCTCCGTAAAGCCGTGCAGTTGCAGAAAGGCGGGTTGATCTTCGGATACCGGGTGCGGGACCCCGAAAGATATGGGGTGGTGGAGTTTGACGAGGCCGGGAAGGTGACGGGCATCCAGGAGAAGCCCTCTCGGCCCCGGAGCCATTATGCGGTCCCGGGCTTGTATTTTTACGACCACGAGGTGGTGGAGATCGCCTCCCGGCTGCGGCCCTCCGCCCGGGGGGAACTGGAGATCACCGACGTCAACCTGGAGTACCTCCGCCGGGGCGAGCTAAGGGTGGAACTCCTGGGCCGGGGGTTTGCCTGGCTGGACACCGGCACCCCCGACGCCCTCTACGAGGCGAGCTCCTTTGTGGAAACCATTGAGAAACGCCAGGGCCTTAAAGTAGCCTGCATCGAAGAGGTGGCCTACCGCATGGGATTCATCGATGCGGACCAGGTGCGCCGTCTGGCCGAATCCCTCCGGCACAGCGGTTATGGCGAATACCTTCTGAAGATTCTCCAAGAGGCCCCGCCCAGGTGAAGGTCACCCACACTACCCTGCCCGGGGTGTTGCTCATCGAACCCCGCATCTTCTCCGACGACCGGGGGCACCTTCTGGAGACCTACCAGGCGGAACGCTACTGCCGCTCAGGCATCCCCCCCTTTGTTCAGGACAACCTTTCTTACTCAGGCAGAGGGGTCCTGCGGGGACTGCACTACCAGTTGGGCCGGCCCCAGGGAAAGCTGGTTTGCGTCCTTGCAGGGGAAGTCTTTGATGTGGTGGTGGATATCCGCCGGGGCTCACCCACCTTTGGCAGATGGCTCAGCATGGTCCTTGATTCCCGCAGCTACCGGCAACTTTACGTCCCCCCGGGGTTTGCCCACGGCTTCTGTGTCACCGGGGAGGCAGCCCTGGTCTTATACAAGTGCACCGACTATTATGCGCCCCAGGAGGAACGGGGCCTCCGCTGGAATGACCCGGCCTTGGGAATTGACTGGCCGGTGGCGGAGCCGCTCATTTCCCCCCGGGACCGCGACTATCCCGACCTGCGTCAGGTGCCGGCGGCCGAACTGCCGGAAATGCAGGCCGAACCGTGAGAGTCCTGGTCACCGGGGCCCGGGGGATGCTGGGACGCGAGCTGGAGCCCCGCCTGGAGCAGGCCGGGTTTGCCGTGCTTGGCCCTGCCAGGGCCAGCCTGGACATCACCCTGAGGGAAGAGGTCTTGACGGCTCTGGACCGCCACCGTCCCGGCCTCGTGATTAACTGTGCCGCCTACACCCGGGTGGACCAGGCGGAATCCGAGGCGGAGCTGGCTTTTGCAGTGAACCGGGAGGGTGCCCGGCACCTGGCCGAGGCCTGCCGGGGCCTGGGGATTCCCCTGGTCCACCTGTCCACCGACTACGTCTTTGACGGCCGCTCCCCGCAGCCCTACCGGGAGGAAGACCCGGCCCGTCCCCTCAACGTTTACGGCTTAAGCAAGTGGGAGGGGGAGGAAATGGTCCGCCGGGAACTGCCCCGGCACCTGATTGTCAGGACTTCCTGGCTTTATGGGGCCCACGGCCGCAATTTCGTCAAAACCATCCTGAGGCTGGGGCGGCAACAGGAGGAAATCCGGGTGGTGGCGGACCAAACCGGCTGCCCCACCTGGGCGGGAGACCTGGCGGCCGCCCTGACTTCCATGGCCGAGCGGATTCAAGAGGCCCCGGGCGGAGTCTCCTGGGGCACCTACCACTTTTGCGGGGCCGGGCACACCACCTGGTACGGCCTGGCCCAGGAAATCCTGGCGCGCCAGCGCCTCCAGGAATCCTGGCGGGCCCTCAGGCTGGTGCCCATCACCACCGCAGAATATCCCACGGCCGCCAGAAGGCCCGGATGGACAGTGCTGGATTGCCGGAAAGTGACCGCCACTTTTGGGATCACGCCGCCACCGTGGCAGCAGGGAGTGGCGGCGGTTCTGGCGGAGTTGTCCAAGAGTCCGCCGCCCCGGGGCCTTGCTTAACTCTCACTCCCCCTTAGGATGGAGGTGCTTTCCGCCCGCAGTTCTAGGACTGGCCGTGAGGCCCCGTCCTTCTCGGAGCGCCAAACAATGGTTGAGCATGATTTGGGGGGAACCTCGCGGATTGCAGAAGTCTACAGTATCAAAGTCTGAAAGAAGGACTCCTGACCTGGAGACCTTCGGAGGATTGGCAATCATGTTTATTATTAAGAAAGTTGTGGGACCTTTATTCTCTCCTCTACCTTTGCTACTGGGAATCATAATCCTCGGGGTGGCGTTCCTCTGGTTTGCTAAAAGGCCCCGGCGCGGCAAGGTTATGGTTACTACTGGGGCTCTCTTGCTTTTGCTTTTAAGTTATGGACCTGTCCCCCACCTGCTCCTGAAGCCGCTGGAACGCAGGTATGCCCCCATAACCGCCGCGGCGGCAAACCAGTCCGGGCCCCCCAATAACTTTGGGAGGGTTAAATATATCGTCGTGTTGGGGGGCGGCCACACCTCAGATCTTAACCTCCCCGCCGCCAGTCAGCTTTCCAGCGCCTCGCTGGTACGGTTGGTGGAAGGCATCCGCCTGCACCGGGAACTGCCCGGCACGAAGCTTATTCTGTCCGGAGGGCGGGGCCTGGGGCCCGTGCCGGAAGCCGAGACCATGTCGAAAGTTGCCCAGGCTCTAGGAATAACCCCCGAGGAAATGATGATTGAAAAGGTTTCCCTGGACACCGAAACCCAGGCCCGCACCATTAAGGAACTGGCGGGCCGGGATAACTTTATCCTGGTCACCTCGGCGGCCCACCTGCCTAGAGCGATGGCCCTGTTTACCAACCAGGGGACGGCCCCCATTCCCTGTCCGGTGGGGCATTTAATAAAGGAGTCGCCGGCAACAACTCCTGGAATTCCTCTGCCCAGCATTTCCAACTTATATGAGTCCGAGGTCGCCTTGCGGGAATATCTGGGCCTTGCCTGGGCCGGATTAAGGGGGTTGATATGAGAAAGGGAAGCGTATTTGTCCTGCTAACGTTTTTCATGACTTAGGGGGGCCTGCATCCGCCCCGGCAGGCGGTGCCCCGCAGGCGGCGGAATGGGGCCGCTATTGCACGAGGCCGTGGAAAATGGTAAATTTATGGAGCCCCGAGGAACCCATAGTGGAAAAAGCAAATAAGCAAAGAGGTTCCCCTAGGACTATTCCACGCCTTCCCCTGGAAGGGAGTCTTGATCTCACCTACCGCTGCAATAATAACTGCCGTCATTGTTGGCTAAGAATCCCGCCCCGGGCCCAAGAAAGAAAAACAGAATTATCCTTTGAAGCAATTAAAAGAATAGTGGATGAGGCCAGGAAGATGGGTTGCCAGAGATGGAACCTCTCCGGCGGCGAACCCATGCTGCGCCCCGACTTCGCCGAAATTTTCACCTATATTACCGACAAAGCAGTTACTTACACTATTAATACCAACGGTACGCTGATCACTGCCGCCATTGCCCGGCTCTTGAGGCGGAGGGGCAACAAAATGGTGGCCCTCTATGGGGCGACGCCGGCAGTACACGACCATGTCACCCGGCGGCCCGGCTCTTTTGAAGAAACCATGCGCGGGTTTGCGCACCTTCAGGAGGCCGGCGCTGAATTTACCGTGCAGCTCGTTCCCCTGCGGGATAATTACCACCAGTTGGATGACATGGTGAAACTTGCCCAGTCCTTAAGCCCCCATTACCGCGTCGGCGCGGCCTGGCTATATCTTTCCGCCTGCGGTTCCCGCCGGCGCAACGCCGCCATCGCCCGCCAGCGGCTGGACCCGAAAGAGGTTATTCAGGTCGATCGACCGGACCTGTTTTACGAAGACCGGCATGAAAATCAAGAAGAGGCCGCGTGCCACCCGACGGCAGGCATCGATTTCCTTTTCTCGCGCTGCATTGCCACCCGGAAGGCCTTCCATGTCGACCCCTATGGCCGGATGACCTTCTGTCCCTTCGTTAAGGACCCTTCCCTTCGCTATGACCTGCTCAGCGGTAATTTTCAGGAAGCCTGGGACGAGTTTATCCCCTCGCTGGCGGAACGGGTCCGGGGGGGCTCAGAATACCTGGAGAATTGCGCGGTCTGCGAACTAAGAGGCGACTGCCGCTGGTGCGGCGTGTATGCCTTTCTGGAGCACGGGCGCCATGGCGCCAAGGTGGATTATCTGTGCCGGATGGCCCGGGAAAAGCGGGCCTTTAAACAATACTGGCGCCAGCAACATTGCCGCTATTATGAGGTTGGCGGAATCACCGTGCAGGTGCAGTCCGACCTCCCCATTACGGACCATACTTTTTTCGATAAATTGAGGCAGTTTGAGGTGAAAGAGCCGGGAAGGGACTTGATCACCATCCGGCACTATTTCAGCCTCCCTGACTTAAAGGGCACGGATTTGGGCCAGGAAGTGTACCGCGCCCCCCCCTGGGCCGTCTTCCGCAGGGAGGCCGCCTGGATCTATCTGGGCATCTCTACGGAAGCCGATAATCCCAGCCTGCACAAAGTGGCGATTTTCAATCAAGACCATACGCGGGGAAGAATTTACAGCGACGGCGAGGACTTATTCCTCAAGGGGGACCTGCATGCCCTGACCCTCTTTCCCACTGACCAGATTCTCCTGGCCCGGGTTCTGGCTGACCGCCACGGTTGCCTTCTCCACTCCAGCGCGGTCATTATGGCGGGCCAGGGGCTCCTCTTCGTCGGCCACTCTGAGGCCGGCAAGTCCACCATAGTGAAAATGCTCCGGGGCAAGGGCGAAATCCTCTGTGATGACCGCAATATCGTCCGGCGCTGGCCGGAAGGCTTTCGCGTCCATGGGACCTGGAGCCATGGGGAGGTGCCCCTGGTGTCCCCGGCCTCGGGGCCCCTGAAGGCCATCTGCTTTCTCCACAAGTCGAACCGCGACCATCTGGGGCCTCTGAGAGACCGCAAAAAGATCATGGGCAATTTGCTGTCGTGCTTGATAAGACCGGTGCTGTCGGCAGACTGGTGGGACAAGATGCTGCCTCTGGTCGGGGCCCTGGTCCGAGAAGTTCCTTGCTACACCATGGAGTTTAGTCAAAGCGGCAAGATTGTCGCCGAGTTGGAGAAATTGGTGGGCCGACCGGTCTCCAGGGATAAATCATGAGGGCGAAACGCCGCACCGAGTCTCCTTATGTCATTAAAGTTAATTCGGCCCGGGACTGGCTCTGGCGCGAGCGCTCCCCCCTTCTGGGCAGCCTTGACCTGGAGCTCACCGAACGTTGCAACAACAACTGCATCCACTGCAACATCAATCTGCCGCTGGCCGATGATGGGGCCCGGCAGCGAGAATTAAGCCCCATCGCCATAAAGGAAATCTTGTCAGAAGCCGCCGCCCTGGGGGCCCTGTCGGTGAGGTTCACCGGCGGCGAGCCCTTGCTGCGGGAAGATTTTGCCGACCTCTATCTCCACGCCCGCCGGCGGGGGCTCAAGGTCCTGCTTTTCACCAATGCCCGCCTGATTACCCCTGAATTGGCGGATCTCTTCACCCGGGTCCCGCCCCTCGAAAAAATCGAGGTTACGGTCTACGGCCTGAAGCGGGAAAGCTATGAAGCCGTGTCCCGGGCCCCGGGTTCCTTCGAGGAATTCCGGCGCGGCGTCGGCCTGCTTATGGCGCGAAACTTGCCTTTTACGGTCAAGTGGGCGATTTTGCCGCCCAACCGGGCTGAGACGGAGTCCTTCAAGACCTGGGCGGCCGCGCTGCCGGCCATGGACCAGCCCCCAAGTTATTCCATGTTCTTCCACCTGCGGGGGCGACGGGACGACTGGACAAAAAACCGGCTGATCCAGAGCCTCCGCCTGAAGCCCGAGAACGGCGCAGCTCTTCTCAGGGGGGAAGGGGAAGCCTACGTAAAGGAGATGGGGGAGTTCTGCCGCAAATTCATAGGCCCGCCCGGTGACCGGCTCTTTGCCTGCGGCGCGGGGCGCCGGGTCTGCGTGGACGCCTATGGGGTGCTGCAGAGCTGCCTGCTTCTGCGCCATCCGGAAACGGTTTACGAGCTCAAAACAGGGTCCCTGAAGGAGGCGCTGATTAATTTTTTCCCCCGCCTGCGGGAGGAGACCAAGGCCTCAAACCCCGAATACCTGGCCCGTTGCGCCCGCTGCTTCTTGAAGGGCCTGTGCGAGCAGTGCCCGGCCATATCCTGGGCCGAACACGGCAACCTGGACACGCCGGTGGACTACTTCTGCCAGGTGGCCCACGCCCAGGCCGAGAACCTGGGTTTACTCCGGGCCGGGGAATGCGCCTGGGAAATTGAAAACTGGGAAGAGAGGATTGCGCGGCTATGACCATCAGCCCCAACAATGTGTATGCCGTCTCCGACGACGTGGTGGCCCGGGAGATCGAGGGCGAAATTATCATCGTCCCCCTGGTGGCCGGCATTGCCGACCTGGAGGACGAACTCTTCACCCTCAATGAGACGGGCAAGGCCATCTGGGAACTTTTGGATGGGCGCCGCTCTTTGCAGGAGGTGATTCGGCAGCTGTCGGAAGAATACCAGGCTGAGCCGGAGCAAATCCAAAACGATGTGCTGGGTCTGGTGCGGGAACTGTGGCGTCGAGGGATGATAGTTGAGGTCAAGTCTTCCTAGGCCGGGTCTTCATGCGGTCTCCGGCGGGGTGCACTCCCTGCCAAGGGGGGCGCTTCAGGAGTTTCTGCAAGCCGTGCTGGCCAGGGGCGCTTCTTTTAGGTTCGGAGCCCGGGGCTATAGTATGCACCCCTTTATCAAGGATGGGGAGACGATCACCGTCTGCCCCGTGGGAGAGGGGAGGTGGCGCTCCGGCGACGTGGCGGCCTTTTGCCACCCTGAAACCGGAAGACTGACAGTACACCGCATTGTCAAGAAAAATGCCCGAGGCTGTCTCCTCCGGGGAGACAACTGCGATGAGGCGGATGGGCTGATTCCAGCCGCCAGGCTGTTGGGCCGGGTGACCCAAGTGGGAGGGAAAAACCGGAGAGTCCGGCTGGGCTTAGGGCCAGAGCGGTTTTTCCTGGCCCTGCTGTCCCGCTATCATCTGCTGCAACCCCTTCTGAACCGGATTCGCCAGGTGTTGGGTCCCGTTATCCGGAAAAAATTCCGCCTGAGCCAGTCCACCACCGGGTTGGGGGGCCGGCGATTTTGAATCAACGGATAAGATTGGGAAAATTATTCATTCGGGCAGGGAGCTTTATCCAGTCTCTGGCGGTGGTGGTGATGCGTCCCGTTGACCTGGTGGAATTCAATCGCCTGAAATATGCCAGCCCTTCGGAGGTTTCTGCCTGGGGGGCGGAGACTCTGGCCGCGGCAGGCCTGACTGCGGCGGAGAAAGACCTGTTTGCCCGGCTCCCGATCAAGCAGGGCCGGCTGCTCCTCCTGGGACTGGGAGGAGGCAGGGATGCCATCGCCCTGGCAAAAATGGGTTTTGACGTCGTGGGGGTTGATTTCATCCCGGAACTGGTGGCCCAAGCCCAAGAAAATGCCGCCCGGCACGGCGTTTCATTGAAGGGAGTCGTGCAGGAAATTTCCCAGTTGGAGTTCCCCCCCGCCTCTTTTGACCTGGGGCTCATTTCTGCGGCCATGTACTCTTGCCTCCCCACCCGGGAGCGGCGGGTGGCGATGCTGACCCGAATCAAGACGGCTCTAAAGCCCGGGGGATATTTTTTATGCCAATTTATCTTAGACCCGGAGAAGCCGGTGAACCCCCGGGCCCAGTTGGCGAGAAAGGTCTTCGCCTTCCTCACCCGGGGAAACCGCTGGCTGGAGCCGGGAGACGTCCTTAAGGGTCCGGCGGAGTACCTGCACATATTTCTGTCCCCAGGAGAACTCCGGTCTGAGTTTGCGGCTGCCGGCTTTGCGGTCTTGTATTTTCAGTCCGAGGAATTCGGCACCTGGCGGGGCGCGGTGCTGCAGCGGCCAGCCTGAGCCCCGGCGGCAATGGGAAAGAAGTCCCTGCCTGGCCCCCCCGGCGCGGATTGCGGCCCCCGGTAAAGAGGACCCCTGCATGAGTCAAAGGCTGGTCTCCTCCTTGGAGTTGCCCGACTTTCACCTCTGGGAAAAAGTCCAGGCCAAGAGAATTCCCCTGGCGTTCAACCTGGAGGTGACGGCCCGATGCAATAACGACTGTCGGCATTGTTACATTAACCTGCCCGCGGTCCACCCGGAGGCTAAAGCCCGGGAGCTTTCCCCGGAAGGAATCTTCAAAATCGCCCGGGAAGCGGTGTCCCTGGGGGCCCTTTGGTGTCTCCTCACCGGCGGCGAACCCCTGCTCCGGGAGGACTTCCCCGAGATCTACCTGGGCTTGAAGCGGTTGGGGCTCCTGGTGTCAGTGTTCACCAATGCCTGCCTCATCACCCCCGGGCATGTGGAACTTTTCCGGAAATACCCGCCCCGGGACCTGGAAGTCACGGTCTATGGGGTCACCCCGGAAACCTATGAGGCCGTGACCCGCCGCCCGGGGTCGTTTGCCGCCTTCCGGGCCGGCCTCGAGGGGCTGCTTAAGGGCGGAGTGAAGGTGCGGCTCAAAGCCATGGCCCTTAAAGCCAACCTCCACGAACTGTCTGAAATTGGCCGGTTTTGCCGGAAGCACACCCGGGACTACTTTCGCTTTGACCCGCTGCTGCAGCTCCGCTATGACGGCAATCTTCAACGCAACGAAGAAATCATCGCTCAGCGCCTCAGCCCCGAAGAAATCGTCGCCCTGGAGCAGGCCGATGCGGACCGCTGGCCGGCTTTGCAGCGAAATTGCGGCAACCTCATCGCTTCTGAGGCTCCTCCGGCCGGACGGGACCGCTTGTTCCATTGCGGCGCCGGCCTCAAGAGCTTCATGGTGGCTTGGACCGGGGTCTTCCGGCTCTGTGACTCTTTGTGTCATCCGGGCTGTGTTTACGATCTGGGGCAGGGCAGTCTGCGGGAAGCCTGGGAGGAGCTGGTGCCCCTGGTGCGGGAGAGGCGTTCCCGGAATGCAGAATTCCTGGAGAAATGCGGGGCCTGCCCCCTTACCAACCTTTGCATGTGGTGCCCGGCCAGCGCCCACCTGGAAAGCGGCCGTCTGGACGGGTGGGTGGAGTACTTTTGCCGGGTGGCCAAGGCCAGAGCCCAAGCTTTAATGCGTGTTTAAGGAAGATGAGGAGTAAAAATATCTTGACTTCCGACAGGTAAACTTTGTAACATTGAATTCATTCCTGGGCTGGGAAAAGCAACATTACGATTTCTGGTTACGGTTGGGAATCTGGTGAACCGGGAGGATTGACAATGAAGGAAAAAAGCCGACTCTGGGTGACTCCGACGCTCATCGTCCTGGCCAGGGGGAATTCAGAGGAAAGTGTTTTGACATCTTGCAAAAATTCCTTTCAAGGCGTCGGCCCTAACACAGTGGCGAACCAAGGCTGTTGGGACAGCAGCAAGCCCGGTACCTGCGATAATTGTGCGGACAGAGGCGGCAAATATAGTTAATATTTTTCTCTTCTTGTGAAGACCAGACCCTGACTCGTTCAAGCCTTCCTGGTTCTGGAGGCCAGGGGGACTTGGCCCAATCAGATCATGTCGGCATGAAAGTGGCTTCGGACGATGTCCTGGCGGCGGCTCGGACCTCATAGAATTTGTCCATCCTTCAGAAGTTTCCTTCCTTTATTCCTCTTTTCTTCCTAAGGGGATGGTGATATTGGGTGGCAACGCTTTCCGGGCCGCCGCCCCTAAGGGGGGCGTTTGTCCGCGAGCCCCAGAATGTTGACGGAGAGGGCCCAGGCACCGGAGCACGAGGTGCTTTTGGTCGCCGCCGGCACCGGAGCTGGCGGGCCCGGGGCCCTTCAGGCCGCCCTGTCCAGGGTAACGGATTGGGATTATCTCCTCAGCGCCGCCAGCCTTCACGGCGTCCTCCCCTTGCTCTACCGCCGGCTGGCCGACGGCTGTCCTGAGGCGGTGCCGCCGGATTTTCTTCACCGGCTGAGAAGCCGCTACCGGGACCATGCCCGGCGCAACCTCAGGATGACCACCGGATTATTAAGAGTCCTGAAGCTCCTGGAAGACCATAATATTTGCCCGCTGCCCTTCAAGGGACCGGTGTTGGCGGAACTTGCGTACGGTGATTTATCCTTGCGCCAATTCGGGGACCTGGACATTTTGGTGCCCCAGCAGGACGCCGGCAGAGCCAAGGACCTGCTGGCCGGCTGGGGTTATGCGCTGAAATTCCCCTTGTCGGCCAGGCAAGAGCGGGCTCACCTTAGGCATGCCTTCGAATTCGGTCTCAGGCATCCCCAATTGCCGGTGGTGGAAATTCACTGGCGCTTTGGCGAAATTTTTCTCAGCCGGGCCCCGGAGCCGGAGGAGGTCTTCCGGCGCCGGGTTCAGGTCAGCCTTCTGGGCCGGAGGGTTTCTTCTCCGGCCCCGGATGATCTGCTGCTGGTCCTCTGCCTGCACGGCCTCTCGCACCTCTGGTTCACCCTGAGCATGGTGAGCGATGTGGCCCACCTGCTGCACGCTCAGGGGCCGTGGGACTGGGCAGGGCTGCTCTCCCGGGCGACGGCGCTGAGGATGCGGCGCATCCTGCTCCTGGGAGTCTCCCTGGCCCATGAATTGCTGGCAGAGCCGGTGCCTCCGGAGGTTCTAAGCCCGGCCCAGGCCGACCCGGCGGTCCCGGCGCTCTGTCGGGAGGTTCAAGAAAAATTATTTGCCCGGGGCGGCGCCGGGCTGGGGTTTCTGGAACGGGTTTGCTTCCACCTCCGGGCCCGGGAGCGCCTCCGGGACAAGATCACTTACCTCTGGATCAGCCTGGCGCAGCCCACCTCCGAAGATTGGCGTTGGCTCCCCATGCCGGATTATCTATACTGGCTCTATTACGTTCTCAGGCCCTGGCGCCTGCTATGGCAAAGGGTGATCCTGCCGTCTCTGGGAAGGCGTAACCTCCCTTAAGCCATGGAACTGCCCCTGAAAGATAAGATCAAGCACGGGCTCCACCTGGAGCGGGCCTTGCGCCTGGCCTGGGGCAGCGCCCCGGCCTGGACGGTGGCCAATGCCGGCCTCATGCTGATCCAGGGCCTGCTGCCCCTGGTGGCCCTTTACTTGATGAAACTGATAGTCGACGCGGTCACCGCCGGCACCGCCGCGCCGGATAAGCTTGCGGCTCTGCAAAAATTGCTGTTGCTGATCTTGTTGGCCGCCGGGGTGGCCCTGCTGGGGGCGTTGTGCCGGGCCCTGATGGAGGTGGCCAAGGAAGCCCAGAGCCAGGTGATCACCGACCGGGTCTCGGATGTCATCCACGCCCAATCGGTCATGGTGGACCTGGAATACTACGAAGATCCCAAGTACTACGATACTCTCCACCGGGCACAACAGGAAGCCGCTTACCGGCCCACCAGCATCATCAACAGCCTGATGCAGTTGGGCCAGAGCGGCGTCTCGCTGCTGGCGCTGGCGGGACTGCTCTTTGCTTTCCACTGGGGAGTGGCCGCCATGCTCTTTGTGGCCACCGTCCCCGGATTTCTCCTGCGCCTGAAATATGCCCACCGGATGTATGAATGGCAACGGCAGCGCACCCAAACGGAACGCCGGGCCAGCTATTTTCACTGGGTCCTCACCGATGGCGGCCATGCCAAAGAGATCAGACTTTTCGGTTTGGGGTCGTTGTTCAAGGAATGGTTCCGGGATTTGCGCCAAAAACTCCGGACGGAGAGGCTGAAGATGACCGCCAGCCGCTCCTTCTCGGAATTAATCACCCAAACCAGCGCCCACCTGGCGATTTTCGGCACCTTGGGTTTCATCACCTACCAGACCGTTCAGGGCAGAATCACTTTAGGGGATATGATCATGTATTTCGGCGCCTTTCAGCGCGCCCAGGGCGCCATGCAGGAGATGTGGGGCAGCCTCACCAGGCTTTATGAAGATAACCTCTTTCTGTCCATGTTCAGCGAGTTCCTGGATTTGCAGCCGAAACTGGCGGAGCCTCCGGCCCCGGTCCCTGTTCCCGCTTCTTTTCAAACGGGGATTAGGTTCAACCAGGTCCATTTTCAATATCCCCAGGGCAACAGACCGGTGCTGGAGAACATCGACCTTGAGATTAAGCCGGGACAGGTGGTGGCCCTGGTGGGTGAAAATGGCTCCGGCAAGACAACCCTGATCAAACTATTGTGCCGCTTATACGATCCCCAAAGCGGCCACATCACCGTGGACGGCGTTGACCTGCGCCAGTTTGCCACGGCCGCGTGGCGCCGGCAGATCAGCGTCATCCTCCAGGACTATGCCCACTATAATCTGACGGCCCGGGAAAATATCTGGCTGGGGGATATCCACCTGGAGGCCCACGATGAGAAGATTTTTACCGCCGCCCAGCGCACCCAGGCGGACCAATTCATCCGGAAATTGCCCCGGGGCTACGAAACCGTCCTGGGACATTGGTTTGAGGACCAGGGGGAACTGAGCATCGGCGAATGGCAGAAAGTCGCCCTGAGCCGGGCCTTTCTGCGGGAAGCCCGGTTAATCATTCTGGATGAGCCCACCAGCTGGATGGATGCCCTGGCTGAATATGAGGTTTTTAAGTCTTTCCGGGAACTTCTCCCCGGCCGCATGGTCCTGCTCATCAGCCATCGCTTCTCCACGGTCAGGCTGGCTGACTATATTTACGTTCTCTCCGGGGGGAGGATTGTCGAAAGCGGCACACACGCGGACCTGGTGCAAACGGGGGGCAACTATGCCCACCTGTTCGAAATTCAAGCCCGGTCTTACCGCTGAACCTCAGAACTCAGAGTGGAACGGTGATCAGGCCTTTTTAAGCGGGCCCGGAAAATCCTTGAAGCAAGGGAGGGTGGGCTACCGCCCCCGGCCAAATAGGACAATGCGGACGGTCTTGAGCAAAATGGCCAGATCCAGCAGTAATCCCATATTTTTAATATAATAAAGATCATATTTGACTTTTTCAGCCGTGCTGTCCAAAGACAGGCCTTCTGGATACATGACCTGAGCCCAGCCTGTCAGCCCCGGCTTCACCAATAATCGATAATTGAAGTAAGGCATTATATTATCGTTTTCAGAAGGCACCAGGGGGCGGGGGCCGATGAAGCTCATCTCTCCCTTTAAGATGTTGATTAATTGTGGCAATTCATCCAGGCGAAGTTTTCGGATAAATCTGCCTACCCGGGTAATGCGCGGATCATTGTCGCTGGTCCACGTCGGGCCGTTTTCGGCGTCCATTTGCATGGTCCGGAATTTTAGGATCTTAAAAGGCTGACCATCTTGACCTGAGCGTTCCTGGCGGAAAAAAACCGGCCCCCGGCTGTCCAGTTTTATCAGCAAAGCCACCACCAAAAACAAGATTGAGGTTAGGGCCAGGAAAACGACGGCCAGGCTTAAATCGAAAATGCGTTTGATCCGGTAATAGTACCCCTTGTAACTCTTCAAACTCCATTCAAACAACCAGTTGTCAGAGATGTGGCCGGTGGGCACGGTGCCGGTCAAATACTCCATTATGGTGGGGATATCCAACAACTGACATCCATGCCAGGACGCTTTAAGCAGGGTATTGATCAAGGTGGGAGACTTCTTATGCATGCCGGCCACCGCCAGCAGGGAAATCCGATGCTCTTGGATTAAATCCTCTAATTGCGACGACGGCCCCAGCACCGGCAAACCGCACACCGGAGCCCCTGCCTTCTCGGCTTTGTCTTCCACGAAACCCACCGGCAAGAGGCCGCACCGGGGGCGCGCCTTGACGGTCCTCAAAAGGAGCTGCGCCGACTTGCCGCTCCCGATAATGACCATGCGCTTCTGCAGCCGCTCCGGTACGGCAATGCTGGAAAACGCAAAGCGCCAGATTAACATTAGGAAAGAGAAAGTCGCGGCCTGAATCAATAGGAGAGTGCGGCCGACAAAAGAACCAAAAGGGAAATAATAAATTATCATTATTACAATGGTGCCCACCCAACTGGAAAAGTATACCCGGGCAATGTTGAGCGGTTCCCTAAAATCATGTTCATAGTTATAGATATCGGCGATAAAGAGCACCACAAAATAGGTCATCCCCACCAAAGTTAATGGAATCGCACTCTCACCCAGGAAATACCAGGGGTTTTTGGCCGTGATGGGGTTAAGAAATATGGCCACCACCATTGATAAGAGGTAACAGACGACGTCGCCCGCAAATAAAACCAGCGTCCAGATAGCAATGTGCCGACTGAAGATTCTCAGCATAATCCGGTATGCTTTTGGTGATTATCTGGTGAATATTGGATAAGACTTTTTCCGTTGCTTAATTTTTTCCCTATTGCTCGCCTTCGTTACCGTTAGATATTGTAGTATAAAAACTGCCACTAAGAAGATAATCAGATTGTGGATTAAGCTGGAGGCCGCCAACACAAAATCACGTTCCAGGCCGCCGGCAACGCCTACTCCGAAAAAACCGACTAGAATGCAGCTCGCGGTTAGGCCTGAAGTCCGCGCCCAGTTCTCCAGCAACCCTACCAGGAGCCCGTAGATCAGGGAGCCGAAGATGATCGCGGTGACCCCGTTGACACTAAAGAGGTCGCCCGGCAGCGAGGGAGCAATCATTGACGATGAAACTCTTCTCTCGACGAATCCCCGCCTCCCCAGGGCCCAGATACTGGTGGAGAATTCGCGGGCCTGGGCCCTTTCCGGTTTGGTGGGGAAAATTGCCCGGGGAATAAAACCCCTGACCATTAGTTCAGAAAAGATATTCTTGTGAGAATAAGGAATATATTGGGGTACGGCAAATATTGTCAATGCCAGAGAATCAAAGCCATGGAAGCGGGTCGCCAGCCTTACCCATGGGGATTTATAAGGTTGGAGCTCCCAGGTCTCCCATTGCTCCGCAAAACTGGTTGCCTCATACCTGGTTTCCTCTCCGGAAAGATAGTCGCGATAGCTATAAGTAATAACGGTGATAACCGTCAAAAAGGTCAATACGCCTACCAGGAATTTAACCAAAGAAATCCCCTTCTTCATGCGCATGGCTGGCAGGCAGATTCCAGCCGTCAAGAAGAGAAGGGTCTGGCGGTAGGGATCAAGGAGATAACTGACCAGACCGGGAATGATATAATAATACCTTCTCCTGCCAATGTCTTGTCCCTGGAAATACAATAGCCAGGACAGCATCAAAGGCAAAATATATAACGATGAGAGATGGCCGCCCAGAGTCAATAATGACCTTGGCAGCCATAATTCCTTGGTTAGTACTGTTAAAACCGTTGTAACTACGGCGATAATGTCCATCAATTCGACATTCCGCGGAGAGGCCAGGTCTTCCAATCTCAGTATAACCGTGGGAGCTTGCAGCCCCCACAGTAGCATAAGTCCCACGCCAGTGCAAAAAGCCACCCAACAAATGCCTAAGTAAAGCCAGCTCTTACTTAGGTCCGCCGCCGATATCTTAGTAAGAGAATAATTTGTCGCTCCAAAATATACCGGGTCATAGAGGAGAATTACAAAACGCATAATGAAAAGAGCGCCAAAAGCCAGCCAGGCAAATCCGAAAAGGGATAACGGAATAACCCTCCAGGTTAATGTTCTTCGGAGAGCCCGGCCTCCTGCCAACATTGACGAAGCAGCCCATAAAAGCGTCGTGACCAAGAACAGAAACCAGGTGAGCAAAGTTAAGTCCAAAGTCATTGTTTCTTCCCAGAAATTGATTTGTTCAGACGCATCGCCGGGGCGCCGGCCTTAACCCTTATTTACCCAACTGTTCCTGAATCCAGAAATAAGTCTTTTTCAACCCCACTTTGAGGGGTTGTCTCGGTTTCCAACCCAGCTTTTCATAAATCAGGCGGTTATCCGAATTTCTGCCTTTGACTCCCAGCGGACCCGGCACGTGATTAAGACTTAATTTCTTGCCGGCGATCTCCATAACCAGCACCGCCAGCTGATTAATAGTCACCATCTCCTCGGACCCGATGTTAACAGGCCCTGTCCAGCCAGAGCGGGTGAGCCTCAAGGTTCCCTCCAGACATTCGTCAATGAATAGAAACGACCGGGTTTGATTGCCATCCCCCCAGATCTCTATTTCACCCCCGTCCGGCGCCATCGCCACCTTCCGGCAGATGGCGGCCACCGATTTTTCCCGTCCTCCCACCCAAGCCCCTTCGGGTCCAAAGATATTGTGATAACGCCCGATTCTCACCTCCATGCCGTAATTGCGGTGGAACGCCAGATAAAGCCGTTCACTGAATAATTTCTCCCAGCCGTAATCACTGTCAGGCGCCGCGGGGTAGGCGCTGTCTTCGGCACAATTGGGATTGTCGGCATCCATTTGGTTGTAGAGCGGATAGATACAGGCCGAAGAAGAATAGAAAATTCTTTTCACGTTACGGCGTTGGCAAGCCTCCAGGAGGTTCAAATTTATCATCCCGGAATTGTGCATGATGGCCGCGTCATTCTCCCCGGTGAAAACATAACCTGCCCCTCCCATGTCCGCGGCAAACTGGTAGACTTCATCAAACTTCTGATCTACCACCTGGCGGCAGATGTAGGGGTCCCGGAGATCGCCGATGGCAAAATCATCCGCCAGGGTTTCTGAGAATTCCGGATAATGCAAATCAACGCCCCGCACCCAGAAGCCTTCGTATTTCAGCCTCTTGACCATGTGGCTGCCAATGAAACCACCGGCGCCACAAACAAGTGCCCTAGACATTGCTAGCCTCCATGGCACAAATCAGTTAATCTGATAATCCGGAACCAAAGTAGCCTGGGTTAAGATTAGCAAAGCAAGCCCATATAATCAATACAAATAGGAAATCAACTCAGCCGCCATTCCAGTTAATTCTTTCCATTAAAAGCGCGCGGTAATGTTAAAAATGATGGGGGCTCTTTACCTTCAGGGATTTTCAGTTTTATCTCATAGTTACCAACCACCGGCCATACTACCAAGGTAAACAAACTGACCTGCCTGGGGCCGCCCTAAAAACCGGGAAACCGCCCTAAGGGGCCCCCACCGTCTCCCCGGCGCCCCCTGGTTACCAGCCGGATTTCCTTGGGGCATTCCCTGCATTTATGTTAATCCTGAATTATGTAGCAAGATTTAATGGAAATAATCTTAAGTATTTGATATAAGGAGGAATAAATAGAAAATTAGGGGTTTCCAAGATGCTCGCTAATGGTGAAGGCCAAAAAGAGGTAATCCGGCCGGATTTTAACCGGGCCATCAGGATCGATTTTCAGGGGGCCAAGATCACCTCAGACGTTGGTTTTCTCCTGGTGCGAGAGATTGATGAACGATTCAAGATTATCGGACCCATGCAAGATGGCCTGGAAGACTTGAGGTCACCTACCCATACGAAGCATTCCTTGGTCCAGATGGTGCGTCAGAGGGTTTACCAGATTGCCGCCGGCTATGAAGATTGCAATGATGCCGATTATCTGAGGATTGATCCCGCGCTGAGGCTGGCGTTAGATAAG
>Ga0315268_10001472_pt1 | contig 27105 bp, 31 predicted proteins | sample C1_top_MG_FD_204535 | JGI IMG/M metagenome (GOLD analysis project Ga0315268, IMG submission 204535) | Sediment microbial communities from Yellowstone Lake, YNP, Wyoming, USA - C1_top | ecosystem: Environmental > Aquatic > Freshwater > Lake > Sediment | place: USA: Wyoming | collected 2017-08-01
TCTGGATATTAATGGAATATGAAGGATAGGATACATGTAGTATCGAAATCGAGTATACAGCGAACATCAAAAAGAAAGTTAATAGTACGAGCGCGCGCGGCTGCGGTATCCCAAGAGCTGGCTGGATGTTTTCTTGGCCTTGCTAAAACGTATATATTTGCTGTGCCTTATATCTCGAAACGTTAAGCATTCAAGGCGAAGCCTGACGAGCGGCGTTGACTCATCTTTCTTGGCCAAGTGGAGAAAAGAATACTATGAACATGATGACCTCGAGTACTCTGACCTAATTAGAAAAGATGAGCTTACGGTTGACGACTTGGGAAAACTCCTCTCATGGAAGAGTAGCCGCTTCAGAAAGACAATAAGGAATAAACTCGAGAATAATATAAAAGAGATAAACGATTTGAGAAAGGAAAAACCACAGGAGCCAAGGCTTGATGATTTCGTCAGAGAATTTTACCCTGACTATCCTGAGGACGCCCCCATTTTTGGCACATTCATAAAACACATTCTCAACCCAGACGAATTCCCTGTCTACGACCAGTTCGTCCATAAAGCCTACCATAGACTAAGCGGCACTCAGATTGAAGGAGATTGCTTAATGGATTGCTACGAGAGGTATCGAAGCTTTTCAAAGCGCAAAAAGCAAAGTTGGGTTGTACCGACAAGCAGCTTGATGAAGCTCTTTGGGCATATGGACGCTATAGGTGACAGCGCGCGCTAAAACGATCAGTCAGCGTTCTCTTGAGAAGCTCATGTTTTCATAGGTCTATTCGTGTTTGTTGAAGTATTGGATGGCTATGTTTATGTCTCGCATGTTCACGATGCCGTCGTTGTTCACGTCAGCGTTGGGATTCCAGGTTGGCAAACTGGGGTTGGTGTTGAAAATCCCGATCATGTAGTTGATGTCTCGCATGTTGCACAAGCCATCGTAGACTCCGACTACGTTGCTTGACACGTCTCCTGGAACGCCGATGTGCACAGACACTCTACAAACAAAGCTATTGTCTGAAGTATCTCTCTCTTCTGACAAAGGCTCAGCCCAAGCAGTCAGAGTGTAGTTGCCATAAGCAAAGCTTGTTGTGTTCCATATGAAAACAAGCCTGGAGCTGTTTGTTGCCAGTAGCATGGATTCTGAATGTATGATGGTTGAATTTGCGGAAAGAGTGAAGTTGAAGGCTTCAACCTTGTTACCCTGATTCTCAATTGTCACGTTCACCGAACCAGTGTATCCCTGCCCGATTATTGTCTTCGAAGTTGACAAGTCCTCAACTGCAATGTCGGGCGGAGTCCAAGGATTCATCAACGGGTAATTGTCAACATTATTTCCATCAATTATGTAGGGGAGATCGCCTATGCCGTCACTACCAGTCTCGTTCTGATAATGTCCACTGTGCAAGTCTGTTCCAATATAGTTACTCCAATAGTTTCCGCCGGATGGATAACTACTATCCCATGAGTTTATCGATGGTGGAAGCTCCGGGTAATCCTCGTGATAATCATATATTTGGTTGATATTGTTCACGAAGTTATTATGGTAGAACAGATTGGTGGATGAATTCCAGAAACGGAGGCCTGTGTCTCTGTTTCCTTCTACATCGTTTCTAACAACAATATTGCCGGAAGAGGTGTAGAAGCGAATGCCACACTCATTGTTCGTTATGTTGCTTTTGGCTATACTCGAATTTGTTGTGTAGGCAAGCAATAGACCTTCTCCGTTGTTGGCGAGGTTGAGATTCTTCAGAGTTATTTGGGTACAATTTATGAGTGCTACGTATCCAGCATTAACAGGAACGGTCTTGTCTCGTTCGTTCGTCCAAAATACGATTGGTCTGTCTTCAATCATGTTTGAGACATCAATGTCTTGGATAAACGCAGAGAGGCTTTCTCCCTGAACACCAAAATTGTATATGTTGGCGGATATGCTATTATTTCTTAGGAAATTATCAGGTGATCGGAGAATCCATATCCCATACCTTCTGTTCAAAGTCACATTGTTATGTAGGATCTTGTTGGAGGAAGAGCCACCATCCAGAGTAATTCCTATTTCGTTGTCAGTAATCAGATTGTTTTGAATCGTTACATTACTGCAACTATTGATGCCAATACCAAAGGTTCCGTTTTTTACGGTAAAGCCGTCTATAGTTGAGCCACTTGCAGACACTAGAACGGCATAACTATAGTCTTTGCCACAAATTGCTGTATCAGTCCATTTTTCTCCAAGAAGAGTTACGCTCTTGTTCATGAATATCATTCCATTGTATGTTCTTGACTCAGCAAGGATAGTGTGGCCGTTTAGTGTTTCATACGCGTTGATAGCTTCTTGAATCGACTCATATTTCAATCCGTTATTGAGGTTATGCACGTGACCGATGGTGGAACAATATATGTTATTGGTTCGTTCGTCATTCCAAGAAACATAAGGATGAAACTCAGCAGTTGCGCTTCTATTTTGTGTCGCAATTGCTATGCTTTTTCCTATCGATCTTTCACTTACAGTGACAGAACTGTTCCAAGAATACGGAACACTGTAATGTGTTCTTCTGTATTTTACGTAACTACCGACCTTACAGGCTATGTGAAAATATCCTCTCACATCGCTTCCAGTAGATCCTCCGCCATCAACCGTTAATGTCGGCAGTTTTTCGTCCTCTAACCCAGACGCAAATAACCAATAGCCTTTCGTCCAGCTCGTTCCTTTGTCAGTGCTGTAGGAATAGCGAATGTCAATGTCGCTTGCAGACCAGTCATACTGAAAAGCTACCATAACAGTGCTGCCGCCGTGTGTTGCGGCAATAGATGGAAAACTGCAACCATTTGTTGACCCATCGACATCTGTGAATTGGGTCCAAGTGTTCCCGAAATCGGTAGAACGATCTACTCGTATCTCACATGGGCTGTTATAGTCTGCACCCCATTTGTATGCGATGTAGATGTAGCCTTCAGCGTTCGTTATGCTCGTTTGCGCATGCACAGTATAGTCGGGGAATTCACCATGAAGTTTCTTAGTAGACCAGCTTGCGCCGTGATCTGTTGATTTAGCAAACACTAAGTCGCGATCATCGTACGTGTGCACATATTCATATGAGATATACTGCCAATTTGCTGAACCATACTGGTATTCGGACGTAATTGAAGGAAAACGGTCATCGTTTCCCAAGAAATTGGCTACGGAACTCCAACTCCAAATGCCATCAGCGTAGCGCCAAACAAGAATGTCATGGTCATTAGATGTCCATTCACGCTCAACTGCTACAAAAATATCATTGTTATAGGGATCAATGGCTATTGAAGGATAACGCACATTATGGGCTGAATCGTCAGCTATTGTGAGTGGCGACCAAGAGTTACCGCCATCAGTAGAACGTCGCACGAAAACAGCATATTGATTAATTGCTGGGAACCAATCATCATAAGCTACATATATGTAGCCATTACTGTCCGTTGCAATCGAAACCCTGCCATCTACGAAATCATTATCTGAGTTGACTTGTTTTTCAATTCTCCAGTTCGTCTCAAGAGGAGACAACGTAACGTATGCATAAACGCTACCGCCATTTATAGTCAAAATTGGTGGATTCGTCGACTCCGCGTATTCGACCGTAAACTTCGTTATTGATCCTGTTGCAGAGCTACCTCCATCATAGACTTCGAGGAAGAATTGCTGACCATATATATTTGGAATGGCCTCCTTAAATTCTGTAATGTCAAACAATATGTTATTTGAACAGAAGGGCTGATCACCACCCCTTATGTACTGACTGAAACTTTTCGTTTGCGATCCAGCCCCAATAGTAATATCGCATTCTCCGCGTTTTGAGTGCGTTATTCTAAATGACGCAACTAACTCGGGCTCGTAACCTCTTCTGTCATAGTAGAACTCGCAAGATCCAACGCGTTGCCTCATAGCTTCATAGGATATCCAATAACACCCGTCAGGCACATGTTCCCAACCTCCTACGCCCCATGAATTCACAACTTTGAAAGCACCGTAACGCGTCTGTCCATTCTCAACATATGCAATGCTGTCATCATATCCAACTATAGCGTTAGCATGATTTGTGCTTGGATTGACATAATTGTCCAATGTCCAGACATCGTTACTTGTAAGTTGAGAATACTTGTAGGCGTCTACGCTTATCTTGGCTAGGTTATCTGACGCTATCCAATTCTTCAAACTTGCTAGACCATCATCCGTGCCAACATACAAGTATTGCCATCCGCTACTATTACCGCGGTACGATGGGGCTTCCTTCCAGGCTTCTTCAGAAGGCCAGCTTGCTGAATCGCTTGGATTGTAGGGCATCTTCTCCCAGGAGCTTGCACCGACAGAACATATCAAGTTGATGGCAGTCCAAGACGATGAACCTTCGTCAACACCGCCATTAATAAGGTGATAGATGAAATCCGGGCTAATTATTCGATCTTGATATTCGACACTTGGCTGTCCTCCGCTCCATGTAGCTCCAGACAAGTCCCAGTTGTGCTCCTTAGCCTCCTGGAAGGTCTTCATGTAATACCCCACAGCCCAACAAGTGCATGAACCTTCACCATCTTGATCGCCTATGGGTGGGAACCATGGCTTAGCAGTATGATCCACGAAGGAAGGTGTCTGAAGAGTGATATCGCTCGAAATTTTCTCAACAATATATCCGTCGTCCATCATTTGTGCCCATTCTCCTTCCGTTGGTGGCCGCCAGCCTGTTCCGTGTCCGTTTATTATCTGACTGTAGTTTTCACCTAGCTTCGAGATGCCGATTTCTTTTTTTAGTCTCTCGAGGTCTGGAACTGAAATTCTATGTTTAGCGATTCCTGCTTGTCTTTCGTTAGTTTCGGAACACCAACATGTTTCATCAGCTCGCGACCGTGATTCTTTAAGTAATGAGGTTCCATTTTCAGCATCTATTCCAGAACATGAATGAGTTGATCGGTTTTCAAGCGGAAACAAACACGAAACAATTAAAAGAAATGTGAAGAGTCCAGTTACTACTGATTTCATGCCTCTTCTCCTCTCCCTTGGACAATTATACCTCTTGATTGAATTAAAGGTTTATGTCAAACTAACATTAGGCAAAGTGATTGAATCTCATCAACAGATAGCGAACACACTAGCTAAGCACATAAATTCTGTCGAAGCAACCGATAATGTTGAATAGACAATTGATTCGGATAGAGTATCACATTTCTCATGGCATAATATCCTCTCTGGCTAGGTATGTGAAGTGTGATGCTCAATTTCGTTAAAGGTGGTGGAAAAAGGATGTTTGACGTCGACTTCTTCATTAACTTGGCAACTGAAGTGTTTATAGTTACTATTGCCCGTATACTGTTAGGATTCATAGCCTACCGCATATTAGCGCGCGCTGAAATTGTTTAGGTGCGCCTAAAAGTTTATTAGGGCGGGAGAGAATTTAGGCTTGCCTAAAGTAGCTCGTGAAATCATGGCAAGCAAGAGTGTTGAAGATTATCTCAAAGCCCTGTACGTGCTCTCGCGGAATGGAAAGATGATTAGCACCACGGAGGTTTCTGAGAACCTGAAGGTTGCTCCCGCAAGCGTGACTGAAATGCTAAAGAAGCTGGCTGACAGGGGCTACGTGAAATATTCGCCTTACCACGGAACAGCTCTGACTAATGAAGGTCTCAAAGTAGCTGAGAAGACCATTCGGAAACATCGCCTTCTAGAACGATTCTTGCACGATGTATTGAAAATCGGGAAAGACAAGGTGCACCCGCAGGCATGTGAGATGGAGCACGCACTGTCAGATGAAGCTGAGGAGTCGCTTTGCCGGTTTCTGAGGCACCCAGATACGTGTCCTGATGATGGCAATCCTATCCCTGCATGTGACCTGCAATTCTCGTCTTGTGAAGAATGCATTGAAACCCATCGAAAGGGCTTGGAAGAGGTAGGAAAGCGCGACGAAAACCTTGTTTCAATAGGTCGTCTTAAACAGGGTGACGTAGGTCGTGTCTCCTTCATTAGAGGCGAACATAAGGTTCTTCAAAGGCTCCTAGACATGGGTCTTACGCCCGGAGCGAACGTCAATGTAGTGAGGGTCGCCCCGCTCAATGGCCCAGTCGAGGTCGCTGTCAGGGGATCAAGACTGGCGATTGGACAAGATATTGCGTCAACAGTGTTTGTTGACATCACAAGAAGAGAGCCCAGAAGGCACTGATTCGCCATGTCCTGCCATGATTCAAATTTCTCAAGGAAGAACGCGATTAAGGACGATAATAAAAGCTTGACCATCGCTCTGGCAGGCAACGCGAACGTCGGTAAAAGTGTCATTTTCAACCAGCTCACAGGGTCAAACCAGATCATAGGCAACTGGCCTGGCAAAACAGTGGAACGAGCAGCGGGCACTTTGCGCTTTGAAGCCCGCGACATCCATGTTGTGGACTTGCCAGGCATTTACTCGTTCTCCACTTTTTCGCTTGAAGAAGTTGTGTCGCGTGAGTACATTGCGTTTGAGAAACCAGACGTCGTCATAAATGTTGTTGACGCGTCCGTTCTTGAGCGCAATCTGTTCTTCACTATTCAACTTATTGAGATGAGTGTTCCTCTAGTCGTGTGCGTTAACCAAGTAGATGTGGCCAGAAAAAAGGGCATAACAATCGACCGAGATAAACTCGAACGCGCGTTAGGCGTTCCTGTGATTCCAACGGTCGCAGTCAGAGGTGAAGGTGTATACGAGCTAATGAAAGCCGCAGTCCGCGTAGCAGATTGCAAGGACGGCATCCGAAAATCTGCAATAGAATACGGCAACGAAGTCGAAAATCGAATAGAGCAACTGGAAAGACTGATCGATTCGCAGAACTTGCAGATCAACTATCCATCAAGGTGGATTGCAGTCAAGCTGCTTGAGAACGATCCGGAAATCAGGAAACTTGTCGCTTCAAAGTCCGAGAAGGTGATTGGAGTATCCAAGACTCTCGCGAGAGAGATATCTGACATACACAAAGAACCATGCTTCTCCGTGATCGCATCTGAGAGATACTCCATTGCAAGCAGGATAGCCGGAGCCAGTCAACAGCAAAGCCCCGTTAAGACAACGCTTTCAGAGAAACTCGACTGGCTAACCACTCACAGGGTGATCGGTTACGTTACATCGGCTGGAACTATCGCCGGCTTGCTTCTCTGGACATTCATCATTGGTGGGCTTCTTTCAACTTTGCTCTCAGACATACTTAGCATTTTTGAGCCGGTGAACCCCAAGTTCAGTGGATCCATAATTGGCATAGTCTGGAATGGCGTTTTCGGCGGCTTGGTGGCTGGTATAACCCTAGTGATTCCCTTCGTCATGCCCTTCTATTTTATGCTAGCGATAATCGAAGATTCGGGCATACTCACCAGAGTAGCGTTCATGATGGACAGCGCAATGCATAAAATCGGTTTACATGGAAAAGCACTAATCCCGCTAATTCTCGGCTACGGCTGCAACGTCCCAGCCATTCAAGCATGCAGAATCATGGAAACGAGACGGGAGCGATTGCTCGCCGCTTTCGCTATCACGTTTGCACCCTGTGTAGCCCGAACCATCGTAATTCTCGGTTTGGTAGCTGCTTTCGTCGGGACAGGATGGGCGCTTGCACTCTACGCGGTCGACATCTTGGTCATTTTTGCGTTAGGCAGAATTGCCTTGAAAGTCGTGCCTGGAAAATCAACAGGTTTGATAATGGAGATGCATTCCTTCAGAGTCCCCTCCATGTCCGTCATAAGCAAGCAGACTTGGGGACGCACGAAGTCAATAATATACATGGTCTTCCCGATATACATTCTCGGTAGTGCGCTTGTTCAGGTATTGTACGCATCCGGCCTCCTTACGCCTATGAGCAACGCGATGTCTCTGCTCACCGTCAGCTGGCTTGGATTACCTGCAATTGCCGGTGTTCTTCTAATACTGGGAGCAGTGAGGAAGGAGTTCATCCTTCTCGCCGTGGTGGCAATCTACGGCACGACCAACCTCGCCCTCTATCTTACTCCGGTCCAGCTGATAACCCTTGCATTGGTGGGTATGCTGTACATTCCATGCATATCGACAGTGGTGGTTTTGATAAAGGAATTTGGCTGGAAGGACGCCGTCGTGATGTCCGTAGCCAACATTGCGTCAGCTTTGATTGTCGGTGGACTAGCCTTTAGATTGCTCACGCTTGTCTTCTAATGGCCGCTGTGCGGAAAAGCGAAAACCTGCTCCCGAGGAGCATTAACATCTGACTGTCCTAAATTTTTGACGGAATGTCTCGCTGGATCTCGTGGCTTCTTGGTCAAGAGCGAACCTTAGCGAAGCTTATAAATACATGAGCCAATGAAGCTGCCGGCGCAATGTCGCTTGGGTTTTACTCCATGAAAACGGAGCACTCTAGGCGTCAAAACACTACGGGAATGAAAATGGGCTGTGGGTGACGGACAGGCTGTCGTGAAGTATTGCTCAAGCGTCACTGACTTGGTGTCCGAATTGTTTCGAATACGTGTTATTTGTAGACCTAACTGTTAAAGAGCTGCTCTGGCATTGCCGAAAATGCGTCTAAATGCTATAACAAACCATGCTCAAATGCAATTCTGCGAAATAGCGGATGCGAAGCGTAGTTTTCAGCTTTTGGCTCAACATGCCGAACTGTTTGATCGTTTGAGGCTCCGGCAATGGGAGTCTAGGTCATTCCGCCTACAAGCAGCGAAGCGATGACCGCGATGGCAACAATAACAACTGTTTCCAGCAAAGTTATCTTCCAATGCACTTTTGACCTCTTGGAGCGGTAGCGGACGAGGAAGAAGCCCACAACCATTGCCACTACTGCAAGGGAGACGATAATGTTGAAGGGCTTTGGGAGAATAAAGTAGGTTAATATCGGGATGATGCCTGCCAAGAAGGTGGTCATTCCACAGATTATTGCCGCTGTGAGATTTGATCTGCTTATGTCTTTATGCAGAATACCGAAAAGATGCTTGACCAGCATTAGTGATTTTTCTCGCTCTTCCTTGTCAGGAATGTCACTTAGGCTGTAGTTCATAAGGGTCTGCAATGTTACCATGTCAGCTAGATCTTCGGTTATTCCGCCGAGCAGGAAGCTTGAGAAATTGGTTATGGCAACAGACGTCAGCGTAAGAAATGCTGCGAAAACCATCGCCTTCAAAGGCAAGACTGCCACGAAGGCTGAGAGAATGACTACTAGACCAGTGACCGAGCCATCCACCAGCCCTGCCACGACTTCCAAGATTGGCTCTTTCTTTAGGAGCAAGCTTGACCATTCTTTGCCGAGCTTGGCGCCTTGCTCGCTTAGTTTAATGGCTCCGTCAACGTTGAGAATCAAGCCTTCGGAAGTCATTTCATTCAGAGTCTCATCAAGGTCTGCCATTTCAACACATGCGTACCCCGTGCAGACTTTGTCAATCTGATGTTTCAGTGAGGATTTCGCTTGGCGAGTTTCTTGGCTAAGGTTTACGAGCACAATAATCCTTATGATGTCGCGCAGTTCTTGTATTTCGAACGACAATCCGGCTATTCACCGTTCGCGGGTTGGAATGGCATATGCAACCTAATAACTCTTATGCAATTCACGCAATCACGTAAAAAGGAATGTACGCCCAGCCTGTCTTACCTCTCGCCCAGGACCTGCAAGGTGACTGATCGCCTTCTTGGGTGGACGTCGGTCTCTACAAACATTAGCGATTGCCAAGTCCCGAATTCCACTGTGCCATTAGTCACTGGCAGAGTTTTTTCCGGCGGCAGGAGTATTGACCTCAAATGGGCATGAGCGTTGGAAGGATGGTGATAACCTTCCTTTTGCGGAACTAGCTCTTGAAGGAAAGTTTTGAAGTCTTCGAGTAGGCCATGCTCGTTTTCCGTTAGGATGAGTATACCCGTTGCGTGAGGTGCGAAGACGTGCACTAAGCCGTTCCTTATCCCGGATTCGGCAACGACCTCCCGGACCTTGTCTGTTAGGTCTATGAATTCCACCTGCCCTCTGGTCGAGAAGATATGGCTAGCGAAGAAGATCCTAAATCCTGTCATAACAGTTGTCACTCCAACAATTTGGTCATTGTAATCTCGTCTATATATTCCCCCACCTTGAAGTGCTTTTTGGGCACTCGACCAGTCCGCTTGAACACGACTTTCTCATAAACATGGATGGTTCGTTTGTTGCTCTCGAAAACTGAAAGTTCCAATACTTTGAGGCCAATTTTTCGCGCTTGCTCCTCTAGGACCATCATCATTTCTGTGCCGATTCCGGAACCTCTGAAACCTTTTTTGATCGCGATGCCGACATGTTTCGCGTATCCTCTTCACTGGTTCAGCTCAGAAGATGCTTCTACATTGCCGTCGACCTCAGTAACCAGCAAAAACCTCTCGTCCTTTTCCAGCTCCGCGAGCACTGCGGACAGCCAGGCGATCTCGCCTTCTCTAGTCACTTTCGTGTCTCAAGCGATCTCGGCGCCTTCTTCCACGAGCGAATTGGTCAGTCTCAGTAAGTCATCTAGATCTTCCCATTCGGGTGTCCTCAAAACAACTTCGTGTCCATTTCGCATAAGAGGTTCCGAACAACTCGTCCGCTCTTCATACTACAAGCATTGGCTGAAAATCTCTTTAACACTTTTTCAACAGTTGAATGAGAACCTGTTTGAAAGGCAGAACTGTGTTGATGCTTCTGTATGCAACGGAATGCGTGAGGAAGCTGGTGAAGCTGGTGAAGCTGGTGAAACATTGGACCCGGGCGTAATACCAGCACAACCACACTCACCCCACAGTAAAGTCAGAATATCAGCAACACCGAAAGATCGGCGATTTAGCCTACACCAGGCTGAACAACTTGCTATGCTCGTTGCAAAGAAGCCCGAAAAGGGCTCCATCGAACCCGAAAATCTGTCTCAAGAGAATCGGTGAAAAGCTAACAAAAAAGGGCAAGACTCCCAACGGTATACAAAAGCATCACCCAAAATCACAAACACATGCATCCTCTTTCAAACTGTTTCTGAAGCAAAGCATACGCAAAACAGAGCAGTCTTTCTCCGCGTTTGGAATCAGCATAAGCGCCATCACCCTAACCTATTGGCTTAAAACAGTCACTCCTCCGCCTGCACATGCCATGTGTCAAAGCTCAAAGCAATCCACGTATAAGCAGAGGCAACCGTCCACCCCTACGCGAACAGCATGGCATGCTGGTGACCTCAGCAAAGGTCGAGATCAAAGAATGAGTTGCTACGGCAATAGTCCACCGCACCCAGCCTCGGGCAAGAGAAGACAGTAAGGAAAAAGTCGAAGCCAGCCCGAAGTCTTGACCAAGAACTTCACATGGAGATTTTCGCCGGTTTTTATATGAGGCCACGGCCTACTCCATGCCTTGGGTGCAAACGCAGGACAGAAATGGCTGAAAAACGCCTAGTTTGCAATTCAGACGCCAATTTGGTCGTTTGGGTTTCTGTTCTGTAGACAAAAGATTGCCACATTTCCGGTCTCTGTGTATTCGGAGGGAAACGGGTCTCATAATTGACGTCTCCAGGCAAATAGGCAAAAATGGCGGATGAAATCTGAAAATAACCAAATCGGGCGCCCGTTCGACATACGCTATGGTAGATGCGTTTTTCTTGTGCTGAGACAGTTTGGGTTATGAGTTTTTACATATTGTTGATTTTGAAATAATCGCTTTAATTGTTCGCGGTGCAGTGTTCTGTTAGAGAAGGTCACACGATATGCCACACTTACCCGATGACCCTTTTGGAAACGATGTTGAAGTGCTTGAGAGAAATGTTAATGGAAGAAAAATCAGTGTGGAGTGGAATTGGAGAGAATTCAAAAACACTGAGGGGTATCCGGTTGACGACAACCTGATAAACTGGGCCATCGGTCAGGAACAAGCACTCAAAGAATGCTTTCTCTGCTTGGACGAATGGGTACATAAACTCAAATGGTTAGAAAAAAACAAGTGGTACGAAAGTTGGAGCGCTCCTAACAAGTCCAAACCCTCGGCTAAGACGATGATCAGTCCAGGCCCGTACCTGCTGTTGTTGGGCGATCCTGGAACAGGCAAATCACTAATCGGTAGAGCGCTCGCAGAGAAACTGACAGAGGTTTACAAGGAAAATGGAATAAAGCTCTTTGACGTTCTAAGCTGGAAGAACTCGGCATTACCAAGCCAACCCAAGATCTCGATTCATAAGGGCGGCGATGCTAGGAAAATTCAACAGACTGAACAGCGTAGAGAACTCAAGCGAAAATTCATCACCAGAGTCGGGTTCAAGGCCTTACAGATCTTCATGGTTGTGATGGGTGTATTTCTCATATGCTTGGGGTTCTATTTCATGTATCAAGCCTGGCAGACTTGGGAAGCGAACCCAATGTATTTAGGCGAACCCCTGCAGGAATATTATCGCAGCAGTTTCGTCGACTATCTCATAGGCAAGTTTGTGGGTCTAGTCCCACTGACTTTCATTCCAGGCGGGAGCCTGATCTTCTTCGGTGTCTTCATGTGGTGGTTCTCCAAGCTTGGCGGAATAGGAAATCTCAAAGGCATCGGAGGCGCTCAACAGACTGATGTCCCGAAGCTGATCGTCGACAACAGTTCAGGCCACACACCCTTCGTGGACGCGACCGGACACCGAAGCGCACAGCTTTTCGGCTCAATTGCTTGGGATCCTTATCAGACCGGCGGCTTGGGCACTCCTGAACATCAACGAGTGAGTGCTGGAGACGTTCACAACGCCTCTTTGGGTATCCTCTACATTGATGAGGTAAAAAACCTTGATCCAGAAGAAGCTGTCACGCTTTTGACAGTGCTTGAGGATGGACAGTTGGCGATAACGTTGCGAGGCAGGCTGCACGGCGGTGACACTGCGGCCATGGCCGTTTCAACAGAACCCGTTCCATCCATCACGTTCCTTGTCGGCGCCGGCAACTTTGACAGCATCGGTCAAATTCACCCAGCGCTCATGGACAGGATCTATGGGTACGGCAAGGTTGTCCGAATGAACAATGACATGCCTAACACTGTAGAGAACAGGCGCAAGTATGTGCAATTCATAGCGCAAGAGGTCAAACGCTTCAACTTCATTCCATTCAGCAGAGAAGCATGCTGGGAAATAATTGAAGAAGGGCGACGTAGAAGCGACAAAAAAGATGCTCTGTCAACTCGGTTCAGACCTTTGATTTCGATTATTAAAACAGCTTCAACGTTGGCAATGAACGAAGATTGCAGAGTCGTTGAAAGGAGACACGTTGTAGAAGCCGTTGGTCAACACTGCAAGACGATTCAAAGACAAATATTGGAGCATGACATGAGTGAAAGAGGCAAACTTCTCGAAATAAAGCCCAACGGTGTAAAGCTGGGTCAGATGCATGGCTTGGCAGTTGTCAAGGATCCCTATAGCGGAGAAATGACGGGCAGTGTCCTGAACGTGAAGGCACAGATGGTCAAAAAGAGCGAACTTCCAAGAGACTACTCCTTCAAGGGCTACTACAAAGTCACGGGCGTAGCCAAAGGCCAAAGCTTCATTTCAGACAGCATCGCCAAAGTCAGAAGCGTAATGCTGCAAAAATACGGCGTTGACATAGCACAAGATTATTTGACGCACATTGACTTCGCCCAATCTTACGGAGTGGACGGACCGTCAGCTGGCGTCACGATGACCATACTGTTGTGTTCACTTATCGAGGGAAAACCTGTACGGCAAGACGTGGCAGTTACCGGCGAAATCAACCTTGGCGTAGGCGGCTCCATACAAATCACGGCAGTAGGCGGAGTGTACGAAAAGATCAAAGCTGCCGAAGCATGGGGATTCAAGAAAGTGGTCATTCCGCAAAAGAATTTTGACCATTCAATAGATGTCAGCGACTACTCAATACAAGTCGTCCCAGCAGCAACTCTGGAAGACTACCTGAGGGAATGCTTGGTTGAAAAACCCATGCTCAAAGTTCCGGTTCAAGCTTATAAGCGCAGAAGGCCCTAAAAACCGATAGGCTCAAGGAAACAGGAACCAGTTGGAACTGCTCAAGTTCCTTCAGCCTAGGAAGCCCAGAAGAAGTGCGAGAGGTCGACAAGGCTGCGATACGAAGATGGCGAAAGAGAGGGTTTTATAGCGAAAACGCCTTGGTTAAGCTTCTTCGGAAGAACGGCTTCAACTCCGTGCGAGTTCCAGTCAGCAACCCGAGCCTTAACCCATTGCCCGACATCATAGCCAGAAAAAGCCAAGACATTTACGCCTTCGAAGTCAAGAACGCCGGATACTACGCATATTTTCCCAAACAACAAATAGAAAAACTCTTCAGATTTCTCAACGAACTCATTCCAATCGAAAAAGAACACAAACACGCCGTGCTAGCCGCACACCTCGGCAAAAGATGGATTTTTAAAGAGATAGGTTGGAAAGACTATGAAAAGGAGAGGCTTCCAGAGAAGGCGAGGATCCTGAAACGAGACAGGGGCAATCTCGGCTTAACCAAGTGAGGATGACAAAATGAGAAACGGCGAATTTGTGGTCTCAGCATCCGCGTTGTGCAAGACCTACCAAATAGGCGATTTGAAAGTTGACGTGTTAAAAGCTGTGGAGTGTGAGGTTAAGGAAAACGAGTTTGTCGCCGTCAGTGGCCCTTCGGGTTCAGGAAAAACGACCCTTCTGAACCTCATAGGCGGCATAGACAAACCCACAAGCGGCAAAATCACGGTTTTTGGGGAGGATTTGACCGAGAAAAATGAGGATTTTCTGGCGAGTTTCCGATGCAACAAGGTTGGGTTCGTGTTTCAGTCATACAATCTCGTGTCCACTTTGACTGTTGCCGAGAACATCGCGTTTCCCATGGAATGGCTCCGCAAGGATGCAAACAGTATTCGAAATCGGGTGGGAGAATTGCTTGAGACTGTGGGCCTGCAACACAGAGTTGAGCATTTTCCATTTCAGCTCAGCGGCGGTGAGCAGCAACGAGTGGCGTTCGCTCGGGCTCTAGCGAACGATCCGCCGTTGCTTCTGGTTGATGAGCCCACTGGCAATCTGGATTCTAGGACAAGCCAACAAATCATTGAGCTTTTGCAGAAGCTGCAGCAAGGCGGCAAAACGATTGTAGTTGCAACTCATGATGAGCGAATCTTGAGCTTGGTCGACCGGACGCTGTGTTTAGAAGACGGAAAGTTGATGAGCCAAGATGAGTGAAACATCTTTCCCAGTGAACGACTTGTTACGCAGAAAGCTTCAGACGAGCCTAGTTGTGGTCGCCTTGGCTTTGTGTGTTGCATCAACGCTCTTTCTTCTGGTCTTCGCTGGAAAGATTGGTCTCAGCGTCTCGTTCATTGTGGAAGGCCGATTGACTGCAGGTTTTTCGACTGTTTTTTCGCCTTTCGTGATACTCGTTGGCATTTTGATTTTGGGTGTGGGTGTTGTTATGATTTCGTTTATGGTTTTCATGATGATGTCTCAAAGAGTCAGGGACATTGGATTGATGAAAGCTGCGGGTTGCCCCAGTGATTTGGTGTTCGGTTATTTTCTCACGGAGCTTCTGATTGTCGCATTTGTCGGTTGCCTCTTAGGCGTAGTACTGGGAGTGGCTGGGGATTCCGCGGTGACAAGCCTCTTTAACAGCATGGGCTTTCGAATTCCGCAGGAGCCAATTGATGTCTGGTTCGTTCTTTTAGTCTTCGCTGCATTTTTCATACTTTCGTTGGTAGTCGGAATCAAACCTGCCTTTGACGCGGCCAGAGTCTCACCAACAAAGGCAATGTCGCCAACATATCATTTTGGGCTGAGTAAGGAACATGGTTTTAAGGTTGTTTCAAAGTCCGGCTTTGTGTTCAAAATAGCTCTGCGAAGCCTATTTCGTCACAGTTCCGCTAGTCTCAGAATCATTCTATGCTTAGGCATCGTTTTCACATTGGTGACTGTGGGTGTTGCAGGAGGGGTGATTGCCAACCAGACAACTGAGAACTGGGTAGAGAAGGCAATCGGCAGAGACATAGCCATAATCGCCCACCACGACGTGTGCGTCAACTATCAGCTATTGCTTTCAAGTTTTTACGAAGGAGAAAAGAGATTCCAGCTCAACTACACTGATCAGAGATACGCAATATCTGAAAACCTTCTTAATCAGCTTAGGTTCGCCTTGGGAAACACCAGCGTCGATGCGCGCTTGATTATTGAAGCACAAGTCAATGAGGTTCAAGGCTACACACTTGGGGATTCGACTCAAGGCACTATGCTCGTTGGTGATAGCCGCACAGGGTTGTCCCTGATTGTCGGCGTTGAACCTGAAAACGTGTTAAGCAAATGGTTTCTGAGAGGCAGGTTCATTGGAGAAGTTGAAACCTTCGAGGCTGTGATAGGCGACACCTTGGCTCATAAGATGTTTTCAACGCCATTGGTCCAAAAAATGAAGGCGTTCAACGCGAGTTTCGATGTGGTCGGTGTTTGCGTGGATCCAGTTAACAATGGAAACGTGACATATGTTCCGTTGAGAACTCTGGAGAGTGTGGCTAATGTGTCGAGGCCTAACCTTGTCATGGTCAGGATTGACCGCTCAACCAACGGAACCCTCGACCGAGTCAAAGATCTCGCGGCTGCAGCTGACCCTGAATTTGAAGTTGTGGAACTCAACGAAATGTTGGACAGGAGTATGGGCTTCGTCGGCTCTGTTTGGTCGACAGTGATGTTCTTGCCGGTTTTCTCTTTGATCGCAGCCACACTGTGTCTCCTAGGCTACGTGATGCTTGCGATTGATGAACAGAAACAGGAGTTCGGAATTATGAGAGCCGTTGGCGCAAATCCCAAAACGGTAATCAACATCATTTCTGGGCAGAGCCTACTGGTTTTGCTTTCAGGCTACGTTCTTGGAGTTGCGTTTGGCACGATAATCACTTTGATCATTCTTGTTGAAGAACCATTTGTAACTGGTCTCACCGTTCTGGAGATAGCAGGGTGGCTCTTGATTGCTCTTGTAACGATGTTCGCCGTCAGTTTGTATCCTGCGCTGAGATTTGCGAGAAAACCGATACTGGACATCATGAATCAATCCTGAAAGACCCTCGTGAACTATGGAAAGATTTCAGCGAGCCCACATGGGCTGGAAGCTGATTCAGGAAGTCTTGCAGCTGAAGTATGGGAACAACAGGGACACTGTTGTGAAACTTTGGGCCTCCCCCGACAAGGGACAGGATGGCAGGAACGAATCTGGTGCCGCCTTCCGCGAGACACTCGATTCTAACCGTAGGGTTTGGCAGGGATTCGGCGAGAGCTCTTGTCCGCTCCGTCTGCTCTTCAACTACTTTCCTCAGCGACGAAGGATGCAACCCTCTGTGCCAGTGCTTGCAGTCAACGCATACTGCTAGTGGCTTTTTGCATCCGACAACATCAATTTCCCATCTTCGCCCACCTTGTTTGAACCTCAGATTTCGCCTGACTTCGTATCCGTTTCGTTCGAAGGCTGTCGCGGCGATCCCTTCAAACTCCTTCCAGTGCAGAAGGCTACTAACACGCTCAAAATCTGCACCGTACTCTATTGCGTAGATGGCAAGCCTGAGGCGTTGGAGCTCATTGGCCCCGACAAAATTGTCCCGCAGATAAACCAATCCTTCATCTTGCAGTCTTCCGAGCAATTTTTCGGCAACTTCAGATGGCGCCCGGGCCTCTCTTTTGAGCTGTTCATGTGAAACTGCCCTTTCCTTCGTTAGTTTCAGGAGTGAAATGATCATCTCTGTCTCAATATTCAATGGCATGACCTCACTTGATAAACACGAAAGTGCCGAAAAGCCGTCGATTCCCAGAACCGCTTAAAAGTTTTGCGGTAAGTGTGCGACGACGCCGTAACCGTTGAGTAGATCGTCATACGCTTCTTGTCTTCTTCTCCTTGATGAAGTAGCGCATAATCGGTCGAGTTTCAGAGCGACGAAGAACCTCTTCAAAACCAGTTTCCTCAAAAGCCGAGGTCAAGCCTGTATAGACGAAGGGGTCAGGCATGCTGCGTTTTCTGGCATCAATTGGATATCCTTCTACGACTTTGCCGCCTTGACTCCTGACGTAATCTACAGCTGCTTTCAACAGTTGCACGGTGACACCTTTGTGCCTAGAAGGCTTGGCAACAAAAAAACAAACGACAGACCAAACTGGTTTCTCGTCAACCCGCTTGAGCACTCGCGATCGATCCAGAGCTGAAAAAGTTTCTCGCGGGGCCACAGCACACCACCCAATCGGCGTCTCTTCAAAGTAGGCCACGATCCCAGGGATCTTGCCATCGTTTACAATGCTCTTGAGGGCTCTCTTGTTCGCCGCGCCCTTTTGTTTAATGAATTGCGATCGCCTTAGTCTCCACCACATACACCAGCAACCGCCACATGCACCATGCTCGCCGAACAGTCTTTCAAGATCTTGCCATCGTTCACGCGTCACTGGCTTGAAACTCAATACCAAGTCTTCTTTGTTGCCTGACAACATTGCCACGTCCCATTTATCCTATACTGGTTTTCAGCATTTGAAAAGCCTGTCCTTCCAATCCCATGCACTCCTCAATTTTCTTCGACAAGCCTGACAATAGTTGCGCAAGATTTTCTCCCTTCAAGTCATCAATTATCTCGTCCGTCAAACTATCCAATTCCGTGTTGATGTCGAGCATTCTCTCCAAAGCGCCATCTTCCTGTTCCTCAAACACTCTGTTCTTCTCAACTGCAAGCCTCAGAAGCATCTCTTCCGACAAATGCAGTCCATGAAAATCTAGCAACTTTTTTAGAGAAGCGGTTTCGCAATGCTTGCCTCCGAAATGCCTGAAATCGTTAATGAGTGATTTCGCGGTCATTCTCTCCAACCCTTCCAGACAAGGAAATTGCATCAAACATACTTTTAATATTTCTTGTACTTGGTAATAGGCAAGGAAGGAGACGTGAATGTCCACGATAAGAGCCGTTCTCTTCGACTTACATGGAACGGTGGCGTATCGCCCACCTGAGAATCAGATAAGCGAGACCGAAATCTCAGACTATCTCTTCAAAAGAGGATACGAGGTCTCCCCACAACAGCTGAAGGCATCATGGACCTTTGTCGCTCTTGTAGACTATCCGAAGTATGGATACATGAACTGGCGCTCGTTCTTTCGTCGCATCTTCTTGAGGCTGAAGGTCAAAGTAGACACTCAAACATTGTGCGCGATTACCAACATGCTTGCAAGTAACCCGTATCGACTGTACCCTGATGCTGCCGAAGCAATCGTAACTGCAAAAGAGAACGGGTTCAAAACAGCAATCGTGACCACGATTGCCTGCTTTCAATTCAGCGAAGCGATCAAGCCGGTGAAGAAATATCTCGACTTCGTCATGACGGGTTACGAAGCTCAGTGTGACAAGTCAAACCCTAAGATGTACTTGAAAGTCCTAGATATTTTGAAGGTCAAGCCAAGCGAAGCGGTCATGATCGGAGACGAAATCCCATTAGACATAATACTCCCAAAGCGATTGGGCATAAACGCCATACTTCTAGACCGCGAAAGGAAGAACAAAGGTCAATCGGTTGATGCTTCTGTATACAACCTGAGTCAAGCAATGGAAATCATAATAAAACAGTACGCAAAACAATGAAGAACTCGAGGGAGAGATGGTTCCGAATGACAGAACGTTACATTTCAAAAACGCCAAGTTCCAAGGCTCTGTATGAACGGGCCAGGAATGTGCTTCCGGCAGGGGTGTCTTATGGAATACGTTACTTTGAGCCTTATCCTTTCTACACTGCGAGAGCAAAGGGAAGCAAGCTCTATGATGTTGATGGGAACGTGTACGTGGACTTCTGGCTTGGGCACACTGCACTCATTCTCGGTCACGGTCCTCCCGCTGTTGTTGAAGCTGTCAAGAAACAGCTTGAAAGAGGCACGCATTATGGAACTGCACATGAGTTAGAGATCCAGTTAGCAGAGCAAGTCGTGAAGATGGTCCCAAGTGCGGAGATGGTGCGTTTCACGAATTCTGGAACAGAGGCGAACATGTACGCCACGCGCTTGGCGCGCGCACATACAGGAAGAACCAAGATCGCCAAGTTTGAGGGAGGATGGCACGGCGGCTATGACGCGCTCCAAGTAGGCGTAAAATATCCATTTGACATCCCGGAGTCTGCTGGCCTGACAACTGGGGAGACTGAGGACACTGTTGTTTTGCCGTTCAACGATCTGGAGGGGGTCCGGGAAAAACTCAAAAATGAGCAAGTCGCCTGCATCATAGTCGAGCCTGTGCTTGGTTCGGGAGGCGGTGTCCCCGCGGAAAGGCCCTTTTTGAAAGGTCTCAGAGAGTATTGTGACAAGAAGGACATTCTGCTGACATTTGATGAAGTGATTACAGGTTTTCGCTTAGCTCCAGGCGGAGGACAACAATACTACGGAGTGAAACCTGACATTACCGTTCTTGGAAAGATACTGGGCGGCGGCTTTCCGATAGGGGCCTTCTGCGCGGGACGCGAAATAATGGAGCGCCTGAATACGGTCAAATACAAACGTCCACACTACTCATTTCATGGTGGGACTTTTGCCGCAAACCCGGTGACAATGACTGCTGGTTTGACAACCTTGAAGCTCTTGGAGGACGGCAATTTGATCGACAGGCTGAATAGTGCGGGGGAACGAATCAGAAAACAGCTGAGGAGCATCTTTGAAAGATGTGATGTTGATGTTCAGGTTATGGGAGCGGGTTCTATCTTCAACGTTCATTTCACAAAGAATGAAGTGAAGAATGCTCGCGACGCCTACATGGCGGATAGGAAGATGCTTGTTGATTATGATCTGGCATTGCTGGCAAACGGACTGTTCTTCCTCCCAACACACAACGGAGCCCTGAGCACTGTCCATACTGAAGCAGACTTGGAAAAGCTACTCTGCGAAACAGAAAGATACGCAGAAACATGCGAGAAGACCTAGACCACATTTTCAGAAAGTTCGGTCTCTTCAGACTCTTGAGCCATCATGGCAAGCATGCCCTAATGCTCTGCCTCCACTGGGACTATTCTTGGGTATTCGGCATTCCTAGTAAAGAGAGTGAAAATGCAAAACACACCTGTGTCTCTCTCAGCGACGCTGTCAGGGTTCATGATATAGACGAAAAGAGTCCAGCCGGACCTCAAGGTCAGATCATCGGTGGCTTGAGCAAATGGTCAACTGACGTTTTCAACAATAATGTTTGCAGTCGCGCCTGTAAGAGGACCCTCAGTCATGTTCAGGTCGGATTGGACTTCCAGATTCTTGGTTGTCCAAACGTAGACGCTGTTCCAAGGTGATTCCTGCCCACGTATCGAGAATTTGTCTATAACCGGATCTCTTCGACCTGTGTTTGTGATCTCACAAGCCGCTTGGCCCATCCGCCGGAGGCGTTGCACCATATATGCTGCTTAAATATGTACAATGACTCTTCTTGAACTCTCGTACCGGTCACGTTGATCGTATAGAATGCCACTACAGTCACGAGCAGAGCCGAGACGACCATTATGATGAGCGTTGAGACCACTGTACTTAAAGCCCGCCTCTTTGTGATATGACACATTTTCATGCTTCAACCCTCAATTCCAAATCCTGTGATTGAGTGCTGTTCTTATTTGGTGAATGGAAGCAAAGTGGTCGTTGAGGTTTGAGGCTTTTGCGAAAAGGCAAACAAGATTTCTGATCATGTTGCTGCAAATGGATTCGGCGTTCTGGAACGTGAACAAACAGCCGGATTTCTTGGCGTCCAGTTTTGCCTTCTGAGAACCGATTGAGAAATCATCCGCGTTTGGAGAGCAGAGATTCAGCCCTTTTCAGATCCAACGGTGTATTGATGTTGAGGAATGTTTCAAGTTGTGGGTCTAACTGCTCAAGGACGAGCGTTGACACGTATCGCACACCGCGGAATTTGTTCACCATCGACTGAAGATTCAATTTTCCTTCACGCAGAGCTCCCGCTCCTGCACATAGGGCGAGTTCAGTGCAGTAAGCAGCTTGCAGAGGCTCTATGTAACCATTTGGCCACCGCGGGATGGCAGCGCTCTTGTTTATGCACAACTCCAGCAATAGCTGAACAATGTCGCTTGATACAAACGGCGTGTCGCACGGAAGAAGAAGCGAATACTTTCCATGCGCTGCTTCAAAACCGGTCAAGGCTCCGACGAGGGGTCCGTGTACATCTGACGTGTCAACAAGGACACGGACATCTGTGCCAAGGACTTTTGAGTACTTTTCAGTCTGAGCCTTCGAACTCACGATCACTATCTTCTCGTCAACTATGATGTCAACGACGTCCAAGACATGACTTATTAAAGGCTTATTTGACAGTTGCAGTAGACCTTTGTCTTGGCCGAACCTTTTGGAGAAGCCGCCGGCAAGAATTATCGCTGATCTATTCAACAATGAAATCTCCCCGTGGGCTGTTGCGTTCTGCTAGCAATGTTTGCTGTGTACTATAAGTTTTGTGTATGAAATATTACTGTACAGGAATAGAGTATATAGCCAATTTTGCGGTTTAGCTTTATCAAGTGAGAAGAGGGAGAAATGAATGGACTCCGAAATTAGAGAGCTCAACCGTTTGATATGCAACGAATGTGATGAGAAGGAATACGAGAAGTGCAAAGACTGCAGAGTCTACCTACTTATAAACAAGATAGCCGGAGAATAGAAGCCCAAGCTAAACCATTCGGTCCATCCTGTCAGCCATTTCGTCCAGAATTTTTGTGAACGGATGGTCAGGCTTCTCTTGAGCAAAGATGATGCTTCCTTCAGCCTTTAGAATGTCACAGAAGCAGGGCACGACACCGAGAAGAGGAACTTGATACACCTCCTTGAGCTTGGTCTGCATTTCGTCTTTGTTTCCTTTCGAAGAAACATCAAGGACCTTGTTCAACACAACCTCGCTCTTCTTTTCAAACAAGTCGTAGAGCTCTCGTAACATTCGCCTTGTACCGTCAACATCTGACCGATCGAAGGTTGTGGCCACTAGCACCAAATCGGCGCTCACTATGGCGTTTATAGACGAGTATTGCAGCCCTGGGCTTGTGTCGAGGATTAGATAATCGAAGCTTTTGTCATTCAAAAGTGAGGTTCGGAGCGCCAAGATTCTACCTAGCGCGCGCATCTCCCATTTTCTGTCCTTAGATGACATGTCTCTAATGGCTTCAGTCCCAGGATTGGCAAATCCAACGAACAGCTTTCCACTGTTGTTTAGTTTGTAGCTTATGTCAACGAGCACCTTGTCGATGTCAGACACACCATTCAGGTAGTCATTTAGCCAGTGATCAACCTTTTCCACCTTCAATAGAGTGGCAAGACTTGGAGCTCGAAAATCCAGATCAAACAAACAGACTTTCTTGCCGTGCTTGGCAAAGGTCGCTGCGAGGTTAATTGAAAGAAGGGTCTTTCCCGTTCCGCCTTTGTATGAATGCACGGCCACGATCTTGCCCAAGTTCATCACCCTTGGCTTTCACGTTCCACGAAGAAGTAGGCTTTCCTTCCATTTCTCTCTTTCTTCAAATAGCCCATTAGCACAAGCTGGTTCAAGTACGCGCTTTCGACGGCCCGAGCCCTCTTTGTCTGTTGGGCAATTTCGTCTGCGGCGGCTCTACCTAGCCTGCACGCGGTCATTGCCGTTTTCCTCAAATGGTCGGGCATGGAAAGCAATGTCATAACGTCTAACGGAGCGTCGGCGAGTGGCTGTTGAATATCTTTCCTGCCGTGCTTCTGTAACTCAATCATGATTTCCATTTTCTCGTTGAGTCGCTCAAGGTTTTCCCTGATCTTCTCAAGAACGTGCAGAGGCTTCTTGCCTAGAACTTCTTGGTTGGCCACTCTGTCTTCCCCATCGTGTTTTACATGTGTACACTAGGGTAAAGAAGAAGCAGTTTATTAAATCTTACGAAACACGTGTCATGATTCACAAAGTAAATGAATAAGATAAATGTGGAGTTACTGAATTTTTGTGGTTATCTATGATTTGTGCTGGTTTTTGTCCGGACGGCGCCTAGGATCATTATGCCTATTAGTATTGAGATGAATACGGCTTCGGTAAATGTTGTGGCAAGAATGGCTATTTGTTCGAACATGGCTATCGACAGAAAAAATGGCGATGTTGGGACAAACGGCGTGTTTCAGCGTCGCAAATATTTCGAAGTTGGAATTGGTTTGTTAAAAATTGAGGATTTGCTCAGCTTAGTAGGGTACTGGTGCGCGGTTTCTGAGTTCTTCGACGATCGGTAGGACTTGTTTGAGTTCCCTGAAGTACTTTAGTACGGTTATGCCTCTTTGCGTCACGGCGTAGACGACTCGTCTCTTACCTACGGTGCGTTCTTCGACCAGGTTTTGTTTGATGAGAAAGTCTAGGTACTCTTTCAAAACGCTGCAGTTAACGTTAGCCTTATACATGATGTGAGTAAGCTTTAACGGGCCACGGTGAGCTAGCACTTTGAGTATGTCGATATACATCTCTAGTTTGGAACGTCTCATATATCCAAACCTCTTTTTGGCATATTACCACCATTTTTATATAAAGCTTTTACGGATTCAAACTATGTCTTTTTCCTAATTAGTCTGCATTAGTAGCTCCTTTTCTTTTGAGCTCGCATTAACACGTTTATTCTATTTTGGAAGGCTGTGACTAGGTCGTCTACCAATATTCGTTGCAATTCCGCTGAGAGGCCTTTGATGTTTTCTTTGAAAACCTTGGTCATTCGGGTTTCCAACTCTTTTCGTTGCTTAAGTGTTAATGTTTGTTTCAAGGGCTATCCTCCAATGTTCTTGGACAGAAATAGGCCAGTACTATATAACTGCCTTATGAATTCAGAATTCACATTTCAGGTTCATATATGCTACGTGACGTGCTCTCAAGTTGGCCTACCCGCCCCTATAAATACCTTGAACCCTAGCTTGAACGCATCAACGAGTCGTGCATAACATACAATGCTATCGCGTGAGTTGAGTGATTGATCGTAACTGCGTCCCATGTGATGACAAGCCCACGATTTTGTTGTACTGGATGTGCAGCTCGGCTCTTATGCTCCATCGGGTTAGGCATACGTGAATCGAGCGCCGTTCATTGAAAGACATTAAGTCATCCGCGAAAGAAGTGACCCTTGTTGATGCTTTTGTATACAGATCAGCAGGGCAACGTCATGTTTATATGCAGTACTCTTCGAATCTGACTGCCCAATACAAAGTCTCCTGCAAGACAGCAGCCGGCTAGGCCTCGATTCTCTAGATCCGTCGGCGCCCGTGTCTAAGATGGGCCCTAAAAAACAAACCCTCAGTGTTGCGAACGCTTTTTATTGTTGGTTAGGCATCTAATCTATTGCCGGATGATGAGAAGGCATTAGATTGACATCTGGATGAAATCTCAGAGTTACTCAGACGGCGCTCAACAAAAGCAGATTCTTCGGACAATCATCTTCGAGGTATTCGTCTTTTCTTCTCTTCGTCTTCATTATCTGCTTCCTTTCACCACCATAATCTGGTGGGCAATCATCGCAATTCTGATCATAGTGGTCATATGGGACATCTCAGAACAGGGCAAGAGACCTCGCGTGCGAAGATTCAGGACACCCTTAAGAGACTACATGCACGGAGAATTCGATGAGCAAATGGAATTTGACCTGCGATTGACGCATAAGAGGTTCAAACAGCTTTTTCCCTTTTTAAGCATCACTTATCCTGAATACAAGAAGCTACACATGGAAAGAACTTTCAGGCGCGCAGTTGGTAGCAAGAAAAACAAGAGAATGGTCAGATAGTCCTGCAAAGAAAATGGGCTTCATCGACTGCAATTTGCGATTAGACTTTTAAACACAGCTCTCCTAACCAGTATCAGGCGATTGCTCGTGCCCAAAACTCCACACGAATTTGATCTGAGCGTTTTGGAATCGCAGTTGAAGGGGAAAACTCTGCTCGTATACTGGTACTTGGTACAACAGCCAACGCATACTGTGGGCGTTCGCGAGGTCCAGAGATCTCTGGGCTTCTCCAGCCCCAGCATAGCCGTCCACCATCTTGAAAAACTGCAGGACTTGGGACTCGTCCAGAAAAGAGGAACAGGCGAATACGTGCTCGAAGAAGAGGTCAAGGTTGGCATCCTGCGGTTCTTCGCGCACATGGGCCGCTTCCTGGTTCCCCGCTACTTGTTCTACTCAGTCCTATTCTCAACGATGATCGCAACCTACCTGACCTTATGCATCTACGGTCAGATAGCACCGAGCTTCTACACCATGACCTTTGGCTCAATAGCTCTGCTGATCTTTTGGGTTGAGACAGTCAGACTATGGAGGGCAAGACCCTTTTGATCTTTCAGCATGCTGTTCTAAAGTGTAGAATTAATAATCGCAACCAACTTCACCATCTGGGGAGGCAGACGCATTGAACAAGGTCTTACTCTACCTTACCCTCGCAATCATTCTGGGACTGACAGTGACGCTGGTTCCGCTGATGACATTCGCCACAGTCAAAACGCCAACGTTCCTTTTCGGATCGAATGCAATACAAGACAAAGTCAGAGGTCTTGAGGGATCAGCAGGCACCTCAGACGCAACGATAGCACCAGCTTCTGATCTTCAAATTCTAGCAGCTGGCTTCGTAGTCGCGATGATCGCGTATTTGCTGGCAAGACACAGGATGCCCGGCCGAAATGAATGGACAAGAACGCTTCCGTACTAAGATTAACTACCACATTAAAACGGATGCTAACCATTATTAGAGTACGGTTTAGACTCAAATCGAAAATAGAAAGTCTTTTAGGCTGCCGTCTGGGTTTCTGAGTGTGCCTTCAAGAGTGAGTCGCTCGTAAACTTCTTACTTGGCAACAGTGTGATCGCTTGGCTCCACCAGGCCATAGTGAATGTGCCCAGCGTGTTTTAGGCCTTCGCTTCTGACTGCTTGCATTAGATTCTAGTGCATGTGCTTCCTGTCTTTGTTGTTAGTCTAGACCAATTCTTTAGATTAGCCTTCACAAAAAGGTTTATCGTGGTTTTCCACGAAGAAACACGATATCGTAACGATAGATCCGTTCGTGGATGATCGTAAAGTTTAAGAGAAGTGTGTTCAAAAGTGGCGAAAGCGTGCGCGTGACAATCCCGGCGCCAATCGCGGAAGCCCTCAACATAAAACATAAGGAAATCCTCGAAATTTGGCTTAACGATTCCCAGATCATCATGGGAAAGATGAAAAG
>Ga0315268_10001473_pt1 | contig 27095 bp, 22 predicted proteins | sample C1_top_MG_FD_204535 | JGI IMG/M metagenome (GOLD analysis project Ga0315268, IMG submission 204535) | Sediment microbial communities from Yellowstone Lake, YNP, Wyoming, USA - C1_top | ecosystem: Environmental > Aquatic > Freshwater > Lake > Sediment | place: USA: Wyoming | collected 2017-08-01
CGGTCGTCCTCCTTCCGCGCGCACTGGCGCGGCAGCGGAGGCGAGGAGATCATGCGGATCGGAGTGTGTCGATCGCTTCACGCAAGCGATCGAAGTTCCCATGTTTTCTAACCGATCGGTGTTCTAGGCGCCCGGGCGGCCGCTGTTACTGGATGTCACCGCTGGACTGCAGGACCATGGCGGGATCGATGCCCATATCGGCCAGCACCTGCTCCCACACCGCGTCCGGTTCGAGATCGAACAGGTAGCGGGCGCAGCACTCGCTGGTCAGCCAGGATCCCGAGGTCATCTCGAGGTCGAGTTGCCCAGGGCCCCAGCCGGCGTAGCCGAGATAGAGCCTGAACTCGGCATCGCTGCGTTCGAGCAACGCGCGCAGCACGTCGACCGAACCCGACAGCATGACGCCATCGGCAATGTCGGTGTCGTCGTCGTAGCGCTCGCCGCGGTGCAGCACGAAACCGCGGTAGACCTCGACCGGCCCGCCGAAATGAGCGGCTCCGCTGGCCTGGCAGTGGTCGACACCGTGCTGCCGCGCCACCTCGCTCAGCGGCAGTTCGAGCGGACGGTTGATGACGATGCCCATCGAGCCGGTCTCGTCGTGATGCAAGAGCAGGATCACGGCCCGCGCGAAGTTGGCGTCCAGCAGTTGCGGCGCGGCGATCAACAGACCCGGCGCCAGCCCGGCGGCCATCAGTTCAGCTTTCGCCCGAGCAGGGTTTTGATGTCGTTGTAGTCGCGTTTGACCTTGCTCAGGTCGGCCTCGAGGGTGGCCACGCGCTCGACCAGCTTGTGGTGCAGCACCGCCAAGTTGTTGAACTCCTGGGTGGCGAGCGCATCGCGCGACGGCATCGGCACCGAACTCTTGCTGTCGGAGCCTTCGACCACCTGGCCAACCAGCACTTCCAGCGGCGCCGGCACCTTTGCCGGCGCGCCCGGCGGCGGCACCGCGGCGGCCTCGGGCACCGAGCGCACGTCACCCCAGGGATTGGCCGGTTGGGCGGCGCTGGCAGTCGGGGTCGCCACGCCCGGGCGCGGTAGCGGCGCGTTGGGCACGGTGACATCGGCAAGGGCTTTGGCCGGCCCCGCCGCTGGTGCCTCGGCCGGCTTGGGTTTGGGCTTGGCCGATGAACCACGGGTGTTCGAGTCGCGCACGTGCTTGAACACCGCCATCGTGACGTACTTGAGCGTCTCGACGACGTTCTGGCCCGTGTGCGCCGACGACAGAAAGACCTTGGCGTTGCGATCGTTGAGCGCCGCGTTGAGATCGTCGGGCGGCAGGATGTCCGGCAGGTCCTGCTTGTTGTACTGCATGACCAGCGGGATGGTGTTGTAGTCAAGCCCGTTGGCGCGCATGTTCTTCTTCAGGTCGAGCAGCGAATCCCGATTCTGGTCCAGCATGAAGCGCTGGCTGTCGGCGACGAAGACGACGGCGTCGGTGCCCTGCAGCACGATGCGCCGGGTCTCGGCGTAGTAGGGCTGGCCCGGCACCGTGAACACGCGCACCACGAAGTCGAAGCCGGCGATCTTGCCGAGCTTGACCGGCAAGAAGTCGAAGTAGATGGTGCGATCGGTCTCCGTCGCCACGGAGAGCAATTCGCTGCGCATCTGCGGCTGCATCAGCTCGTGAACTTTTTGCAGATTGGTCGTCTTGCCGCACATACCGGGGCCGTAATAGACAATCTTGGCGGTAATTTCTTTGGTCGAGGGACTGAAATAAGCCACCGCGCAACCCCGTCGCCTGTTCGGCGGCGCCATCATACCCAACCTCGGAGCCGCGCAACAGGACCCAAATCTGCTGGAGTCGCCGATCGGTGCGTGATAGCGGTTGTGCCCGGATGGAGGCACTGCACTCGATGCTCATCGCGGTCATGTCGAACGGGACGACTGCTGGCGACGTCGCGGCCGTGGTCGAGGCACTGGCCCGGCGGCAGCACACAGCAGTCGCGCTTTCGATCGGTCCCGACGCTGCGGCCGAGTTGCACCGGCAGGTGATCGAACGGGCATTCGTGCTCGGCCCGGGCCTTGGCGCTACCGATGGCACGCTGCAAGGCACGCTCGAGTTGCTCGGCATTCCCTACACCGGGTCGGGCGTGCTTGCGTCAGCGCTAGCGTCCGATCGCCTGCGCGCCAAAGACCTTTTCTGCTACCGCAATCTTTCGACGCCGCCCGCCTACGCGATCAACCCTGCCCAGGCGGCCGACCGAGCCGAGGTGGCGGCGCTGCACCGCAGCTTCGCTTTCCCCGCCGTGGTCAAGTCGCGTTTTGGCAGTGCCGCCATCGGCGCCACCGTGGCGTCCGACCTCGACCACCTGAACAGCGCGGTGGTGCACGTCGCCGAGCAGACCGGCAACGTGCTGGTCGAACGCTGGATCAAGGGACGCGACGTGGCCGTGGCGGTGATCGACGGCCGCGTGCTTGGCGTGGTCGAGCGCGCCGAGCCGGCCGCCGCCGACACCGGCCGCAACTACGCCCCGGCCCAGTTGCCGTCGGTGCGACAGGCCAACCTGGCGCACATCGCGCGCGCCGCCTACGGCGCGCTCGGCTGCCGCGGCACGGCCTGCGTCAACTTCGTCTGCGCCGACGACGAAAACGACGCCGTGCTCTCGATCGACACCTTGCCCGGCCTGGGCGAGACCGCGGCGCTGCGGGTCGCCGCCCGCGAGGCTGGACTCGATCTCGGTGCTCTGTGCGAGGCGATGCTGGCGACCGCCAGGCTCGACCGCGCGACGCCGGCGCCTTAACCCTCGCGCATCACCTGGCGCAGACTCTCGGCCTCGCTGCCGCGACCGATCACGACCAGCAGCGATCCCTCGTGCAGCTGCCGGGCGCCGCCCGGGTTGTAATCGAAGTAGTCGGACCCCGGGTCGCGTACCGCGATCACCAGCACGCCGGTGCGCTCGCCGATGCGCAGGTCGCGCAGCGTCTTGCCGGCCGCGCCACCGCCGGCCGGGACCTCGACCTCGTCGACGCGAATGGTCTTGTCCCGGCCACGCAGCATGTTGTCGAGAAAGTTGACCACATTGGGACGCAGCAATTGCGAGGCGATGCGCAGGCCGCCGATGTAGGTCGGCGACACCACGTAGGTGGCGCCTGCGCGCTTGAACTTGGCCATGCTGGCGTAGTCGATGCACTTGGCGACCACGCGCAGATTGGAGTTCATGAAGTTGGCAGTGACCACCAGGAACAGGTTGTCCTTGTCGTCGGTCAGTGTCGCCACCAGACCACGCGCGCGTCCGATACCGGCCTGCTCCAGTGCCTTCTCGTGGGTGGCGTCGCCGATGATGGTGAGCAGGTCCTCGCTGGTCTGAGCGCGCACCGCCGCGCAGACTTCCGGGTTCTGGTCGATCACGACGAACGGCACCGCCGCCGCGATCAGCTCGTGCACGACGTGGATACCGGTCTCACCGCCGCCGCACACGATGAAGTGATGGTCGAGGTTGTCGATCTTTTTCTGCATCTTGCGCTCCCGGAACAACCGCCGCAGATGGCCTTCGACGATGAACGCGGTCACGCTCGACACCGAGTAGAGCGTGGCGCCCATGCCGACGACCAGCAACACCATGGTGTAGATGCGCCCGGTCAGGGTCTGGCTGACCCCAAGGACATCCTCGTAGCCGACCGTCGTCAGCGTGATGGCGGTCATGTAGGCGCAGCGATCGAGCGAGTAGGCGCCGCCGGTGACGATGTAGAAGCCGACGGCGCCGCACAGCCAGACCGCCAGCAGGATCAGCAGCGGCTGCAGCAATGGCGCCCACGGGTGGTTGTTCAACCAGCGCAGCATGCACCCTCGACTGCCCGGGCTACCAACCCGCCACCGCGCAGCAGAAAGCGGTCTTATGCTACTGGCCGTCGCCGCACGCAATGGGTATTGCGCAGCCGTCCCGGCCGCGCTACCGAGAGGCCATGCGTCTGTGGCGTGTCGCGACTGCTGGCCGACTGGCGCCCTTTGGCGATGCCATTGGCGATAGCTTCGTGTTCGACACGACGCTGGCCGCGCAGCAACACGCGCTCTGCCGCGGCGCCGGACTCGAGCTGGTCGACGTCGACGGGGCGGGACCGCTGCGGGTCGGCCCCGGGTTGGTGCTGTTCGACGATTGCTATGTCGACGCGCGTGCGCTGGCCCTTTTGCAGCGCGAAGGGATCAGCGGCCGGCGCGCGCTCGGTCTTGGTGGAGACGCGCTGGGCCGTTTTCTGACGCCGCTCGCCCGGCCGCCGCAGGCCGGTGACGACCCGGTTTTCGCGGTTGGCCTGTTTGCGATCGATTGCGCGGTTGACGCTGACGACGGCGAGCAGCTGCGGCAGCATCTCGCCGGGTCGACGCACCCGGTCGTCCTGCCGTTGGCTGGGTCCGAGGTGGAGCGACTGCCCGGCTTTGGACCGTTGCAGCCGACGCTGACGATCCCGCGCGCGCCTGCTGTTGCCTGTCGAATCCGCCATTGGGTGCACGTGCTCTGGCTCAACCAGGTGCTCGCATACGGTCAGGCGCTGCGCACCGACGCCGACCGCCGTGGCAACTCCATCGATCCCAGCGCCCGCGTCCACCCGACGGCGTGGGTCGAGCGCAGCCGGATCGGCGCCAATGCGGTGGTCGAACCGCACGCCACGGTGATCGACACGTTGCTGGGCGCGGACTGCCAGATCGCCGACCACACGGCGCTGCTCGGTTGCGCCCTGGGCAGCGGCTGTCAGACGCTGACCGATACCCATCTGCGGCGCGTGGTCGCCTATCCAGGGTCGACCATCTCGAACATGGGCGGCGAGGAGACGCTGATCGGCCGCGCCGCGTTTGTCACCGCGGCCGCGATCTTCTTCACCACGGTGCGCGGCGAGAACGCCCGTGTCGACGACGGCGGCTGCGCGATCGAGAGCGGGCGGCCGCGGCTCGGCAGCTGCGTTGGTCACCGTTCGGTGCTGGGCGCGCGCGCCATCTTCGCGCCCGCTGTCGCGCTACCCAACGACTGCGTGGTGGTGATGCGCCCCGAGGAGGGCGTCGGCCTGCTCGATCCGGCGCTGGCGGACGGCCGGCCCGCCTGCTGGCACCAGGGCGCGCTGGTGCCGGTCGAGCGCATCGCACCTGGCTATCGTCCGCCCGAGATCGACTGAACGCGTTCTACCACTGGCGGATGCGAGTAGTAGATCGCGGCGAACAGCGGGTGCGGGTGCAGGTTGGCCAGGTTTTCGGCGGTCAACTTGATCAGACCGCTGGCCAGCACCGCACCGCTAGCGCCGAGCGCGATCGCGGCCGCATCGGCCTGACGCTCTTGCCGCCTCGACCAGCCGTTGCTCAACGGTCCCAGCAGCGACGAGAGCACCGAACCTATAAATCCGATCACGAGCGACCGGCCGGCCAGCGACAGCTCGGACGCGCCGACCAGAGCCGGCAACGCTGGTCGCTCGAGCAGCCACCAGGCGCCCAGACACGCGATCAGCGCGATCAGCTGAGACACCAGCATTCGCTTCACGATGTGGCGGCGTTGCCAGTGGCCGAGTTCGTGCGCCAGCACGGCCAGCACCTCGGCCTGCGCCAGCTGGGCCAGCAGGGTGTCGAACAGCACGACCCGTTTCACGCGGCCGAGGCCGGTGAAGTAGGCGTTGGAGTGGCGACTGCGGCGCGAGGCATCCAGCTTGAGTATCCGGCTCACGTTGACACCGGCGCGCGCCGCGAGCGTGCGGATGCCCTCGTCCAGCGCCGGATCGGCCAGCGGTTCGTACTTGTTGAAGAGCGGCTCGATCAGCACCGGCGCGAGAAAGACCAACAGCAGGTTGAGCGCCAGCAGCAGCAGCCAGAGCGCCAGCCACCACCAGCCCGGGAGCATCCCGATCAACCAGAGCCCGGTGCTCGCCACGATGGCGAGCAGCAGCAGCGAGAGCGCGAACCCCTTGCTGCGATCGACCAGCCACAGCCGCAGCGAGGTGGTGTTGAAACCGAAACGCCGCTCGACGTCGAAGGTCCGCAGCGCATCGAACGGCAACCCGAGCAGCGTCGTCGCCACGACCATGCCGAAAAACAGCGCCAACCCGCCACTGATCGGTCCCGGCGCCCGCACAGCGATCGCGCGATCGAGCCAGACCAGGCCGCCGCCAAAGAGAAACAGCACCACCAGCACCGCGCCGAGCAACGATTCGACCAGCGCCAGCCGGCCGCGCGCCAGCGTGTAATCGGCGCTGCGCGCCAGCAGTGCGCCGTCGATCGCCATTTCGAAACCGGGCGGCACTTGCTGGCCATGCCGCCGCAGATGGCGCAGGTTGAGCCAGTGCAGGCCAGCGTCCAGCCCGACCAGCACCAGGTATGCGCCGAGCACGAGGGCGACCATCGTCTCCTCAGCTCAACGCCGCGACGGCTTGAGCGGCCGCATCCGGCGCTGCCGCTCGTCGGCCTGGGCGTCGATCCACGCTTGTAGCTTTTTGGCCTTCTTGATCTGGCCGGTGCGGCGGTACAGGTCGGCCAGTTTTTGCCGGTGGCCCATGTTGTCGGGCTCGCGCTCGATCAGGCGCGTGAGCGGGGCTTCGGCTGCAGCGACGTCGCCAGCGGCCTCGGCCAGCCGCGCCGCGCCGAGCGCCGCGCCGATGTTTGCCTGGTCGAGCTTGAACGCGCGCTCGAACAACGCACGCGCCTCGGACCGCGCGCCGGCAAGTTCCTCGAGCAGGGCCAGCTGGTACAAAGCTTCCGGGTAAGAACCGCGCAGGGCCAGTGCCCGTCGATAGGCTGCGCGGGCGGCGCCGTCGCGACCGAAGTTCTCGTGAAAGCGACCGAGCGCGAAGTGGACGCGCGGGTTGTCGGGCGCCAGCGCCAGCGCGCGCTCCAGCGCGGGCCGGATCTCGGCCTCGGACTGGTTGAGGATCATGCGGCAGCGCGCCTCTTCCAGGTGCGCCAGCGCCCAGGCCGGATAGCTCTCGGCCGCAGCGACAAAGTGGGACAGCGCCTCGGCGTGGCGGCCGGCGCCGGCCAGTTCCTGGCCGAGCGCAAATTCGCTACGCGCGCGCTCGGCCTGTTCGCTGGTCAGTAGCGGGCTCGCCGTCGGCGAGTCCACTGCCGGCGCGCTGCTGGCGACGGACGCGGGAGCGGGGGTCGGCGCGCTCGCACAGCTGGCAATCGCCAGCGCGGCACTCAGTGCAACGAACCGGCGACCCAGCATCACGTCCTAGACCTAGCATCGGGCCTCGGCAGTGTCCATGCCGCGGTCACCGCGGAGCCCAGCGCCGCAGTCGCAAGCTGTTGAGCACCACGCTGATGCTCGAAAACGCCATCGCCGCAGCGGCCAGCGCCGGGTGCAATGCGCGCACGAACGTCGGTAACGCGCTCCAGGGGGCGAGTGCGCCGGCCGCCAGCGGGATGAGCAGCACGTTGTAAAAGAAGGCCCAGAACAGGTTCTGCCGGATCACGCGCATGGTCGCCTGCGACAGTTCGATGGCGCGCACGACCGCGACCAGCTGGCCGCCGACCAGGGTGACGTCGGCCGCTTCGATGGCGACGTCAGTGCCACTGCCAAGTGCGATGCCGACATCGGCCTGGGCCAGCGCCGGCGCGTCGTTGACGCCGTCGCCGACCATGGCAACGCGCGCGCCGGCCTGCTGCAGCGCGGCCACCAGCTGCGCCTTGTGCTCGGGCCTCACCCCGGCGTGAACAGTCGTGATGCCGACCTGGGTCGCGATGGTGCGCACCGCGGGCGCGCTGTCGCCGCTGACCAAAGCCACGTCGAGACCGCGGCCGCGCAGCTGCGCGATCGCCGCTGCCGATTCTGGCCGCAGCTGGTCGGCGATCGCGAGTACGCCGACCAACTGGCCATTCACGCTGGCCAGCAACGGCGTGGCGCCAGTCGCGGCCAGCCGCTCGAGTGCAGCGGTCGCGGCCGGGGTAACCTGCTGCGGCTCGAACCAGTCCGGCCGGCCGACGCGCACACTGTGGCCGGCGACGCGCGCCTCGATGCCGCTGCCCGCCACCGCTGTCACCTGCTCGGGTGGCGTCGGCGTCAGCCCGCGTGCGGTCGCGCCGGCGACGATGGCGCGCGCCAGCGGATGCTCCGAGCCCAGCTCGGCACTCGCGATCAGTTGCAGCGCCGTCGCATCACCCGCGGTCGGCAGCCACTCGGTCAGTACCGGCTGCCCGCTGGTGACGGTGCCGGTTTTGTCGAGCAGCACGTGGTCGACCTGGGCCAGCCGCTCGATCGCCTCGGCGTTGCGAAACAACACGCCGAGCTGCGCACCGCGGCCGCTGCCGACGACGACGGCGGTCGGCGTTGCCAGCCCCAGCGCGCACGGGCAGGCCACCACCAGCACCGCCACCACGCGCAGTAGCGCCGCCACCGGATCGCCTGTCGCCAGCCACCAGATCGTGCCGGCCAGCAGCGCCAGCGCGATCACGGTTGGCACGAACACCGCAGCCGCGCGATCGGCCAGGCGCTGGATCGGCGCCCGGCTCCCCTGAGTCTGCTGCACCAGCCGCACGATCTGCGCGAGCGCGGTGGCGGCGCCGACACCGGTCACCTCGACCCGCAACAATCCCTGCTGGTTGAGAGTGCCTCCGAGCACGCGCGCGCCCGGCTGCTTGTCGACCGGCAGCGGCTCCCCGGTGAAGGCACTCTCGTCGACCGCCGAGTTGCCCTGGCGCACCACGCCGTCGACGGGCACGCGCGAACCTGGCCGAACCAGCACCTGCTGGCCGGCCACCAGCGTCGCCACCGGCACTTCGCGCGGGTTGCCGTCGGCGTCGACCAGCTGCGCGGAGTCGGGCGTCAGGTCGAGCAGCGCGCGGATCGCGGCCGAGGTCTGGCCGCGCGCGCGCGCCTCGAGCCACTTGCCCAGCCGGATCAGGGTGACGATCAGGGCAGCGGTCTCGAAGTAGACGTGGGCGCCGAGCGCCGGCGCCAGCAGCACCGCCAACGAGTAAAAGTATGCGGTCGACGAGCCGAGCGCGATCAACAGGTCCATGTTGGCGCTGCGGTTGCGTAGACCGCGCCAGGCGCCGCGGTAATAGCTGGCGCCGACGTAAAACTGGACCGGCGTCGCCAGCGTCCAGAACAGCCAGTTGACCCAGGTCGCGTGCGCCCAGTGACCCACCAGGCCGAGGTCGCGCGCCATGCTCAACAGCGCGAGCGGAACCGTCAGCGCCAGTCCAAGGGCGAAGCTGCGCTGCTCGCGGCGCAGCTCGGCGGCGCGTTCGGTCGCAGCGACGTCGGCCGTCGCCAGCACTGCCGGCGGCGGCAACAGCGCGCGATAGCCGGCCCATGCCACCGCGTCGACCAGCGCCTGCGGCGTGGCCTGGGCCGGGTCGTACTCGACGGTTGCCATCTCGGTCGCCAGGTTGACCAGTGCCGAACGGATGCCCGGCACCCGCTGGTTGAGCGCGCGCTCGACCGCGACCACGCAGTTGGCGCAGGTCATGCCGATGATCGGCAGATCGATGCGCCGGGTTGGCGTCGCGTCGCGCCGCGGATCAACCGAGCTGGACGCGGGGGCGGTCACATTTCACTCGGCCGGAGGGTAGCCGATCTCGGCCAGCGCGGCGCGGATGGTCGGCCAGCTGGCTGGCGGTTGCCAGCGCACGGTGACCTGCTTGGATACAGCGTCGGCCGTCACCTCGGCCACGCCCTGAATGTCGGCGACCTCGCGCCGGATGTGCATGACGCAATGCTGGCAGCTGATCGTGGGAACAGTGAACGTTTTTTCTTCCATGGCCCGACCTCGCTTGCACCATCCCCGGATAGATAGGGCACAGGCGCGAGCGCGGCAACGGACCGGCCGATCAGGCCAGCCCGATCGTGCGCAGAAATTCTGCGCGGCTCGCCGCGTCCTCGGCCAAGCTGCCGGCGAAGGCGGTCGTCACCACCCGCTCCTCGCCGCGGCGATTCTCGCCCAGGATCAGGCACAGCTGCTCGGCCTGCACGGCGCAGGCAGCCGCACGAGCCCCGCCCGCCCGCACCATCGCTTCGGCCACGTCGCGGGTGAACCATTCCTGGTAGGTCAGCCGGTGGCACAGTGCATCGCAGAGGCGGGCGATTCCGCCAAACCCAAACAGACGGCCGGCGGGCACGTAGCCGACATGGGCGACACCGCGCCAGGGCACCAGGTGGTGCGGGCACAGGCCAAACACCGCGATGTCGCGCACCACCACCAGGTCGGACCGCGGGTCGGCGAAACCACTGCCGAGCTGCGCGCCGGCGTCGACGTCGTAGCCGGCAAGCAGCCGGTCGCGCCACAGCTGCAGCACGTGATCGGCGCTGCCACCCAGGTGGACCGGATCGATGTCGAAACCGGCCGCCTCGAGCAGTTCGCGCACCGCGGCCCGGAAGCGATCGTTGTCGACCGGCCGCGCGCGCCGGATTCCCGACGCCGTGGTCTCAGTGCTCATCTTCCCCCCGGTAGACCACCGAGCAGGTCGGCATCTCGTAGACCGCGATCTCGGCCAGGCCGGGCAGCACCGGCGCCAGCTGCTGCCATGACCAGCGGGCGATGTTCTCGGCCGTCGGATAGGCAATCACGTCGTTGAGGCAGACGTGGTCCAGCTGCGCCAGGATACGCTGCCGCACCAGCTGCTCGAGCTCGAAGAAATCCATCACCATGCCGGTGTCGGGGTCGATGTGACCGGCGACGCCGACCTCGAGCTGGTAGTTGTGACCGTGCATCCGCCGGCAGGCACCGGGGTGCCGCGTCAGCTGATGCGCTGCCGAAAACTCGAACCGCGACCGCAACAGCATGCTCTGCCCCTGCGCACCGATGGTGAGGCCATATAGGGAGTAGCGCCATGCGGTGTCAAGGGAGCCGCGGTTGCGGCAGCGTCGAACCGCATGGTATCGGTAGCGCAGCACTTGCAGGAGGCTTGGCTCGAAACTCATGGCTGACACCGAGTCCAAACGTGCCGCTCTGATCCGCCATTTCGCAGCCGGCCAGTGCGTCTTTCGCGAAGGCGACAGCGGCAGCGAGATGTACGTCGTGCGCAGCGGCCGCATCCGCATCTGCACGCAGGTCGGCGACACCGAGCTGACGCTGGCCGTGCTCGGACCGGGTGAGACCTTCGGCGAGATGGCGCTGCTCGAGCAGCAGACGCGTTCGGCCGGAGCGATCGCGGCCGAGGAGACCGACCTGGTGGTGGTGCCCGAGGACGCCTTCGAGCAGATGCTCAAGGAGCGGCCCGACATCGCGGTCCGCCTGCTGAAGAAACTGTCGGCCCGGTTGCGCGAGGCCAACCGGCAGATCCAGCAACTCACAGCGCACGGCGCCTCGGCGCGCGTCATCGAAACCCTGCGCTCCTGGGTGCCGGCCGACGCTCAGGGCGAGGTTCATCTGCGCGGAGTGACGCCGGACCGGCTGTGGCGCGCCACCGGCACGCCGCGCGAGGTGTTCGGCGAGATCATCCATCGGCTGGGCGAGGCCGGCGTGGCGCGGTTCACCGGCGATGGATTGCACATCAGCCTGCCGCAAGGCCTGGACGACTACCTGGAATACCTCGACCTCAAGCGCTCCTTCGATCCCGCCACTGCTGGACAGCTGGCAGCGCTGACCGATCGCAACAATACACAAGGCGCGACCTTCCAGCGCTTTCTTGCGCTAAAACAGCGGTTCGAAAAGTAGCCGCGGCGTCGATCTGGAACAGCCGCAAAGCGAGCAGAAACACGATGAGAGTCCGCTGCGAGAAATGTCAGGCCGAGTACAGCGTCGATGACAGCCGGATCCCGCCGCAGGGCGTGACCATCAAGTGCCCCAAGTGCCAGCACTCGTTCGTGGTGCAACTTGGGGCGGTGGCGTTGCCGGGTGCAGCGGGTGGGCGCCCCGCCGACCGCGCGGTGGCGCTACCAGGCAACGCCCCGGGCGCGGCCCGGCCGGCTGCACCGACCGCGCGCACTGCCACCGCACCGGGCGCCGTGCCGTTGCCAGGTGCTGGCGGCCGTGGCGCAAGCGGCGCCGTGCCGCTGCCAGGTGGCGCACCCAAAGCACCAGCGCCGCCGAGCGACGGGCTGGGCGGCATGTTCGACGACCTCGGCATCACGTCGCCAGCGGCAGCCGCCGCGCCGCCACCTCGCTCGGCCAATGCCGCGCAGTTGTTCAACGACATTGGGGCGGGCAAGGCGACCGGTGATTCGGTCCCCTCCCATCCATTTCATGGTGACTCGACCGTGCAGTCGGCGGGTCCGGCCGGCGGACTGGTCGACTTCATCGACCAGCAGGGGCCGTCCGCGCCCGCTTCCAGGAAGCTCAACTACCGAATCCGGCGCCGCTCGGGGCGCGTCTTCGGTCCCTATGACGAGCAAACCATCCTCGGCATGCTGCGCAAGCAGGAACTCGCTGGCAACGAGGACGCCTCGACCGACGGCGAGCACTGGATTCCGCTGTCGCAGGTGGCGACCTTCGCCGAGGAGATCCAGGCGCTGACTGCGGCCGCGGTCGGTGCGCTCGGGGTGACGGTCACCCGGCGACCGCCCGGCGCCGCCAGCGCCGACGACATGGATCTGCCCGGTCTCAAGGGGCTCGACCTGCCGGGGCTCAAGGGCGTGGATCTGCCCGCGCCCAGGGCCGGCGGGGCCCTCGACCTGCCGGGACTCAAGGGCATGGATCTGCCAGGCCTGACCGGTGGTGACCTGCCGGTTCCGTTCGGTGGCGATTCGCGCGGCGGCAAGTCGGGGGGATCGCCCCTGGTGCCGGCCGGCGGCATCGACACCAGCAGCCTGATGGCCGACATCGGCATCTCGTTCACCACCCCAGGGGCAGGCGGCGCCGATGGCGCAACCGACCCGCTGGCAGCCGCGGCGGGAGCGGGAGCCGGCGCGATCGATCCCATGGGGGTCGACCTCAGCATGTCGACCGAGGCGCGGGCCAAGGACCGTCGCTCGCTCAAGCCGGCCGGCGCCGTCAAGCACAAGTCGAACCCGCGAGCGGCCCTGATGTACGTACTGGTCTTGTTCGGCGCGCTGGCGATCACCGGCGGCATCTTCCTGGGCGTGGCCACCGACGCCGGTTTGTTTGGTTACAAGTGGGTGATCGCCAAGGTCTCTTCCAAGCCCAAACCACAACCCCAGACGCAGCCGACCATCGTGGTACCGACAGCAGCCGGCACACCGATCGAGGAGTTGCTGGCGAAGGACACGTTCCTCGCGCTGCAGCAGGGGGCGCAGAACCTGGCGCCGCTCGCCGGCGCTTCGCCCGAGGCGGCGGTCAAACTCGCATACCTGCACGCCCGGCTGGTCTTGATGGACCAGGATTCCTCGAGCATCGCGGCCGGCCGGGCCGCCCTGCTGTCCGCCAAGGAACAGGCCCAGTCGCCGCGCGGACTGTTCGCCGCGGCCGCGTTCGATCTCGCCGAGGGCAACTGCTCCGCCGCCTATCTCGGACTCAAGCCCAAGGTGGGTGAGCAGCCACCGGAAAAGGCGCCGCCCGAACTTTCCGATGCGATCGCCCTGGCGGGGTACGCGCTCGGTTGTGGCGACAAGGCGCAGCCCGAGCTGGCCGCCAACTTCGTCGACGCCGCACTGATCGCCAACTCGCGCGACACCTTCGCGCTGTGGGCGCAATCGAAGCTGGCCAGCGCCGCGGGCGACTACCAGACCGCAGCCGGCTACGCCGCCAAGATCCTCGAGATCAATCCAGGCAACGCGCGGGCGGCGTTGTTGAAGGCGCTGGCCGAGGCGCACATCCCCAAGACCAACATCGACGTCATTGCCGAGTTCAAGCAGGTGCAGGAGCTGGGCAAGAGCACCTTTGCGCCGTGGCAGCAGGCCCAGACTTACCTGGGCCAGGCCATCTTCTACCGGTTGCAGAACAAGTTCGAGGACGCCGAGGTGGCCGGGCAAAAGGCGCTCGAGGCTGCAGGTGTCCACACCGCGACGCTGCGCCAACTTGGTCATTTTGCGCTCGAGATGTTTGCCCCCGCGCTGGCGCGCAAGGCCTTTGTCAAGGTGGTCGAGACCAATCCCGACGACGTGGACGCGGTGGTCGGAAATGCGCGCGCGCTGGCTGGCACCAACGATACGCTAGCGGCCTACGAACTCCTCGATCGCTCGCGCAAGGCAGCCCCCAAGAACGCCACGCTCGCCTACTGGCTGGGCTGGGTGCTCCTCGAGATGATCAAGGACCCCGAGGCGCGCAAGCAGTTCGAGACCGCGATGGCGCTCGACCCGACACAGGCGGCACCGGTCAGCGCTCTGGTCGGCATGTTTCTCAATGTCGGCGACCTCGATGGTGCGCAGCTCTTTCTCAACAACAATCGGCAGCAGGTGGCGGCCAAGCAGCAGGCACTGCTCGACCTGACGCAGGCCGAGATACACATTGCGATGCGCAAGATGCGCGAGGCGCTGGCGTCACTGCAAAAGGCGAAGGAAGGCAGCCTCGACGACGCCCGGGCACGCGCGCTGCGAGCGATCGTGCTGCTCGAATTGGGCAAGGAGACCGAGGCGCAGGAGCAGATCGACCTGGCATTCAATAGCAACCCGCGCGACCCTTGGTTGCTGGCCAAAAAGGGCGAGTATCTGCTCATACGGGACGATGCCAAGCAGGCGCTGGAGCTCTTGCAACAGGCGTCCAAACGCGAACCCAAGAAGGCCATTTACCACATCCAGGTGGCAGCCGCGCAGCTTGCGCTCAATAATTACGACGGCGCCAACGACGAGCTCAAGACTGCCTCTGAGCTGGCACCCAAAAACCCCGAGGTCTACTTCTACCAGGGTCTCACAATGCGGCCGAAGGACGCCAACCGGGCGCAGCAGCTGCTCAAGCAGGCCGAGACGATGGCCCCCAAGGTGGCGCGCTACTCGCTGGAGATTGGCCGCACCTTTGCCATGCAGGCGACCTTTCTGGACGCCATCGACTACTACAAATCGGCGATGATCAAAGACGAGAACATGCCGCAGGCGCACGTCGAGCTCGGGCGCGCATACATGGAGCTGGTGCGCTACATGGACGCGCGCAGCGAGTTCAAGAAGGCACTGTCCCTCGCGCCCAACATGTACGAGGTCCACATCGCCATCGGCGACACGCATGGCAAGAGCGGCGAACTGCGTGCGGCGCTGCACGAATACCAGGCGGCGCTGCAGGGCAATCCCCGGTTGCTCGATGCGTGGTGCAAGTCGGGCGAGTTACTCAAGAACGACGGCAAGCTCAAGGAGGCCGAGGCCGCGCTGATCAAGTGCGTGGCCGGCAAGCCCAACCACCCCGAGGCCCACAAGTGGCTCGGCTTCATCTACGTGGAGCTGCGCAAGAAGCCCAGGGCGCTCGAGGAGTTCCGGAAGCACCTGCAGGTCAACCCGAAGGACATCGAAGCGGACACCGTCCAGGACGAGATCAAGGCTTTGGGCGGGCGCTGACCGGTCCGTCGACCGTCCGATCAGCGCGGCCGGCTCTCGACAGCGGCGCGCCCGACGTCGTCGACCAGCTTCTTGAGCGCCGCGTTCTTGGGAAAATGCTTGGCCGCCTTTTGCAGCTCGAGCAACGCCTCGGCCTGGTGCACCTTGGTCTCCAGCACGTAGTTGCCGAGTTCCTCGACGGCATCGGCCGTGCCGAGCCGCCGCGCGCGCTGCTCGAGGTAGAGGTAGCCGTGCTCGGCCATGCCGATCTTGAGCAGCGAGCGGGCATACCACCAGGCGGCGCCCTGCCCGTACTCGGTCTTGGGAAACCGCGCGTCCAGCTCGCGAAAGTAATGGCGCGCGGCGCGTGGCTGCTCGCGCACCCGCGCAAAGTAGCGGCCCATGACGAAGAGCGCCCGGTCGCTGACCTTGGCGGCGTTAAGCGGGTCGCGCACCAGCACCTCCTCGAGCAGCGGCAGCCCGTCGTCGGAATGGCCGCGATCGATCAACGCCTTGCCGACGCAGAACAGGGACTTGACGTCAGCGCGATTCTTGACCAGCCGCGCCTGGCACTCGATCAGCGGGTCGCGGCCGTCGAGCAGCAGGCTGACGTCGGCGCCGAAGCTCTTTTTGTCCTCGTAGCCCTCGACCCGGCCGATCTCGCTGCCATCGGAGCGCAGCACCACCAGCGTCGGCAACGAGATGACGCTGTAGCGCTTGACCAGAGCTGCGGTCGACGGCGCGTCAAAGTCGTAGCGCACCGCCAGCGCGCGGTCCGACAGCAAGCCGCCGGCCCCGGTATCGAGCAGCTCGCGCCTGAGCTGCTGACAGCTCGGGCACCACTCGGCGCTGAACAGCATGACCACGGGACGGTGCTGCTGCGCGGCCACCGCGATCGCGTCGTCCGGCCCGAGATCGGCGAAACGCACGCCGACCGCCACCACCGGTGGCGCCGGCAGCGCCGCCTCGATCCGGTCCTGGGCGAACAGCGCGCTCAGTGCAACGACGACGACATCGATCATGGCGTCAGCTCCGGAACCGCGGCGCAGGATGCAGCACGCGCTACTTGCAGACCTCGGCCTTGGCGGCCTCGCACGCCTCGCCAAAGGGGAGGCAGCCGGCCTCGGGCGAGCAGGCGGACACGGTGTACTTGGTGCCGTTGGCGCACTGACAGCAGTAGCTGACGCACTTGGCGGCCTCGACGCAGCTCAGGCCTGACCCGGTCTTGCCCTCGCTCTCGCCCTCGCACAGACCGACCGAGTACGAGCTATAGCCACCGTCGAACTTGCCGTCCTTCCACTCGGGGGCACAGCCAACCGCAGCGACTCCCAGCAGCACAGCCAGCAGCGCGAACGTCTTCATTCTGCACCTCACTCAGATGATGGTCGCCGACCCGGCCGACTCTACAACAAGCTCCGCGCCGCGGATACGTCCAGCTGTCGCCAACGATGCGTACCGGAGAGCAGTTGTCGCGCGCCTGCGGGCCACGACCGACAGGCCGCCACCCGCAGCCGCGCACGCGTTGCCGCGGGCGTGCGGGGTCGGCGACAGGATTGAGTTTTTTCGCGGGAGACCTCGACCCACGAGTTGGCACGACAGCTGCTCTTGTAGCGACCGAGAACAACGAAGTGCGAGTGAGTCAATCACCGCACGCAAAAAGGAGAATCCCATGATGCTGCGACCGCCGCCTCCGCCGGGTGCCTTTAGACCACCGCCGGGCGCACCGCCACCGCCGGGTGCCATGCCGCCGCCTCCTGGTCCGCCCCCGCCGGGGGCTCCCGGTGCCGGCAATCCGGTCGACGCCGTCAAGGGCACTTTCGACGCCATGATGAAGGGCCCGTCGGCCGGCCAGATCGACGACAACGAGAAGGCGATGTTGAAGGCGATGTGCGCGCCCGGCCGCATCGACCCGGGTTCGGCCGGCACGATCAAGTCCTGGCTCAACGATATCGGTCAGGGCGACCTCGCCAGCTACATCTTCGGCGACAAGTAGCAGACAACCAAGGAGCCGCCGATGAACACGCTCGAGACCGCGACCCACCCGCTCGTCGACCTCGTGATCCGAGGGCTTCGCAAGCAGGGGCGCGCTGGTTTCACGCTGACAGCAGAGCAGCTGCATGTGGTGCAACAGGCTCTGGGAGCCATCGCGGTGGTGACCGAAGTGCGGCGCGCGGTGCGCGAGCTCATCCGCTTTGCCTGGTTGATGGAGTCGCAGCAGCGCAGTCCCAAGCTGGCACGTGCGCTGGTCGCGGCGGTCCGCGAGACCGTCACGAAGCTGGCCGCGCGCGACGCCCGGTTCGCCGACTTGCAGGACGAGCTCGAGCATGCCGCGGCGCGTTTTGCCAGGTTCAATGGAGACAAGACCCCGTTGCGTGCGCCGCGCGCCGACAGCGGCCCGGTCGCTGGCGGCCTGCGGCTGGCCGCACTGGTGCCGGTGCTCCTGCGCTGAGGAGGTCCCATGCGAGCACACTCGATCTCGATCGCACTGTCGCTGCTGGTGGTGGCCTGTGACCCGGGGTCCGCGGCCGGTCCGCGGCAGCTCGCCGTCGAGCGGGTACAGGGGACCGAGATTTCGTTCGCCCAGGCGCTCGACCTGCACTATCCAGCGGACCGCGTCCTGCGCTACGACATCGAGGTCGATGCCGCGGCCTGGCAGGCCATGCTGGCCGACCCTCTTTGCAGCGCGGGCGATACCCCGTGCGGCGATCAGTACGTGCCGGCCAGCTTTCGGTTCGAGAGCGAGACCTACCGAAACGTCGGTCTCCGGCTCAAGGGCAACTCGAGCCGTGGCCACGTCGCGACGCTGGCGCCCGGCGACGCTGGTTACCAGCGTTACTCGCTCAAGCTCAAGTTCGACGAGTTCGTCGACGGCCAGTCGCTGCACGGCATCGCCAAGCTCAACCTGCAAAATGTCTATGGGGACCCGAGCTACCTGCGCGAGCGCATCGCGTACGACCTGTTTCGCCAGCTCGGCGTGCCAGCCAGCCGCGTCAGCCACGTCGTCGTCTATGTCAACGGCGAGCGGGTCGGGCTCTACCTCAGCGTGCAGCAGGTCGACCAGGCTTTCCTGCGGCAGTGGTTCGGCGACGCCAGTGGCAACCTGTACAAGAGCTACTACGGTGACCTGGTTTACCGCGGTGCGTCGATCGCGGACTACGGCGTCACCGAGCCGTCGACGCACCTGCCAGTCGCCGGCGATCAAGTCTACGCGCTGAAGACCAACGAGGACGCAGGCGACCACAGCGACCTGATCCGGCTGGTCGATGTGCTCGGCCGGACGCCGACCGAGTCGCTGGCGACCGAGATCGGCGCGTTGCTCGACGTCGATCGGCTGGCGCGCTGGCTCGCAGTCAACTCCGCGCTCGCCATCCTCGACAGCTACGCCGGTGGGCTCGCCCACAATTACTACCTGTACCGCGACCCGGGCAGCGGGCGGTTCGTCTACATCCCGTGGGATCTCAACAACGCGTTTGGCTCGTTTCGCTGTTTCTTTCTCGACGCCAACCAGACCGCCCACCTCGATGTCGACGCGCCCTACTGCCGGTTCAGCCCCAACGTGTCGCGCCAGATGGCGCCGACCGAGCCGGCCGATCGGCCGCTGATCAGCCGGCTGCTCGAGCTGCCGGACTTCAAGGCCGCCTACCACCAGCAGCTCGAGGCGCTGCGCACCGGCCCGCTGGCGTTGGCGGCGCTGAGCGCGACGGTCCAGCACTGGCGGGCGCAGATCGAGCCGGAGGTGATCGCCGAGACCAATGGCTTCTATGGCCACGATCAGTTCGTGCAGAACCTCGACGCCACTGTCGACCGTTACCCCGGGCTGCTCGAATTCAGCCAGGTGCGAAATGCTTTCATCGCCGCCAGCTGGCAGGCCCCCGTGGTCTGCGGCGACGGCGTCTGCAGCGACGGCGAGAACTGCCCGCCCGATTGCCCGCAGGCGTGCGCCAGCTGGCTGGCCGCCAGCGGCTGGCAGTACCGCTGCGACGGCGACTGCCACTGCCTGCACGCGGCGGGCATCAGCTACCTCTGCTGCGACCGCCCGCAGTGCGCCGGCCTGTGCGTGCCCGACTGCCGCACCATGGGAGCCTGTCCGCCCGGCGCGACGTGCGAGGCCAGCAGCGGCCTGTGCGTGCCGGCCGGCACAGCGGGCGGCTGACCTCGGCCACGACCGATGATATGGAGGACGGCAGCAACGTGCCGTCGCATCCGGTCGTCTGACCAGAGGGGTCGCAGGAGTGAACAGCGAGCTGCGCTCGATCGCCGGCTATGAGATCGAGGGCAAGATCTCGGCCGGCGGCATGGGCACGGTGTATCGCGCGTCCCGGCGCGGCTCGCATGGGTTTTCCAAGCGGGTCGCGATCAAGATCATCCACGACGAGTTCTTGAACCAGCCCGAGGTGCAGGCGCTGTTCACCGACGAGGCGCGGCTGGCGGCCCGGCTGAGCCACCCCAACATCTGCCAGGTGTTTGATTTCGGGGTCGAGCGCGACACCTACTACCTGGTGATGGAGTACGTGCCCGGTTTCAGCCTGGTCGACATCATGCGCGCTCAGCGCGCGCGCGGTGCATTGCCGCCGCCGCACCTGGTGGCGCGCGTCATCGCGGACGCCGCGCGCGGTCTGCACCATGCGCACGAGCTGCGGTCGGAGCGCGGTGCCTTGCTCAACGTGGTGCACCGCGACGTGTCGCCCGAAAACATCCGCGTCACGCCCGACGGCAACGTCAAGGTGCTGGACTTCGGCATCGCCCGCTGGGCCGAGCGGGTGACGGTGACGCGCCAGAGCGTCGTGCGCGGCAAGGCCGCCTACATGTCGCCCGAGCAAGTGCGCGGCGATCCCCTGGATCGGCGCGCCGACGTCTTCGCGCTCGGCGTCGTCATGTACGAGTTGTTCACCTGCCGGCCGCTGTTCCCGCGCGACGACTTCGCCGAGACCATGCTCGCGGTCGAGCAGATGCCGATCCCGGACCTGCGGGATTGCGCGCCCGACGTCCCGGCGGAACTCGTCGCGATCGTGAGCCAGGCGCTGGAGCGCGATCCAGCCAGGCGCTTCGCAACCGCCGAGCAGATGACGATCGCGGTCGAGCACGTCGTGACCAGGCTCGGACTGCCGGCATCGGCCGAGGCGCTCGCCCACCACCTGCAGACGCTCGGGATCGGCGCGCTCGCGATCGAGACCGAGTCGGCCGCTGGTCTGCTGGCGCCGGCTGCTGCCGTCGGCGACGCGTATCCGTCCAGGATTTCGACAGTCGACACGACCGCACCGGCAGCCCTACCGGTGCAGGCGGGTTTGCGTCACCACACCGAGGTCTTGCCCGAAGACGCGCTGCGGGCGGCAAGGGCGGTGGACCCGAACGCTCTGACCGATCCGCTGCCTGCGGACGCCGGACCGACCGCACCGCTCGACGGACGCCGCGCACGCTGGCACCGACCGGGGGTCTGGATCGCGCTGGGGGCGGTTGCCGGGTTGGCCACCGTTGCGCTGATCGCGCGCCTGGCCATCCACCAGAGCCAGGCCACTCCGATGCCCGCGGTGGCGCACGGCGATGCCGCGATCGCGCACGGGGGCGGCCGCGACGCCGCCATTGCCACCGCCACCACCACGGCGATCGAACCGGCCGCTGCCGATGCCGGCGCGAACGATGGAGCGATCGCGCGCCCACGCGCCGACCGTTCGAAATCCAGACCGCGGTTGCGCCCGGGTGGCGGCGCAACCAGCGCACCGGCTGCCGGCCGCGGCACGATCTCGGTGTTCGCCCATCCGTGGGCCAATGTCCGCATCGACGGCGTACCGGTGGGGCCAACGCCGCTGCGCAATTACCTGGTCAGTGCCGGCTCACACACGATCGAGGTGGTGGCGCCAGACACCAACCGCGTGCGCGAGGCGCGGGAGGTGTCCGTGACCGCCGGCGGTCACCAGGACGTCACGGTGAGAGATCGATGACGCGCGCCCGCCTCCGCGCATCCTGGTTCGATCCCTCGTAGCTGGTCACCAGCAGCTCCTCGTACGCGTCACCATCGACGTCTGCTGCCAGCAGCTGCACCTCGCGCCCGAGCTCGCAGAAGGAGGTGGGCTGGTTGCAGCTGGCGGTGGTCAGGGTGAGCGCCAGCCGTCCGGGCTGCAGCTCGCCGCTGCTGCTGCCGAGGTAGAGCTCGCCGATCGCGCGTTCGGCCGCCGAGACATGGATGACGATCACGGCGAGCTCGACGCCGCTGCTCTCGCCGATCGTGGGGGGCGTGAAGTGGCCAGTCGCGATCATCGCGCCGATTGGCTGGTCGACCATCCCGACGCGCAGCCGGTTGGAATCGAAGGCCAGCTGCTCGCCGCCGCCAGCATCGATCAGCCGGTAGTAGTTGACCTCGAGCTGCTGGTCGAACCAGACCGCGGCCAGCGCGCCGCGCACCTGCTTGTCGAAGTGCGGCAGCAGCGCGCTGCGTTCGACCAGCCCGTCGATGATCAGGCCGCGGCCGGCGGCGGCCAGCTGCGCTGCATGCGCGATGGTCGTCGAATCCGCATCCTGGTCGCCGGGCAGCGCCAGCAGCGTCAAGCCGTGCCGCGGCTCGCCGATTGCCAGCAACCGCCGCGTGACGGTGCCGCCAGCGCCCGCCTTGTCGACGCAGAACGATTGGGTCAGGGCAACCGGCTGCGGGTCGATCAGTGTCCAGTCCGACCCAGCCAGCCGCACCAGCGACAGACCGCTGCTGGTGTCGACGTCGACAAACCAGTAGTGCGAGATCGGCTGGGTCGCATCGGCTGCGCTGGGAGGGCCGCTGACTGTCTTCATCCCCAGCAGTAGCGGGGGCGCCAGATCGCCGCGCTCGCAGCTCGCCAGCGAGACGATCGGGCTGCTTGGCCCCAGCCCGGTCTCCAGGTCGAGTGCCGGCAGCGGCTGTGCAGCTGGCGCCATCACGATCGCGCCATTGGGGTGCGTGCCGTCCGGCGGCAGCACGAGCAGCAGTTGATGCTGTTGCTGTCCACCGCGGTTCAGTGTGATTGGACCGAGCGGCATGGGTGGCTGTCCGGCCGGCTGCGCAACCAGGGTCAACTGGCTGCCGTCGACTGCCACGAACCGGCTGCCGCCGGCAGCACCGGCGCTGCCCAGCACGAAACCATGGCGCGCGACTCCAGCCAGGTCGCTCACCTGCGCTGGCAACACCCAGGCTGCAGTGCGGAGATCGACGTCACCGGCCTCGCTGTCAAATGCCAGGCGGTAGGCGATGCCCGTCAGCGGCAGGCACATTCCGCGCTGAAAGCGCGCGCGCATCACAACCTGGAACGGTCCACACCGTTCGATCGCGAGGTCGCCCGCGATCGGTGGCTCCGGTCCCAGGGTGCGCACGGAAAGCTGCTGACCAGCCGGATCCTCGACCGAGTAGCGCACCGTCGTCGTCACCTGGTTGCCACAACAATCGACCAGCGCGACCGGGATACCGTTGGGGGCGGTGGCGACCAGGCTGCCGTCGCTGGTTCGCCGCGCAACCTGGATGATGGCTGGACCGGTGCCGTCGAGCTGGGCCGACAGAAAGAGGTCTGGGCGATTCTCGACGTCGACCGCCACGGTCGAGAGCATCGACAGTTCGACCCGTGGCTGATCGCCCTCGATCATGCCCAGCTCGAGGCAGCCGGCAAACATCGCCTCGCCGAGCTCGATCTCGCTGCTCGCGTAATCGTAGGCGGCCAGCGCGAGCGCGATCTTGCGGCCACTCCGGGGTACTGAGGTGGTGATAACGGAGCCGGCACCATCCGGCGCCAGCAACCGCTGGTAGTGCACGCGCGCCGACCGCAGGTCACCCAGATCGACGTCGCCAAACGCGAGATCATCGCAGCCGACCGCCAGCTCGGCCGCCGGCGCAAAGACCGACAGCTCGACCGTGAGGCGCTCGCGCTGGGCTTGTTCGGGCAATGCGACGACGATCGTCACCCGCGGCTCGGGGCAGCCCGTCAGCGCCAGCGCGACCAGCCCGCCGGCCGCCGCCAGCCAGCCAAGACGACCGGCGCGCTTCATGGCGCGAGTTCCCCGGTCAGCTGGGCAGTGGTCGGTTGGGTCAGCACGATCGCGGTCGCCAGCGCAGCGCCCGCGATCACCAGCCCGGCCCCCAGTCCACCCCACAGCCAGAAGTTGGCGTACCAGGGCGCCGGCGCCGCGACCCCGACCAGCACCTCCTTGGGCCGGCCGCGCGTCGGTCCGCGATAGACCTCGTTGTTGGCGCGATCGAAGCCAGCGAGCGCGAGTTGCAGAACGACCGAGGGCTGGCTCGCCGCCGCGGTCTCGGCGACGGCGCTCAGCGCAGGCAACGCGAAGGTGCGCGGCTGGTCGACCGCCAGCTCACCGACATCGCGGCACTGGTAGTCTCCGGCCGCGCCTTTCTGCCGAGAGCAGAGCTGCCAGCGCCGCACCAGCGCGAACGGATTGGCGCGGCTGACCAGCGTGACCTCGATCTCGCGCTCGAACGGGATCGTCAGCGGGGTGGCAAGGTCGACCTCGACCGTGCGCTGCTGCGCCATCTCGGCCCGCGCCAGCTCGAAGACGAAGGTCGCCTTGGGCGAGATGGTGTACGGCAGCGCGTGCTCGGGCGCGATGGCGAGCAACTCGACAAACTGGCGGCGCGCCTCATCCTTGCGATCCGCGTAGGCGAGCGCAATCCCCAGGTTCTCCTTCAGGCGCCGGACATCGTCGTAGCCGAGGCCGCCCTCGATGCTTTCGAGCATCTCGATCGCGGCCTCGATCTTGTCTTCCTCGAGCAGCGCGACACCGCGCTCGAGCTTGATGCTGCGCGGCGCATCGTCGGCGACCCCGCTGGCGGCAGCGGCCGCGACCAGGATCAGCAGACCGGACAGGCCAGCCCCCATCGGACACTCAGCGCAGCCCGTGCTTGCGCATCAGCTTGAGCAAGAACGTGCGATCCATGTTGGCCTCGCGCGACAGCTGGCTCTGGTTGCCAGCGACCGCAGCCAGGCGGTGGTTGAGGTACTGCAGCTCGAAATGATCGGTCCACAGCGTCTTGGCCTCGGTGTATGGCAGGTCGAAGCGAATGCCTGGCGTCGTCTGCGCGCTGCCGCCCGGCTCCTCGAACGTGCGCACCGGCAGCTCGACCGCGCCGAGCACAGCGGTCCGCTCGACAAAGTTGCGCAGCTCGCGCACATTGCCGCGCCACGGCAGGCCACCCAGGGTCTGCAATGTCTCGGCGTCGAAGCCGGCGCTGCTGCCCCCACCGCGGCTGCGCTGCCAGAGTTCATTGATCAGCACCGGGATGTCCTGGCGGCGCTCACGCAGGGGCGGAACCCGCAGCTCGACCACCGACAGCCGCCAGAACAGATCTTCGCGAAAGGCGCCCGCGTTGACCTCGCTGCGCAGATTGCGGTTGGTCGCCGCGATGTAGCGAACATCGACACGTCGGCTCTTGTTGGACCCGACGCGCCGGATGGTTCGCGCTTCCAGCGCGCGCAGCAGCTTGGGTTGCAGGCCCAGCGGCAGCTCGCCGATCTCGTCAAGAAACAACGTGCCGCCGGCTGCCTCCTCGAAGGCACCGGCGCGCTCGCCGACTGCTCCGGTGAAGGCGCCCTTCTCGTGGCCAAACAGCTCGCTCTCGGTCAGGTTCTCGGGCAGCGCGCCACAGTCGACCACCACCAGCGGTCCATCGCGGCGGTCGCTGTGGCGATGGATCTCCTCGGCCACCAGTTCCTTGCCGGTCCCGGTCTCGCCCTGGATCAGCACCGTGGCGTCGCTGTGCGCGGCCTTGTCCATCAGCGCAAACAGCACGCGCATTGGCTCCGAGCTGCCGACCAGCTGGCCGTAGCGTGGACTGCTGAGCGCGACGACCTCGCTGGTGTCGTCGCCAATCTCGATCACGAATTCGGCGCGGCCGGCGCGGATGCGCTGCCCCGGCGACAGCCGCGCCTCGCGCACGAACACTCCCTCGACCAGGGTGCCGTTGGTACTGCCCAGGTCGCGGATGAACAGACCACCGTGTTCGCGCACCAGCTCGAAGTGAAAACGCGACACCGACGGATCGGCGACGCGCACCTGGTTGGCCTCGCCCTGGCCGACGCTGAGCGCGCTGGCTCCGACTTGCGCGGCCACGGGCTCGATGCCGGCAGTCAGTCCGCGCAGCGTGCAGCGCTGCAGCTGGGCGACGCTGGTCCCCAGCAACTCGGTGCTCTGCCCGCTCAAAGGTTTCTTCGCCACGCTGTCCTGCTCTCGCGCGCTCGGCGAACGAAACTGTACAACAGGTGCCGCGCTACGGATACGTCCGCGTGTTGTAGTCGGCGCGGTACTGCTGGTGCGCAGCGTCGTCGGGGTAGTGCTCGGTGTCGGGGTAGGGATAAAGGCTCATACCGTGGAACGGAAGTGGATCGGCGTCGGTCCCGAAATAGCGCAGGCCCTTGTAGTAGAAGTCGGCCTTGAGAAAATAAGTGCGCGCGCTATCGGGCGGGAGGGGCGGTGACTCGAACTCAAGCGTGCACTCGTCGCCATGCCGCATGATCACGAACATGTCGTCGGTCTGGTATAGCAACGGCTTCACGTCGCCATAACGGGTGAAGCTGCCGCGGCCTTGTGCGTTCGGATTGTCCGGTGTCGTCTCGTCCACGGCGCGACCACGCCCGCGTAGACTCGGCTGCGTATGCGGCACTGCACCACGGTAGTGCAGATCCGCATCCGCCACCGGCCACTCGCTCCAGCCGATCGGCACCGGCGCCGAATCGTCGAGGCGAACGCGGTCCACCACGGTCTGCACCTTGTTGCGAATGCCCAGGTGCAGCCGGATCTCGGGCGAGCTGGTATTTGCCATTTCCGAGAGCGGAATGACCATCGTCCGCAGGTCGCCGCTGATCTGACCAAAGTGGCGGACGACGATCCATTCGCCGTTGGCGTCGCGCAACTCGATATAGGGCTCGACCGGGCTGGCGCTGGGGCGGCTGCCGTTCCAACCGTCGATCAGCAGCCTGGCGTTGGCCGGGTCGGCGATCGGTCCAAAATCCAGATCGAAGTAATTGTCGACCCCGGGCTCGACCGGTGCAAGGACGTCGTCGACCTGCGACAACGCGTCCGTCACATCGCGGCCCTGGGCGTCACGGGCAGCCAGCGGAGGCCGCGGCTGCGCCACCGGATAGAACGTGGCGGGATTGGTGTATCCATAGAACGCAGTGTTCTCCGTCGTCGAGTCGAACACCTCGCGGTCCGTGGGATGGTCAACCGCCACCAGCTTTATCTCGTCGAGATACGATATCTCGGCCAGCGTCTCGCGCAACTTGACGAGGATCCGCCCGCGTGCGTCGACAGCCGGCTGGTCGATCTTGAAGTAGCGCGGCCCGTAGAACTGGATGCGCTGCGACAGCGGGTCGGCCAGAGGAAGTCCGATGACCGATCCGGCCATGTCGGACATGTACTGGTACCCCTGGTCGGTGGCGACGAAGATGAAGGGGCAGCTAGACCAGTAGTACTCCCAGGCGATGAAGCTGTCGACGCCGGACCAGGCCGACATGGCGTAGGGGTGGGCAGTGTCCCGCGCGCGTACGCGCCAGTACCAGGTCTGACCATTGCCGTTGGTGCCGACGGTCACCGTCCAGGTCGCAGTGGTCAACCAGGTGGTGGTCACGTAGTTGGGGCTACCAAAGCCGGGGTCGTCGTCGATCTGCACGTAGTAGGCGACCGGATCGGCGTCGGGTGCCACCACTGCGCTCCAGCTGAGCGCGACCGCGATCGCGCCGGCATAGTCGCCGACGTCGGGGGCAGGCACCAGGACTGGTGGCGGCGGACCTGCGATCGAGGAGACAGTGAACCAGTCGACGGCCGAGGTGGCGGAGAGGCAACTGGGGTACGCCACCTCGG
>Ga0315268_10001474_pt1 | contig 27095 bp, 23 predicted proteins | sample C1_top_MG_FD_204535 | JGI IMG/M metagenome (GOLD analysis project Ga0315268, IMG submission 204535) | Sediment microbial communities from Yellowstone Lake, YNP, Wyoming, USA - C1_top | ecosystem: Environmental > Aquatic > Freshwater > Lake > Sediment | place: USA: Wyoming | collected 2017-08-01
ACCGCCAAACTCTCGACCATGCTGACGGCAGAAGGTGGTTCCGCGCGCATGGAACCGGTGGACGTGGACGACACCACGCTGTTCCTGGCCCGCTTTGCCAACGGCGCCGTAGGCAGCATCGAGTCAACGCGCTTCGCGTCAGGCCGCCGCAACCACAATCGAATCGAGGTCAACGGCTCGAAAGGCTCGATCGTCTTCGATCTCGAAGACATGAATCGGCTCCAATACTACAACGCCGAAGATCCCAAGGACGTGCCGGGTTTCCGTCTCGTCCAAGCCACGGAAGGCTGCCACCCCTACATCAGCCATTGGTGGCCGCCGGGGCACGCGATCGGCTACCAGAACACGTTTGCCAACCAGTTCGCCGACTTCTTCCAGGCCATCGCCGAGGACCGCAAGCCGGAGCCGGGTTTCGAGGTCGGCCTCGAAAACCAAAAGGTGCTCGACGCCGTGTCGCGTTCCATCGCCAGCAACGGCTGGGTCGAAGTTGGCTGAACGCCCGTTTAACAAACCTCCCCCAAATCAGAGGAACACCATGAACCGAAACCTCCCCACCACCCGGCGCGAGTTCGTCAAGATTACCTCCGCGGCCGTCCTCGGCGCGTCGTTCGTTCCCATGAGATCGCTCAGTGTCGAAGCCGCCCCGTTGGACACATCGAAGATCAAGAACTTCAACCCTGACATGGAATACCGCCGTTGCGGGAAGACCGGCTGGATGGTTTCCGCCGTCGCGATGGGCGGGCATTTTAAGCGCATCAACCAGATCATCGGCGGTGAGCCGATTGACGCCTATGCGACCGACGTGAACCGGCCCGACTTCGCCAGGAACCGCCACGACGTAGTAAGCCGTTTGATCGGGCGCGGCATCAACTACATAGACGGCTGCAGCACCGATGAAGTTCACGCCTACGCCAACGCGCTGAAAGGCCGCCGCGACCAAATGTATCTCGGCTGCTCGTGGTACGAACGCGAAGCTCGCTTCCCGCAATTTCGCACGGCGAAAGCATTGCTGGGCACTCTCGATGACGGCTTGAAACGGTGCGGGCTGGAGTACGCGGACCTGTGGCGGATCATCTGTCTGACCGACGGCAAAAAGGGAGCTGACGGCAAATATATCTATCCCCACACCGAGGCCGAGTCGGAGGAAATCGCCAACGCCCTGGAGGCGGCGAAAAAGGCCGGCAAGATTCGGGCGGGCGGCATCTCTTCCCACGACCGGCCCTGGCTCGAGCACATGATCACCACGTTCCCTGCCCAAATTGAAGTCATCGTGGCGCCTTACACGGCCAACACCAAGGTTGTGCCGAAAAGCAGTTTCTTCGATGCCATCGCGAAGCACGATTGCGGCTGGTTTGGCATCAAGCCATTTTCCAGCAACGCCATCTTCAAGGGCGACAGTTCACCGAACAGTCCACACGCGAACGCGGACAATCGGACGGCCCGCCTGGCAATCCGTTATATTCTTTGCAACTCCACCCTCACCGCTCCGATCGCCGGACTCGCGAGTGTTCAACAGGTGGATAACGTGGCTTTGGCGGTGGCGGAGCGCCGCAAACTTGACGGGGGCGAACGGGCGGAATTGGACGAGGCTAATCGCTACGCGTCGGCCAACCTGCCGAGCGACTACCAATGGCTGAAGAATTGGGACTACGTCTAAAGAGTGCGTTGAAGTCAGCCAATCATTCCATTATGCGAAAATCTCGCTTGGTAAAAACGGTGACACTGTGTGCTCTTCTCAGCGGTGCGGGGGGCGTCCTCGCGGCGACAGACGAGGCACCCAAATCAGCCGGCCTGCCTCCGCTGGTCGTGGAAGATGACGCGCCGCGGCTGAAGGGGCCATCCCCAAACGCCGGGGAGGCAGCACTTGCAAAACTCAAGAATAAGCAGTCGGGGGCCGACAACTCGGCCTGTTACGTCTGCCACGTGAACTTGCTGGAAGATTCGTTCGCACTGCGGCACGAGCAGGCCAAAATTGGCTGCGCGAAATGCCATGGTGACTCAGTTGCACATGTCGCTGACGAGGCCAATCTCACTCCGCCAGAGGTGATGTTCTCTCCGGAAGCAATCGCTTCCTTTTGCGCCCGGTGTCATTTGACGCACGATGCCCCGGCAGTGGCCGTGCTTGACCGGTGGAAAGAACGCTGCGCAACCAGCACAAACCCACAGCAAGCGCTCTGCACCGACTGTCACGGAAATCACCGCTTTGATAAGAAACGCACTATCTTCTGGGACAAGAAGACAGGCAAATTGCTCTCGGCGAGTGCCCAGACCGGGACAGTCAGCGGAGCTTCGATTTCGGCCGCTTTCGGCAAGGCGTTGCGCGGTGGAATGCAAGTGGCCGGGCGCGCCGAGTTCCGGCAGCGCCCGCTCACGGTGGAGTGCTGGGCCAAACTGAACAGTGCGGATTCCTTTAACATCCTCGTCGCCAGCGACACCAAGTCGTCGGCGGAACATTGGGAGCTTTATTCCGCCGCAGGCAGCGGGACGTTCAGCGTCTTCCAACCAGGTCGCGGCGGCGTTTTCGATTCGGAGGTGAATATTTGCGACGGCAAATGGCGTTATCTGGCGGCGGTCATCGAACCGGAACGCGTACGGTTGTTTGTGGATGGCAAACTCATAAAGGACGCGCCCGCCACGTCGCTCAATGGCGAGCCGCTGCCCGGCAAACTGGCTTTCGGCCAGCTTGTCGAAGGTGACCTCGGCTGCGATGGCGCGGTGGACAACGTCCGCATTTCACGCGGCGCGCGGAAAATCAATGGCGTACCCGCCGGTCCGCTCCCGAAAGACACGACCACAATCGGTTTGTGGAATTTTGAGGAATTATCGAAGAACTCCGCGCCACCAACCAAGTAGCGGAGGTTCGGTCCCGATTTGACCGTACCCAATATGAAAATAACTTCGCGCCCAGACGCCAAAAGGCGATTGCAGGACAATCTCGACGGCAAACCGCCCGGCCCGCTGCCCACGCCGCGCACCTGGAAAAAACCCGCCAAACCTTGACCTGTTCCACCATGTCCGCGCGCATTCTCATCACCCCACGTTCGTTGACCCGCGAAGTCCACCCGGCTTTGCGGCGGTTGCAGGACGCCGGCTACGAGTTGGTTTTTTGCTCGCCGGGCCAGCAGCCCGACGAGAGTGAACTGCGGCGGCGGCTGCCCGGCTGCGTCGGCTACTTGGCTGGCGTGGAACCAATCAGCGCCAATGTGCTGGAAACCGCGAAAGGCCTTCGCGTCATCAGCCGCAACGGCGTCGGCGTGGACAACATTGATCTCGCTGCCGCCCGGCGCTTGGGCATCGCGGTCTGCAAGGCCGTCGGAGCCAACGCGCGCGGCGTGGCCGAACTTGCGATGGCCCACGTTCTCGCGCTGGCGCGCTGGGTTCCCTTCAGCGATAAGAGCATCAAGGCGGGCGGTTGGGAACGGCGCAAGGGCCTTGAACTGGTCGGCAAGACGATGGGCCTCGTCGGCTGCGGGCATGTCGGGAGGCTCGTGGCGAAGCTCGCGCTGGGCTTCGAGATGAACGTGCTCGCCTACGACGTGATGCCGGACAGGTCGTTCGCGCCTTCGCCAGATTTTCGCTACGCACCGCTCGACGAAGTGCTGGCGCAGTCCGACGTGATCAGCCTGCACTGTCCCGCCCCGCCCGACGGCCAGCCGCTGATTGGCGCGGTGGCCCTCGCGCGGATGAAGAAGGGCGTTCTTCTCGTCAACACCGCGCGGGCCGACTTGATTGACAACGCCGCCTTGGCGGCTGCCCTGCAAAGCGGCCAGGTGGCGGGCGCGGCGATGGACGTGTTCAAGTCCGAACCTCCCAAGGACGATCCGCTCGTGGCCAGTGACCGCGTGATCGCCACGCCGCACCTCGGCGGGTTCACGGAGGAAAGCGTGAACCGCGCCGTCCAGATCGCTGTTGACAACCTCCTGATCGAACTCAAGAAAATTCCCCAGCAAGCCTGAACTATGTCACGAGAAACCATTTTGAACCGGGTCGCCGCGCTGGGCGTGGTGCCGGTCATTGCCATTGAAAAAGTCGAAGCGGCCCTCCCGCTTGCCGACGCGCTGCTGGAAGGCGGCCTGCCGGTCGTGGAAATAACCTTCCGCACCGCTGCCGCCGCTGAGGTTATCCGCAAGATCGCGCAGGAGCGTCCGCAACTTGTCATCGGCGCCGGCACCGTGTTGACACCCGCGAACTTGAAAGCGGCCAAAGCCAGCGGCGCGGCGTTCGCAGTAGCGCCCGGCCTGAATCCGCAGATCGTCAAACAGGCGCAGCAGATGGGCCTTCCCTTCGTGCCCGGCGTGGCCACCCCCAGCGACATCGAGGAGGGCCTCGCACTCGGCTGCAAGCTGCTGAAGTTTTTCCCGGCGGAGGCGCTGGGCGGCGTGCCGATGATCGAAGCCTTGTCGGCTCCGTACAAACACACCGGCGTCCGCTTCATGCCCACCGGCGGCGTGAACACGGGCAACTTGGAAGTTTATCTGAAACTGGACACGGTCGCGGCCGTTGGCGGCACGTGGATCGCCAAGAAAGACGATCTGACTGCCGGCAAATGGGACGACATCCGCCAGCGTAGCAAAACCGCGCTGGAGATCGTAGCCAAAGCGCGCGGCCCTCGCTGAGCACGACGCATGGAAGTGATCTTCCAGTCAGGCGGTGCGCGGGTGCTCTTGCAGGCGAGTTTGCCTGACGAGGCGGTGGGCATGGCGTGGCTGGGGCAGGCGGGCTTCGCGTTGCGCCACGCAGGCCGGCGCTGGCTGATTGATCCCTATCTCTCGGATCACCTCGCACGCAAGTATGCCGGCACGGAATTTCCCCACGAACGTATGATGCCGCCGCCTGTCAACGCGGAAGAGATTCGTGATCTCGACCTGGTTCTGTGCTCGCACCGCCATAGCGACCACATGGACCCCGGCTCGCTCCCGATACTGGCGGCGAACAATCCGGACTGCCGCTTCGTGGTGCCGCGGGCGGAGTTGGAGTCAGCCACGAACATCGGCCTGCCCGTGGCGCGGCTCACCCCTGCCAACGCCGGCGACACCATCCGCGTGAGCGACGCCATCGCGATCCACGTCCTGCCCTCCGCGCACGAGACGATCAAGGTGAACGAGCGCGGCGAGCACCACTTCCTTGGATTCATCCTGAAGCTGGGCGGACTCATGCTCTACCATTCCGGCGACTGCGTGGTTTATGACGGGCTGCCTGAACGTCTCCGCTCATGGCGGATTGACCTGGCGCTGCTGCCGGTGAACGGCCGCGGCCGCGGCGTCCCGGGCAACATGACCTTCGCCGAGGCGCACGCGCTTTGCCGCGCTGCTCGAATTCCCGTCCTCGTCCTGCATCACTTCGGTCTGTTCGCGTTCAATACGGTTGACCCCGCCGAGTTGCAGCGCGAAATCACCGCCGTCGGACCCGGCGTGACCTGCTTGTTGCCGACGGTGGAGTGTCACTGGCTTTTCTCAGCGAGTTCCCGGCGTCCGCAGCAACACCAACCGTGACACTGACCAAGATTATCACTACCTTGAAAACCATGTCGAAGCAACCGGCCCCGCAGTCATTCCATCCGCAAAGCCCGGGAAACAGTGCGCGCGCGCCCGGCGGCAACACGCGGATTTCGCAGCCACTGTTCAAGCCCACGGAACGCTTTTGCCTCGATCCCCATTCACCGCTGCCGCTCTATCACCAGATGGAGACGATCATACTGGAGCGGATCAACGCGGAAGCAGCGGTGGGCCGCATGCTGCCCCGGGAGTTTGACCTCGTGAAAATCTTCGGCGTGAGCCGGATCACGGTGAAGAAAGTTACGGACAGCCTCGTGGCGAAAGGAGTGATTCGCCGTCGGCGCGCCTTGGGGACGCACATCGTGGGCTTGGGGATGAAGGAGGATTTGGGCCGGTTGACCGGCTACACGGAGCAGATGGCGGAGCGTGGCCTGAAGGTCGGCACGGAAGTCCTGGGGGTGGGCGTTCACTCGCCCTCGGCCCGGCTTCGCGAGAAATTGCAGATCCAACCCGGCGAGCGGACGCTGTTCATTCAGCGGCTGCGGGGCACGAGCATGGTTTTCCCGATCGTGTTGCTGCGGTCGGAAATCCCGGTCAGCTTCGGGCTGGATCCGAAAGAGGATTACGCCGGGTCGCTCTACGCTTTGATGGAGCAGAAGTACCGAATCCACATCGAGTGGGCGCAGGAAGAAATTTCCGCCTCGCGCGCGACGCGCGAAGAGGCGCGGTTGCTCAAAATCCAGACCGGCGACGTGGTGCTGGTCATGGAGCGGCAGACGTTCACCACGGGCAACCGCCCGCTGGAATTCGTGCGGGCCGTTTATCGGCCGGAACATTACACCTTTTCTGTGCGGCTGAAGCGGTAAATCCGGCCCCATAGACGACGCTCGCGTCTGCTCCCCGGAATAGGTAGCTCACACTATTCCAAACGGTTGTGAGCGACAGCAGGGCAACGAGTGACACTCTTCGGCAAATCAAGCAAGTTTCGGATTTAGGTTTTGATTCTGAAATGTGTTGCCAGAGGGGCCAACGAATTTCCAAAATCAAACATCTGAGCCTCCAATGCTCCACCATGAAAACACCTCTCTTGAAAGCACTGCTGTTGTTCGCCGGACTGCTGACCAACCTGGCGTCGAACGCCGACGAAACCAAACCTGCTCCCGCCCCAGCGCCCTATCCCGACCGGCTTCAATGGTGGACAGATGCGCGCTTTGGCATGTTTATCCATTGGGGACCGGTGAGTCTCAAGGGCACCGAGATCGGGTGGTCTCGCGGCGCGCAGGTGCCGGCTGCGGAATACGACAAACTTTACCTGCAATTCAACCCGACGAATTTCAACGCCGGACAATGGGTCAAAATCGCCAAGCAGGCCGGCATGAAATACATCGTGCTCACGACCAAACACCACGACGGGTTTTGCCTCTGGGACACCAAGCTCACCGATTACAACATCATGAACACGCCGTTCCACCGCGACGTGACTCGGGAACTGGCGGAGGCGTGCCGACAACAGGGGCTGGTCTTCTGTACCTATCATTCGATCTGCGACTGGCGGCACCCTGACTACCCGCTCGGCAGTCCCGGCGGCAAGAGCCAGAAGCCCGACGCCAACATGGATCGCTACAATCAATATCTCAAAGACCAAGTGGCTGAGCTTTTGAAAAATTACGGCCCGCTGGGCGTGCTTTGGTTTGACGGCGAATGGGAGTCGCCCTGGACCGTTGAACGCGGCCAGGATCTTTACCGCCATTGCCGCTCGCTTCAGGATTCGCTCATCATCAACAACCGAGTCAGTAAAGGCCGCGAAGGCATGGCGGGCACGACCGCGCAAACCCGCGAGAATCCGGGCGACTACGATACGCCGGAGCAGACCATCGGCAAGTTCCAGGACCAGCGCCCTTGGGAAACCTGCATGACCATCTGCAACCAATGGGCTTGGAAGCCGAACGATCCGATGAAGTCGCTGAAGCAATGTCTCCAAACGCTCGCGCTCTGCGCCGGCGGTGACGGCAACCTGCTCTTCAATGTCGGCCCGATGCCCGATGGGCGCATCGAACCGCGCCAAATCGAGCGGTTGAAAGAAATGGGCGCGTGGCTTGTCAAGTACGGCGACACGATCTATCGCACGCGCGGCGGACCGTGGAAACCTACGAAGGCCGTCGCAAGCACGCGACGCGGCAATAGCGTTTTTCTCCACGTGTTCAAGTGGGACGGCGACAGCGTCGCGCTCCCCGGCATCCCGGCAAAGGTTCGGCGCGCCAAGGTGCTGACCGGCGGCAAGGCCCGGGTGACGCAGGAGAAGAATCAGATTGTCCTTCGCTTGCAACCGCCGACACCGCTGCCGCCTGACCACGGCGCAGAACTGCTCCTGCCGAGGCGCGTGCCACCGCCGGTCCGCGAGGAGATGGACACAATCATCCAGCTCGACCTCGACCAATCGGCGATGGACATTCCCGCCGTCAGCGTGACACCTGAGGTGCAAGCCTCGCAGCCATGAATTGCATTCTGCCCAAGCACCGGAATGCCGAGCACCGCCTCGGCTCGTTTCAGGGTTTGAATTTCAACTGGCCGAGACGGTGCTCGGCGCTCCTATCCCGGTTAGGGGCACAGAGAGCGAAAAACGTTCGGTTCGTTCACTCCCTCCTCGCGGCTCTCATTTTCACCGCAACCACTACTCTCCCCGCGCCCGCTGCCACCAACGAACTACCCGTCGTCGGCGACGCCCGCGTGAAGGAATTGCAGAACCTCCGATGGGGCATGTTCATCTGCTGGTCGTTCAGTACCTTTTCGGGGAAGGAGTGGACGCCCGGCGTCACCAACCTCGCACTCTTCAACCCCACCGGCTGTGACACCGGGCAATGGGTCAAGACGGCCAAGGAAGCCGGCATGGGCTACATCCTGTTCCTCACCAAGCACCACGACGGCTTCTGCCTCTGGGACACGAAGACCACGGATCGCAAGGTCACGAAAAGTCCGCTGGGTCGCGACGTGCTCGCCGAACTGAAAAAGTCTTGCGACCAGCACGGCATCAAACTCGCGCTCTACTTTTCCGAGGGCGACTGGACGTGGGCGGGCTCCGTGCCAGGCGGCAAGAGCGGGCCGAACCCGGAGATGAAAAGGGCGCAACTTCGCGAACTGCTCACCAACTATGGCCCGATCGAATACATCTGGTTCGATCACGCGGTCGGCGACGGTGGGCTGAGTCATGCGGAAACGACTTCGTTCTGCAAAGCCCTCCAACCGGATTGTTTCATCGGCTTCAACCACGGCCCGCCCGCCGGTGACATCCGGCTTGGCGAGCTGGGCCATCCCTCGCCGCTGACCGACGAAACCGGCGCGGGCTTCAACGCCAAACACATCAAGGGCTACACCGGCCATCGCCTCGCGGAGTTCACCTATCCGATCCAGCCCAAGCACGCCGGCGGTGCGATGTGGTTCTACTCGCTGCCGAAGCACGACCAGCTCTGCCTCCCGGCGGAGAAGATTTACGCGGATTACCTCGGTGCGGTGAAGTACGGCAACATCTTTTCCCTTGATGTCGGGCCGGACTATGCCGGACGCTTGCGCGACATTGACGTGCAAACACTCCGCAAGGTCGGCGAGATGATACGAAGTGGTCCAAACATCCCCCCTCCAACCAAGCCATGAGTACACCCATTGGTCAACTCGACTGGGGAATTATTGCCATCTATCTGGTCGGCGTCGTCGGCCTCGGTGTCGCGGCGGGATTTCTGCGGCGCAAAGGCGAGCGCGGCGGCGAGGGCGGGCATTACTTTCTCGCCGGCAACACTCTCAAATGGCCGGTCATCGGTCTGGCGATGTTCGCGGCGAATATCTCCACCGTCCACCTCGTCAGCCTCGCGGAGGCGGCTTACAAGTTCGGCCTCGTGTTTGGCAACTTCGAATGGATGGCGGGTTTCACACTCATCCTGCTTTCGCTTTTTTTCGCGCCGCTCTATCTCCGCTCCAAAGTCGCCACGCTGCCGGATTTTCTGGAACGCCGCTTCAACCGCAATTGCCGGGACGTGCTGGCGGTCGTCTCGCTTTTTTCCGCGCTGGTCATTCACATGGGCGTGGCGCTGTTCACGGCGGCGTATGTGTTGCGCGGGATTCTTGGCCTGGGGCCGGGTGCCACGATTCTGAGAATGGATGCGCTGTGGTTGTTCATCGTCGCGCTCGGGGTCTTGACCGGGATTTACACGATGCTCGGCGGTTTGCTGGCGGTTGTCTGGACGGAGAGCGTGCAAACGGTGCTGCTGCTCGTTGGCGCAGTGGTGATCACCGTCGTCGGCTACTTCAAGGTTGGCGGCTGGACTCACCTCGCGCAAACGCTGGCGTCACATTCGCATCCGCTGGCCCCGCCGGGTGGCGATGTCACGTGGGGCACGGGCAACTTCCTCAACCTCGCGCGATCCGCCGACGACCCATCGGGGCTGCCATGGTATTCCATTCTGCTCGGCTATCCGGTGATCGGTATTTGGTATTGGTGCTGCGACCAAACCATGGTGCAGCGCGTGCTGGCGGCGAAGGACGAACGGCACGCGCGCCTCGGCCCGCTGTTTTGCGCGTTCATCAAAATCCTGCCCGTGTTCATCTTCGTGCTGCCGGGCGTGATTTGCGTGGCCCTCGTGCAGCAGAATGCCTTTGGCGGCGATGCTCCCAAGACGGCGGCGGACACCTACACCTTCCTGGTCACGCATCTGCTGCCCGTCGGTCTGAAGGGCCTAGTCGTGGCGGCGATGCTGGCGGCGGCGATGCAGACCTGTTCCGCGGCGCTCAACTCCACCGCCACCCTCGTCGCCTACGATCTCTTCAAACGCCACAACCCGGCGATCAGCGACCACAAGCTCGTCACCATCGGCAAAGTCACCACCGTGGTCGGCACCCTCCTCGCCATCGTCTGCTCGCCGTTGTTCGGGCACTACACGACGATTTTTGAGGGGCTCAACAAACTCATCTGCTACATCGCGCCGCCCATCACCGCCGTGTTTCTGGCCGGCGTGTTTTGGAAGAAGGCTTCCGGTCGGGCCGCGTTCCTGACGCTCATTGCGGGGTCGGCCATGGGGGCGGTGATGTTCGTCATGGATTTCTGGCGCAAGAACATCGCCGCCGGGCTGCACGATTTCAGTCCCGGTCTCGCCGGCGCGCACGAGACTTTCTGCCGTTACTTCATCAACGACTGGATGCTCAGTTCGTTCTACATGCTGGTCGCGTGTTGCGGAATTTTATGGATCGGCTCGAAGCTGATGCCGGAAGCGGTGAAGGACGAGGCGAAGCTGCTGATCTGGGAAGACTGGCGCGAGCCGTTGCGCGGCGAGGCGGGCGGACGCGGCTTGGGCAACTACCGCGTGCTCACCGTGGTCGTGCTCGCGACTTTTGTTGTGCTTTATCTGATTTTCCGTTAACCAAGATGTTAGGTACCACTGCGCCCATGTTGGACAAACATCCAGTTTCGCCAGACGAAGCGTTATACATCGGTGTAGGACTGGTGACCGTATCCGCCATCTTTTTGTTTTCTGTGCTTTGGCGCTATCAGTGGTTGCTGGGATTTACGATTATGCGTGTATTACTGCGGTGGGGTCGAGGCAGTTGGAGTTTCCCGGCATCTAGGCTGGGAGCATTTACTGGTGGCGCCGTGGGTCTCACGATTGGCCTGATGCTCATGGATTTCCATTTCGGCGTGCTATCAAAGCGAACATGGTCAGAAGTGATCCTTGCACTGTTACCATTTGTAGTTGGTGTTGCTATTCGTGATTACATCTTGCATAAACGACGTGTCTAACATGCGCTACAGCACCGTCCCGCTTGGGCAGTCGGACGGTCCGGGAAACTTTCAACGCGACCATTGCAGCCGGAGCGCATCCTCGACTGCGGGCGTTGAGCTTGGTCGTTGCTCCTGATCAGCTTGCTCGCCCCGTCGGATAGGGCCGGGTAATGCCACGGGGTGAGCCGGTTGCGCGACGCTGTATTTGATTTTCCGTTAACCAAAAAGAAAGACGCTATGAAACACATCAAACAAATCCCACTGCTGCTCCTGATCGGCTTGCTCGCCGGTTGCGCGACGCAACAACCGCCGCAACGTATCGCCTGGGTCACCGGGCTTAAACCCGAAAAGGCTGAATACTACCGCCAGCTTCACGCCAACCCGTGGCCCAGCGTGAACAAAATGATCAAGGAGTGCCACATCCAGAACTTCTCGATTTATCAGCGGGAAATCGAGGGCAAGACCTACCTCTTCGCCTACCTGGAATACACGGGCAAGGATTTCGACGCCGACATGAAGCGCATGGCCGCTGATCCAGAAACGATCCGCTGGTGGAAGGAAACCGATCCATGCCAATCGCCGTTGCCCGACGCGGCGGCCAAAGGAAAGATTTGGGCGGACACGAAAGAGGTTTACCACCTGCGCTGAGCAACCGTTCCTGATGCTCGTCCGTCAGCCCGGCAACTTCTCCGATTCGAGAACTCGTGATCCACGATCCCAGCCATCGTTCGCCGCCGATCGTTGCGGAAGAAATCAGGCTTGCGCCGCGGGAAAAGGAAGTTCTGCGTGGCCTCGTCGGTGAGTTGGCGCGCATCGCCGCGCTGCCGGTGCATCGCGAGAAGGCCGAGCTTTGGCGGCAACTTAACGACCTCGAATCCGCCCGGCCGATGGTGTGGATCAACGAAATTCCGTGGCACGAGATGAATGTCGGCGGCGAGTTGACGCTCCAGACCGAACACCCGTGGGCGCGCGATTGGGAGACCACGCTGCGCCAGACGCTCTACCAATGGCAGCATCTGCCGGCGGATATGATCGTGTCCGATTTCATCGAGTGCCCGCTCGCCATCGAGAGCACCGACTTCGGCATCATCGAGGATGTGGACGTGGCGAAGACCGACGAGGCGAACCCGATCGTGTCGCGCCACTTCAACATCCAGATTCGCCAGCCCGAAGATCTCGACAAGATCAAGATGCCACGCATCACGCACAACCGGACCGCCACCGAGTTCCGTTTCGCGGCGATGAGTGAAATCTGTCAGGGCCTTTTGCCCGTGAAGCAAGTCGGCCAGACGCACATCTGGTACACGCCGTGGGATTATTTGATCCGTTGGTACGGCGTGACCGAGGCGCTGCTCGATCTCCACGACCGCCCGGATTTCGTGGACGCCTGCGTGCAACGCCTCGCCTCCGCCTGGATGACCGAGCTGGATCAGTTCGCGGCGCAGAACCTCCTGTCGTTCGACAGCAACAACACGCGCATCGGCTCCGGCGGCTACGGCTACACCAAGACCCTGCCCGCCGCCGCTCCTGCGATGGGCGTCCAGCCGCGCCAAATGTGGGGTTGTTCCAATGCGCAGATTTTCTCGGGAGTCTCGCCGGAGATGCACTGGGAACACGCCTTGCGGCACGACCTGCCATGGCTCTCGCGCTGGGGACTGAACTACTACGGTTGTTGCGAACCGCTCGACTTCAAGCTGGACCTGCTCCGCCGCATTCCGAACCTGCGGAAAATTTCGATGAATTACCGCATCAAGGTGGACCGCGCGGTGCAGAACGTGCAGGACCAATACGTGTTCAGTTACAAGCCCAACCCCGCGTTTTTCGCCGAAGATAATTTTCGCCTGCACGAGATGCGCGCCGAGTTGCGCGCCGTGCTGGAGCGGGCGCGTGGTTGCCACGTCGAACTCATCATGAAGGACATCTCCACCGTGCGTTACCACCCGCAGCGGCTCTGGGAGTGGGCGCAGATGGCGATGGCACTGGCGGAGGAGTTCAAACGATGACCGGGGATCGGAGTTTGGGTGGTGGCACATTTTCAAACCGCTTGGCGCATCTTGACGTTCCAAAAGAAAACCCCGGCGCTCTTTCAAGCGTCGGGGTTGTCGCTTTGGTAGGGCGCGCAGTCCCCTGCGCGCCGCGGCTCGCACGGAGTGCAAGCCCTACCTTTATGCCGGTGGCGGCGTGGGAGTCGGCGGTGTTGGAGTGCCACCATGACCGCCGCCGGTGTCCACGATGATGCGGGCGCGTTTCCAGGCTTCGACAAATTGCTTGCCGGCTTCCGTGCCGTCGAATTGCAAAGCCAGGTCGTCCATGTCATTCACAAATTCCATGAGCGCGGCGGTGTCCGTTTCCACTTCCTTCAACAGCGCGCTGCGGTTGACGATCTGGCCGCGCGGCGTGCTCATCACGTTGCTGAAACCGGTGATGGCTGCCGTGAGTGCGGCCACGCGAGCGGCGGTAACGCCGCGTCCGGCCACGTCCGCTTCGGCGACGGCGGCGGTGCCGAGGTCGCGGATGGCGGTGGTCTTGTTGACCAGTTCCTGCGTCCGCAATTTCATGATCTCGCTCTTGCTCACGTCCACCTTGCCGTGCCGGTCGAGGTCGCCAGATTTCTTGAAGTGAACGGCCAGCGCGCGGGCCAGCACAAATGCGGCATCTTCCAGCACGGTTTCGGCCACCGACTTGGCATCGGCCGCGCCGCCGGTGGCGGCATCGGCCTGGGCGGCTTTGGCGGTGATCGCGCCGTAATCGGTCTGAAGATCCGTCATATCCGCGCCGAAGTCGGTGGGCGGATTGCCATCCCAGACGGGTTTGTAATCGGAACTTTGGGCGACGGTGATACAGGCGCCCACCATATTGAGTTGGTTTTGCAGTCGGAGGTTCATGGTCTGTTTCGTTTTTGTTTTTTGGGTTTTTCTACACTTATCCCGCAACCGGTGACTTCGGCGCGGTCCCGGAGCGACTCCGCCTCGGCGATGAGTTTTGAGAAAGGCACTTCCAACGCCTCGGCAATCGCACTAGCCGTGTCCAAACTCGGATTGCTCAAGCCGCGCTCAATCATGCCAACGTAGGTTTGGTGCAACCCCGCCTTTTCCGCGAGGGCCTGGCGGCTCAACTTTTTTGCGGTCCGGCGCTTCTGCAAGGCCAGAGCAAAGGCATCCGAGAAATCCAGACGGCGGCGACGCATCGTGCCAATCTTCCGTCGCTGGATGATGAGTCTGCCGAGTCAGCCAGCGGTTCTGGTTGAGCCATTCACTGGTGGCGGAATTATCAGCTTGACCGCCGCTTTCGAGCAACTGGCTGACCGCGTTGTCATGGTGGAACTTGATGCACAAATCGCCGCAGTTTGGGAAACCATTCTTGGCGGTGACGCTAAGTGGCTTGCCAAACGTCTGCTCAACTTTGAACTCACAACCGAAACGGCAAAAGCCGAATTGGCAAAGCCTCCACGCTCCCGGCGCGAATTTGCGTTTCAAACACTGTTGAAAAACCGAACTGCTCATGGTGGCATTTTGGCTGAAGGTGCCGGCGTTCTGAAGCATGGTGAGAACGGAAAAGGAATTCTCTCGCGTTGGTATCCGCAAACAATCGCCCGACGAATCGCGAACATCGAATTCGTAACCAAGCGCCTTCAGTTTATCCACGGCGATGCTTTTGAAATAATGACCGAATACCGCAAAGACCCAAGCGCGGCCTTCTTCATTGATCCGCCATACACGGCAGGCGGCAAGCGCGCCGGCTCTCGGCTGTACACTCATTCAGAAATTGACCACGAAAGGCTTTTCTCCGTCTGCGAAAAACTCCGCGGCGACTTCCTGATGACTTACGACAATGCGGAGGAAGTGCGCGCGCTAGCAGAGCGGCACGGGTTCTTAACCAAACCCGTGGCCATGAAAAACACACACCACGCCGAAATGTCAGAACTTCTCATTGGCCGAAATCTTGATTGGGTTGATGACGGCGGCATTTTCCGTGAGGAGATCATTCCTTACAGACTCACCACTGATTCAACGGAACCAAGGAGACATGGGAAAAAAACCAAATCTAAGTAACGGCGCCCTGCGAGAGATAGATCGCTTCTTCAAATCCGACCCCGCCATCATTGTCCCGTTGACAGTAAAGGAAATCTTGGACGAGCAGATTGCGAGGAAGCTGGCGTAAACGTCAGCGTTACCAATGGACACCCCGAGCAATCAACAGAAGGGCGATGCGCTTGAGAACGCAGCGAAGCTCATAATCGAAGCCGTTCTCGAGTCTGACCCGAAGCACAAAGGACAAAAATTCACCGTCGCGACCAAAGTTCGCGACATGACTTCGGGGGTTCCAAACGAAATAGACGTGTTGGTGACGGGTTGTCCAAATACAGACTACGAGGCGAAGTTTATTTTTGAATGTAAGAACTGGAAGGAGCCTGTCGGAAAAGATGTGGTTCAGTTATTTTCAAAGGTGGTTGACGCAGTACGGGCAACGCGCGGATTCCTCGTAGCAAGGTCAATAACCAAACACGCCAGCCAGCAAATAGAAATGGAGCCTCGGGTTCGATTCATTCGTTGCTCGGATGATTTTCTCAGTCCATTGAGCTCGGCCGAATTGATCCATACTGATCAGGAGGTTTTTCCACCGAGTGTAACCCTTAAGTGGCGGACGTACTCGTCAGGAAACAATCCCATGCAGTTGGATCCCAAAAAGGTGAATTGCCTTCTAAATGGCAGCCAAGTGGACTTTTTGAGGTACATTAGCTCACAAGTCGACGAAATTGTTGACGAAACCAGGAAGGAAAACCCTTTCAAATTCAGCAACGAAGGAACTCACTTGATCGAAACTGGACGAGAAATGCGCTTCTCAGAAAATGAACTCGTAATTGATGGCTTAGATGTTGAATCCATCGTTATCCCGTTCTACTCCTTCGTTAAATGTAAGCGACATAAGCTCGTTTCAAAATTTGAGCTTGAAGGCCGCGGACAAGCGTTCACGTTTGAGCCAATTGACACCGGAGACCCAGAGAACCCAATAGAGATACAGATTGTCACCCGATTTAAAAACGCATCATAACGTGAAAATTCCAAAATCTGTTTCCGAGTTACCAAAGTTTGAACAACTGCCGCCCGAACAGTGTACCCGAATTCGGAAATGGATTGCAGAGTTGGAGAGTGCGTTGAGAGTCCGATTGTTAATTCACTGTCATTGGTGGCGACCTTAAAACCCGGTCTGGTTCTTGTCCAGCAGGCGTTTTGTGGAAATCTGCGTAAAGCATTGATTTCCGGAATGTTGCTGACAAAACACCACCTGTTCTCAGCCATTTTCCTGCTGGGGGCGGCGGTGCGGCGGGTGTAGATGCGGATTTCCCCAATGTTTGCGGTCATTTCCCGAATGTCGGCGGCGATTTCCTGACTGTAAGTGGCGATTTCTGACCAGTTGATGGCGGTTTCCCGGCTGTCGGCGGCGTTTTCCCGGATGTAAATGCCGATTTCTTCGTTGTCGGAGGCAATTTCTCGGATGTCAGCGGCGATTTCCCGGCTGCGGCTGGCGATTGATTGAAGGTAAATCCCGCTGGTAGGGCGGCGTCACTCCGTGCGCGCCGGGCGGATATTGTCACTGGCAAAATGCGGCGCGCACGGAGTGACGCGCCCTACCAACGCGTGGCGAGTCGTAAAACTTCAAACTGTACAACTACCCGGCTTCTTGACATCCTCCTGCCCGTCTGACACCGTGCCGCTCAGAGTGAGCACAAATCAATTCTCCCTCACCCGCGTCGCGTCAAAAAGGAAATCCCTATCGATAATAATCTTTTCGTATCTGCTGTTTCTCGGAGGACTTTCGCTTGCCGCCGAGGATGCCCGCAGCATTCCGGTCGGACAACGGCAATTGTTTCTGGACGATGACGCTATTGGGAAGATCGAGAATCTCAAGCGGACGCTTCATCAACCGCAAAAGCGGGGTGCAGTCATCCGCAGCGCGAATCCTGCCCAGACGATCCAGACACGGACAGCGCCGGTGTGGGATCCTGAGGCGAAGCTCTTCAAGCTGTGGGTCATCGGCACGGATCAACCGCTGCGCGTGAGCAGTGACGGGCTGCATTGGACTGCCGGCCCCAAGCCCGACATGCAGATCGACCATGCGGTCTACGACCCGCGCGAGGCCAATCCAACGCGACGTTTCAAGGCGGCGCTGCTGAACGAAGGCTTCGCGGTTTCCCCGGACGGTGTGCGGTGGACGAAGCTGGATGTGCCGGCCGTGCCGAGTAGCGACGAAGGCAACTTCAGCTACGATCCACAGGAGGGCCTGTTCATCCACTCGGTAAAGCGCAGCGGTCCCTTTGGGCGGGCGGTGGCCATTGCCACCAGTCGAGATTTCAAGACGTGGCGCGACTATGGCGTCGTGTTCCACGCCGACGAGCTCGACCAGGAAGCGGGCGGTAAGAACATCCAGGCGCGCGCCGCCGACCCAACGTTGCAGCAGGCACTCTATGACGCCCCGCGGGTGCACAACGTGGATGTCTACAACATGGGAGTGTTCCGTTACGAAGGAATTTACATCGGTCTGCCCGCGCTGTTCCACGCGACCGGACCAGTGCCAAACTATCCCAACACCGACGGGTTTCATCTGATTCAACTGGCGTGCAGCCGAGACTTGAAGTCCTGGCTGCGGCTGGGCGATCGGAAAACATTCATTGGTCCGTCGCGGCTGGACAGCGGTGCATACGATCTGACGCAAATCTTGCCGCCATCCGCTCCGGTGGTGAGGGACGACGAGTTGTGGTTCTACTATACGGGTCTGAAGTATCGAGCATCCTTCACGTATGTCGGAGTATATCCCGATGGAAAGACGGTCCCGATGCCCGGCAGAGACCGCGACACGGGCGCCGTGTGCCTAGCCGTGCTGCGGCGCGATGGTTTCATCTCGCTTGACGCGGGTGAAGAACCGGGATCGCTGCTGACCAAACCGTTCAGGCTCAGTGGGACGACGCTTCACGTCAACGTCGATGCCAAGTCCGGCGAGGTTGACGTGACGGTGCTCGACGGCGGCGGCCAGACGGTTGCCGTTTCCGAACCGGTCACTGGGGACCTGCCCCGTGCGGTACTCCGCTGGAAGTCCGGCAATTTTGACAACGTCAAAGGGAAGACCGTGAGCCTTCGATTCGCTCTTCGCAAAGCACGGCTCTACTCGTTCTGGTGCGAATGAAAAATCGGCATAACCCAAACTCGATATGAACTGCGCAGCGCAAAAAGGAAATTCCTATCAATTTCAATTCGGACGTATGTGGTCAGTGATATCAAGGACCAAGGTTCTAGGGCTCTTTGTATCGGTTCTCACGCTCTACTCACCCGATAGAGTTTATTGCGCTGACGGACAAGACACGCTTGTTCCGGCGGATATGCCGGTCAATGATGTGCCGCTGGGCGCATATCTACCCTGGGAGTTCACCAGCGACTACTGCAAACGTGCTGGTATGGACCAATGGCAGTATGTGGAGAAAATCGTCAAACGCGCCAAGGAACAGAATATTGACACGTTATGGCTGGTCAACATCCAGTTGCCGGATCTCCAGAAACTGCTGAAGATCACAATTCCCGCCGGCATAAAGGTGCTTCCATGCCTTGGAGAAATAGAGCCGAGGAACCACGGATTGAAGCTGGACGCTGCCGTCCCTTCAACATTCGAAGCGCCATTGGCACACTATGCTGAAGAAGTCCCAGACATCGTAAAGGCTCTCGGAGAAGACAAGAAAGGCATCCTGGCTTGGGTGCTTGGGGACGAACCAGCAGATGCTAACATCATCATTTTGATGGAACACCTGCGCAAATTGTTTAGAAAAGCCGACCCGGACCGCCCAGTTCTGACTGTTAACACGTGGACGCGCTCGGCTGAACTACCGGCCAAGACCCGCATCACTACTTTCTGTGTAGACCTGTATCCGTTCTTCGGACGCAACAATCCCAATGGTCCCTTCACCCCCGATGCATCGCGGAATTTCTTCACCGTCAACGCGCAGCGGTTGGTAGAGGAGGCGGGACGCGACGGTCGGTCGGCATGGGTGATGGGCCAGGGCTTTGCGGATGTAGGGGGGCCATCTGCCGCCGACAAGCATGGGGCGGTGACCGTATTGCCGGGCGGCATGTTGTGCTGGCGTCCGCCAACAATCGCGGAGATTCGCTGGCAAATATGGGAGTCTTTTCGCTGCGGCGCCAAGGGGTTCCTGTTCTTCACGCTCTTTTACTCCGACGAATCCCAACCGTCGGCGCCGCCAATTACCGACACCGATCTTCAGAGTGCAGTGCTACATCGCAAAACCTATATCGGCAGGACTACCCTCCTGGATTTCCAGGCGGAACCGACCCCGATGCTAGAAGAGGCGTCAAAAACCTTTAGCCGCATAAAACCACACAAGAGCCTGATTCTTTCGCTTAAACCCACTATGACGGAGTGGATTCAGGGCAACAAATTTCTGAAAGTGGGCAATTTTACCACGGACAATCCCAATGTGAATTACTGCATCATCGTCAACCACGACCTGAAGCGAAAGCAGAGCGCAAAGCTCATCGTCGGGGTAACCATAAAGAGCATATCGGACGTGCTGGCCGGCAAAAAGCTGAAGCTGACTCCTCTGGGCTGGTACGGAGGCAACAACAGCATAGAAATTGAACTTCCATCCGGAGACGGAACCATACTCAAACTCGAGCGCTGAGAACGCTTTATGCCGGAGTTTGAGATGTATCCGATTGTAAAATCAGGTGGCCCTTGATATTGCTTTCCCGCGAGACGTTCTATGAAAGGCATGTTTGACACCGTCGCGAAGTCCGACCACCCCGCCCAAAGGACGGAGAATTGCTTGAAGAAACTCCAGCGCATGAACCAGGCGCTGCGGCACGAGGAGCCGGATCGTGTACCTATCAGCGATTTCTTCTGGGGCAGCTTCACCGAGCGCTGGCGCAAGGAACTTGGCCTGCCTGCCGACGCGAATCCTTATTATCACTACGACCTCGACTGGATCGTCACCGTGCCGAACATGGATCCTTGGATTCGCCCGTTCGAGACGTTGAGCGAAACCGCCGAGGAAGTGGTGGTGAAGACCGGTTTCGGCACCATCATGCACAAGCATTTCGAGTTTCCCATGCCGGAGATGCGCGCGTGGGAAACCGACACGTTCGAGAAACTGGAGCGCGCCTTGTTCGACGATCCGTGCGACCGGCGGCGCTTCTTCGCGGCGGGCGACAACCAGATCGCCGGCGTGGGCGACGGTTTCCAACGCAACTCGCCCGCATGGATTGAAACCGTGAAATCGCTTTGGCCCGACTTCCCGGTTTACGGCAGCATCATCGAGGCGAGCGAGTGCCTCACCCGACTCATCGGCCAGGAAAACGCCATGATGTGGATGGCTGAATACCCGGAGCGCATGGGCGCGGTCATTAATCGCATCGGCGCATTTTATCTCGAAATGGCCAAGGCTGAGATCGAAGCGGGCGCGGGTTTGCTCGATGGGTTCGTGATCTGGGGCGACGTGGCCTACAAGAAATGCACCTTCATGTCGCCGCGCTACTGGCGAGAGTTCTTCAAGCCGTGGGTCGCGCAAATGGCCGAGGCGGCGCACGCCGCGGGCTTGCCGGTCATTTACCACGGTTGCGGCAACGTGAAGGCGATCTTCCCCGACTACATCGAGATGGGCATTGATGCCTACAATCCGCTCGAAGTGAAGGCCGGCATGGACGTGGTGGAGTTGCGCCGGCAATACGGCCACCGCATCGGCTTCTGCGGCAATAGCGACATCCAGGTTTGGGAAAGCGGTGACCGCGCCGCCATTCGTCGCGAAGTGCTGCGCAAGCTCAATGCAGCAAAGGGCGGCGGGTTCATCTTCCAATCTGACCACTCCGTCAGCAGCAGCGTGTCGGGACACACCTACGATTACATCGTGAAACTCGTGCGCGAGTATGGGAAGTATCCGATTCAACTCGGCGAGTTTGAGGAACCAGTCTGAGAAAACCACGCGAACCAACCAAACAACCATGATCTTCTTTCACTCTCGTCAACGGCCCGCTTCTTCAGTCCCCCGGCTCCAACTCCTCACTTTCTTTGCCGCTGCCTGCCTGTGTGCGCCGGCGGTCCTCGCTTCCGATGTCCTTGTTCCCCTCAGTCTCCGCGACATCCAAGTTGGCGGCGAGATTGGACGCCGCATTACTGTCACCGTGACGAACAACCTGCTCGTGCTCGACGCCGACCGGGATTTTCTGCCGGCGTTTCAGAAAAAGACGGCCCTCGGCGGCTACATCGGCCTCGGCAAATTGATTGATGCCACCGTGAAATTCGCCGCCTACACCGCCGATCCGCGCGTGCTCGCGTTGAAGCAGTACCTCGTTGAAGAGACGCTCAAGGCGCAGGAACCCGACGGCTACATCGGCATCATCGCGCCACCGCAACGCGTCCGCGGCCTTTGGGACATTCACGAAATGGGCTACGTCATCTGGGGTTTGCTGACCGACTACGAGTATTTCGGCAACGAACGGTCACTCGCCGCCGCGCGCAAGGCGGCTGATTACCTCGTGCGGAATTGGTCCGCGCTGCCCAAGGATTGGGGACAGCAGACCGACGTGGCGCAAAATGTTGCCGTCACCGGCATCGAGCGCACGATGCTGGCACTGCACCGCCAGACCGGAGCAGCCTCGTATCTCGATTTCGTCACGAAGACGCGGGCGTTGCCGGAATGGGATCTACCCATCGTCATCGGGCGACGGTCTGGCATCGAAGGTCACATCTATGCCTACATGGCGCGCTCCCTCGCGCAGCTCGAACTCTATCGGACCCAATCCGACCGCCGCCTGTTGAACCAAACAGACCAGGCGCTCGACTTCATGCTGCACCACGACGGCCTGCACATCACCGGCGGCACCGGCCAATGCGAGATTTGGACTGACGACCAGGACGGTCGCGGCGATCTCGGTGAAACCTGCGCCACGGCGTATCAACTCCGCGTCTATGACAACCTGCTCCGGCTCCGGGGCGATGCGCGCATGGGCGATCTCATCGAGCGCACGATCTACAACGCGCTCTTCGCCGCGCAATCGCCAGATGGCCGCCGCCTCCGCTACTTCGCGCCGACCGAAGGCGGGCGCGTTTATTGGCCGACCGACACCTACTGCTGCCCGTGCAACTTCCGTCGCATCGTGTCCGAACTTCCCGCGATGGTGTTCTACCACGCTCACGACGGCGTGGCCGTAAACCTCTACACGAAAGCGACAGCGAAGTTGTCCGTGGGCAAGAACGTGCCGCTCACGATCCGCCAGGAAACCGATTACCCGAACTCGGGCCGCATCCGACTGCAACTTGATCCGGCGCGGCCCGTAAAGTTCCCGCTGCAACTCCGCATCCCCGCGTGGGCGCGCGGCGCGAACGTGACCGTCAATGGCCAGCCCGCCAAAGGCGCCGTGAAGTCAGGCGCGTTTTTTGAAGTGACTCGCGAATGGAAGTCCGGTGATCAGGTCATGCTCGACCTGCCGATGTCATGGCGCTTGGTGAAGGGACGTCAACGCCAGGCGGGGCGTGTGGCCGTGATGCGCGGCCCGCAACTCTACTGCCTCAATCCCGCCCAGAACGCCGCCCTCGCCAAACTCGATGGCACCGAGTTGGGCTACCTCGCGCTTGATCCCTCGTCGCTGACTGACCCGGTGCGGAGCGACGCCGTGCGCCCCGATGGCCTCGGCTGTCGCGTGCAAGCGTGGAATCCTGGCTTTAGCCTTGAAAAGAAAAGCGACTTGACGCTGACGCTGACCGAGTTCCCGGACCCCGACGGCAAGGCCACTTACTTCCGCCTGCGCGATTTCAGTGTTGCGGTGGATGACGAGTTGCTGGCCGGGAAGATCAAGTGAAATCAAAAACGAACCGTGAATCTAAATTCTGAAATCAGGAAGGGTGTTGCCGCGGCAGCCCAAAATTTCACTCTGCTGAAACATCTGCCTAGGTGGCTCATCAGCGTAATGGCCATGTCTGCCTGTCTGGCGGGTGAGGCCGTGAAGCCGGTCTATGTGATCCCGAACTTTCACCCGGCCAGTCGCGGCTGGCTCGCCGACTGATCCACGGAGCGGAACTATTGCGCCAATTCCTACTTCGATCATCTCGACCGCGTGCGCGATGACGCGACTTACAACTTTGCGCCGCAGCGGCCAGAAACTGGCGGCGGGGCATCGTTGTTTTCATAAAGATAGTGACGGAAAGATTTTAATTGTCACTCGCTGGGCCATGAACCGCGCCGGGTAGCCGCCAAGTTTAATTTCCAGGCCGCAAGGTTGCCAGCGCGGGTTCCAAACGCAAACCGTCCCGGCCCAGGACCACGCCGAGTTTCTGGTTGATGGCGACTTCGACGGGGTCGGGGCCTTTTTGGTTCTGGCGCTTGCGGAATTCACGGCGCAGCCACCAGTAGCCCGAGTTCCAGGAATAGAGGATGTGTCCGTGCGGTTTGCCGGTCACGGTGCTGATGGACTCGTTGAACGCCGGCATGAAGGCGAGTTCCTTCTCGATGCGCCAGATCAGGTGTTGATCCACCTCGGCGGCGGGCATGCCGTGCAATCCCGCCACCAGATAATTGGCCGCGTCGCAGAGAAACCACGACCCGCCGTAAACGTAACTGCCGTTGTGATTCGGCAGCAGGGAGCCATCCGCCTGCGAGATGACGCGCATTCCGTAGGGGGTCTGCACCCGCGCCGTGGTGCGCATATGCGCCTGGACGGAGGCGTCGTCGAGAACTTTGCGGCCGAACATCGCGTAAGTGAGCGCCGCGCCGTAGAGCGTGTCCTGGCCGATGCGGTCAGCCTGTTTGATGCTCGTGGGGAAATAACCCCCCACCCGGTTGAACATGCGCCGGTAGCCCGCCATAGCCCGATCTATGTCGGCGTCGGTGACGGAAAAGCCGAGTTCGCGGGCGGCCATCAATGCGCCGCAGTGGAAGCCCTGGTTGCTCACCGGCGCGTCGTCATCGTCGTATTCGAGGATATCCATGTAGGTCTTCCACCCCTTTTTGCTCGGTGCCCCGGCCAGTGGCGGGGGGAAGAAAACTCCGTTGGTTTCATGCTGGCGGATGAAGTCAAAGGCGGTTCGGGCGAGAGGTTGGTTGACCTTGCCGCCGGCCCGTTTGGCCAACGCCGACCAGATGAGATAATATTGGGCGTTGTCTTCGTAAGTGACGCGGTTGGCAAAAACGCTGCGATAGGCTTCGGTCATTTTCTCCGGATCGGCCAATCCCTGCGCCAGGTAGAAACCGTCGCTGACCCATTGTTTCCAGCCATAACCAATCCCGGAAATGAAAACATAACGACCCTCGTCGCGCATGAGATTTCGCCGGCAAAGCAGATAGGACGTGTTGCGGAGAATGGCTTCCAGGGCCGAATGATTCCAACCTTTGGCGTTGGCCAGGGCGAGATGCGCAGCCAACTGAACGTCGTATTGCGACTCGGCTTGCTCGGCGAACAGCCAGGTCACATAACTCCTGGTCTCACCGGCGGCCAATGATTGCCACCCGTCCATCTGATATTGGTACTTATCCTTCGCGTCATACTTGATGGTCAGCTCGTACGGGTCCCGGCCATCGCCGTTCATCACCGCCAGCTTCCGCCCGGTCGGATCCACCAGCATCAGACAGCGATTCTCCCAAAGCGCCGGCGAATCCGCCACGACGCCGAAAACGCGGCCATCCTGTCGAAACGCCGCCATCGGAAAAGTTTGTCCCGCGGTGGCGGGATACTCCGGGCTTCCGCCGAGCGTGTCATAGACTTTGCGATTTGCTTCGGCGCCGATGAACGTGGCGAAACTGCCACCCTCAAGCGCCGGAAAGAAATCAAACGACGCGGCAAATCGCTGTGCCTGCCCGGCCGTTACGGTAAGCGTTCGGCGAATCAGCGAGGGATTGAGGCGTTCGATCCGCAAGCGCAAGGTCAGCGAACCCACGGTCACCGGACCAAGTTCGAAGCGGGCGCCCCGCCCCTTCATTTCACGAAACTCGACCGGCTTGAATGCTTCCCCGGACAGGCGCAACTCAAGTCCGGCGGGCACGGACGGAGGCGCGGCACCAACCAATTGCGGCCCCGACCAGAATTCAACGCGAATAACGCCATTGCTCTTGACCCATTGCGGACGAAGCTCGACGCGCGGTCCCGTCGTTGTCTTCGGATGTTCCGACCGGCCGGCGGCATGGATCGTCTGTGGAGCGACGAAGCAGATTAACAACGCGACCAATATGAAACGAAAAAATCCATCGCCAAGTGTGGGTTTCATCTGGTGAGATTGAAATGAGTCTGGTGCGGACTGTCAACAGATAGCGCAAATAGCGGTTCAGGCCGGGCGTGCAAGAGGGCGGCGCGTCGGGAGACTTGCCCCACCGCAGCGGCGACATCAGCTAACGATTGCCGCCTGCTGCCACCACTCTTCATGAAAAACCTCGCCCTCACTGTCCAAATTCCCGCCAGGCGTCGCGGAACCACTGGATGACCTTCCACGGCGTGCAGATCGAAGTGTTACAGCTCGCCGAGAGCATGAACCGGTGCGCGTAGGGGCGGAGCCGCCCAAACAAATCCTCCACGTAACGCCGCACCTCGTCCGCGCTCTGGAATCTTTCCGTCTCCATCGCGCTGATGCCGCCGGTAATTATGAACCGGTCGCTGGTCAGCCGCATGACCTCGTCGAGTTGCACGTCGCCGAGCGGCGGGAACGCCACGCCTTCGAGGCCGTCCACGCCGAGCGAATCAATCAGCCGCAGGTTGACTCGCTGCCGGCCGCAGGCGTGGATGAAGAACGTGCTGCCGTGCTCATGCGCGATCCGGCTGGCCTTCTCATAAAACGACGCGGAAAACTTCTCAAGATAGGTCGGCGTGTGAAACGCCGCGTCCAGGTTGTCCATCGCCATCATCGCCGGCACGCCCGCCGCGGCCATCTGGCGCGCAAGGTCGAGCTGTGCTGTCTCGTGAAGTGTGAGCAGTTCCCGCACGCGGGGTTCGTTATCGGTGATGAGATAGGTCGCGTTGACAGCGCCGGCGAGCAGGTGCAGCGCCTTCAGCGGGCTGAACAACTCGCCCGCTACCACCAAGCCGTCGTCGCCGACGCGCGCCTGTTCCTGCGCGTATCGCTCCGGCAGAAAGCGCCAACGCCGCGCCCGCAGCAGTTTCTCCAGCGCGCCCAGCGGGTCCGGCGCGTAATCCAGCGTGAACACCTCCTGCACGAGCGTGGAGTCGGCGAAGAGGTAGCGCTGCCGTTCGGTCAGCGTGCCGCGCCGCGTGCGGTAGGTCCGGGTGATGACGCGGTCGCGTCCTTCGATGCGGACCTCCTCGTGCGCCTCGACGCCGTCCCAGACTTCCTCGACCAGGCCGCCAAACCAGCAATGCTGCTGGTCGCAATAGATGTTCCGGCTGAAGACATCCAGGCCCAGATGCCGGATGAGGTCAAGCTGCGTGCGGCAGTGCGCGAGTTCCGGAGGCAACAGGCCGTGGTTGAAGTGGTGCGCGAACCACTGCCAGTAATTCGGCGCATAGACGATGCGGGCGGGCCGTTGCCGGTTCAGAACGCGGCGGACCTGGTCCTGGGAGGTCGTTTTGGCGGGCGGTGTCAACATGGCGTGAATCCTTTACGGGTGTCGGAACTCCACCGGTGTCGTTGTTGATTTCACATCCTGGCTTAAAACAGGGTGTGAATGTCCGCGAGGAGCCTGGCCTTTGCGTCGGTGGACAGCCGTGTGAGACCGGTGTATTCAATCCACCCGTTGGAGACCCCGACCCCCGCGCCGACCTGCCGGGCCAGCTTCATCTGGGCTCCCCACATGTGTTGGAAACGCCACGCGCACGGCCGCCACGGCTTGTCACCCA
>Ga0315268_10001475_pt1 | contig 27083 bp, 28 predicted proteins | sample C1_top_MG_FD_204535 | JGI IMG/M metagenome (GOLD analysis project Ga0315268, IMG submission 204535) | Sediment microbial communities from Yellowstone Lake, YNP, Wyoming, USA - C1_top | ecosystem: Environmental > Aquatic > Freshwater > Lake > Sediment | place: USA: Wyoming | collected 2017-08-01
CGGACAGTGATGCGGACGTGAAGAGCGATCGACGAGCCCGTCCGCGCCTTCCTCATGGAAACGGCGCAGCCATTTATAGGCGGTACGCACGCTGACTCCGGCGGCTTTCGCCGCCTCCTCCGGGCGCAAGCCGTGGTCGATGATGCGTGATACGAGCAGGACTCGACCGCGAGGCGTTAATCGGGCATTTTTATGGCTGTTCATTCGGGGCTCCGGGGATTTGGTTTGGTTTCGCAGCCCCAATTCTCCGGGTATGCCCCGAGTGAACAACCTATAGAGAGATCACACCTAGAGTGCCAAGGTCAGTGATGGTGCCACCACTCCAGAGCGTGGCATGACTGCCGGCAGTGTTACTGGCGAGGCCACTTTCTCCAACTACCTGCCCTGCGTCGTTGATACTTGTTGCATAGCTATATGCCCCACCCAAGGTACCAAGCACAACCGGCGTGCCGTTATTCCAGATCGCGGCACTAGGGTTTGAGTTACTCCCCACCACTTGTCCGACGTTGTTGATACTGGTGGCACGGCTATCTATCCCGTTCAATGTGCCAAGGTCAGTGGAGATGCCTCCATTCCAAATGGTGGCACGTCCAGAAATATCAGGCACGAAAATATATCCTGCTGCCTGACCGGAGTTATTGATGCTGTAGGCGAAACTGTTTGGCCCGAGATCCATGATGGTGTGGCTAGCACTCGTCAGGGGGATAACATCGACAATTGGGCTGGGGGGAGGGTTATTGATCGTGATGACAATGCTGGCGTTCGCCACATGAGTAACGCCAATCCCTAACAAGAAGGGCGTGACATAAATTGCTAACTTGGATGACTTAATAGAAAACACTACTTTCTCCTCCTTCATTTAATTGTCAGTTTTCAAGCGCTCATCACTTTGTGTTTTTTTGAGTGAAGGTGATCAGCGGCTGTATCGGTCAGTTTGTTTGTTCTGAATTTCAGAAATGGAATTAAGCAATAAACGAGCCGAACACAACGCTCCTTTTCAATCAATGACTTGGGAAATTGATGGCACAAGAATGTGGTGAGTTGTAAAGTTTGTCGACACAAATTGAGAAGTATTGAGCTTTGCAAACCGAAGGGCCGAAGTTGAAAGCGGCCACTGAGTGGCGTTTCCAGCCAATGGCCGTTGTGCGGTGCATAACTGACCTAGGCGGCGCAGTACGCCACCAGCGGCTTTGGCCGAGGTCCAGTCCGACAGCCCGAAGTCCTTACCGGCGGCTTGAGGATCAGTTAGCCGCCACTGAGAATGCTGGAGTCATCCGGCCGCAAGGGGTCGGGATCGGAAGTACGTCTTTCCTGATAGCAGACGCCCAAGCGAATCGTGGTTGATGCCGGCCTTGAACTTGTGGGTTCGGCCAGGAAGAGTCATTGGCGAGGTAAAAATCACAGCCGACAAGCGGATATCCGTGATGACCCATACGACAGTGTGTCCCTGGCCAGATGCTGCCATATGAGGGCAGCAAGCCCCACCTGTTTGTATTCGCTGAGCGTCACCGAGCGCGGATGGCCGGTTTTAGGAGCGCGCCAGCGGGCTAGAAAATCGGGGGTGATTCAGGTATGCCCTTTATATTCAATGCGTCAATTGCGCATACAGCATGGGTAGCTCGCGGGGTAATTCCGAAGGTTTACGGATCACTACGTATCCGTTGACGCCGAACAGGTGGGGCAGATAGCTGGACCCCTTTTCGTCGATGGTGACGCAGAAGGGGCGCAGGCCCATCTGGCGCGCTTCGTGGATGGCGACGCGGGTGTCTTCTACGCCATAGCGGCCTTCATATTGGTCCAGGTCGTTGGGTTTGCCATCGGTGAGGATAAGCAACAGTCTTTGTGTTGCCGCTTGTTTGACGAGTAACTGGCTGGCATGGCGGATCGCCGCGCCCATGCGGGTGTAAAAGCCGGGTTTGATTGCGGCGATGCGGCCGCGTACTTCGGCGTTGTATTTGCGTTCGAATTCCTTGAGTACGTGGAAGCGGATGTTTTCCCGCTTGAGGGAGGAAAAACCGTATAGCGCGAAGCGGTCGCCGGTGGCCGACAGGGCTTCGGAAAACAGGAACAGGGTGTCGCGGATCACGTCGATGACGCGGGCGTGGTCGCTGACGTAGGCATCGGTAGACAGCGACAGGTCTGCCAGCAGCAGGCACGCCAAGTCGCGATCGCGGTAGTGATGCGACTTGTACAAGCCGGTCTCCCGCGCGTCCAGGCCGCTGATGCGGTCGGCGGTGAATTGCACACAGGCATCGAGGTCGAGTTCGGTGCCGTCGAATTGACCCTTGAGCCACACCTTGGCTGGCGTCAGGGCTTCGAACTGGCTGCGCAGACGCCGCGCCGTCGCGGACAGGTGCGCCGGCAGCGGCAGCGGCTCGGCGTTGCGCGCCATCATGGGCTGCAGGCGGCAGTGGGCGGGCTGCATGCGCTGTTTTTTGTAATGCCATTCCGGCAGCAGGATGCCGCCACCGAGCGGTAAATCATCCGCTGCCTCGGAAGGCAGATCCAGATCGAACTTCAGGCGCGAGGCGGTGGTCTTGCCGTCCTGCGCCACGCTCAAGCGATCCAGGTCTTCCGCCGGGCGCTCGTCGGGTGCTTCGTCCTCCTCGGTGGGGCGATTGACCTTGATGTATTCGGCCCAGCTGAAAATGCTCTCCGCCCGGAAGTACATCATGAAGGCATTTTTTTCCTCCGGCATGTCGACTCGCTCAGCCTGATAGCGGCGGTCTTTTTCGCTTGTCCTGCTGTCGCCACCCTCATGGTTTTCCGGTTCCTTGCCGCCGCCCTTGGCTGGGACGCTGACAGGCGGGTCGGGGTGCAGCCACAGGACAACCGGCTGGGGCGCACGCCGGGCGGGTGGCAGCCGTTCCACGCTGCCGGGGTTCTGCAGCGCGGCGCGGATGGCTTCTTCCTGTTCCCTTTCTCCTTGCGGCAGGTGCTTGGGGTGCGGGCGCATCGCCAGCGCAGCCTCCACCAGGCGGCGGTAGCGCGGAGCCAGACCGGGAAAACGCGCCAGCACATCCAGCGTGGCGTGCTGGTTGCGCCGTATCCAGGGCAGGGCAGGGTCGGAGTCGGCAGCGGCCAGGGCGATCAGCCACAGGTAAAGATCGCGGTTCAGGCTGCGCTGGGGAAAGAGATCGATGGCGGCGGGCAGGTTCAGCGTTTCCCCGTCCAGCCAGGTCAATTCGGTTTTGAGGTTGCTTCCGGCGATGCGCTGCAGCAGGCTGCGTTTCGCGCCGTGCGCAGTGGCGCTGGCGGATTTCACCGCCAGCCCGCTGTCACCGCCCCAGGCGCGGAACAGGATGCCGGCGGTCTTGCTGATGTGTTCCAGCGTCACCGCTTCCCCAGGATGGCGTTTGTCCGCCGCGCCGGTGATGAGTTTGTGCCAGAGCGCGCCGATCTGTTCTTCCATTTATTTCTTTTTCTCCGGGCCGTAACAATGCGCCGGGATGTCGGTGTGATGGCCGAAACCCCGCGCCGACTTGTCCAGCGCACATTCTCCCTGCACCCATTGCAACAGCGTTCCCTGGGGGTTGTCGGCTTGTACCTGGCGGCAGGCATCGGCGCACTGGCCGCACTGGGTGCAGGTAAACATGTGGCGTTTGATGCTGCGTGGTTTGATGCGCATCGGGCAGACGTTGTCGCAGGCGGAATTGCAATCGATGCAGTCAGCCACGCGGCGGCGGTCGAAGCCGATCACCATGGCTTTGCGGTTGCTCATCCAGGCAAAGCTTTGGAACAGGCCGACGGCACAGGCGTAGCGGCAGAACAGATGACGCGCAAACATGAATTCGACGAAGAAGGCGAGGGTGCCAGCCGTCAGGAAAACGCCCTGGTTGCGGGTCATGGTGCCGTGCCACAGGTTGCCGTAGATTTCCGCTGGTGGGAGCAGATAGGTCAGCAGGGCGATGGCCCACAGGAAGGCGAAGGCAGCCACCAGCGGCAGCAACACCAGCCAGTAGAGCGGGTTGGCCTTCGTGATGGAGCCGTCGGCATTTTTCTCCGGCAGGGCGTGGCGATCCCACAGGCTTTGCCGGCCGATGGCGCGGCGCATGAGCTGGTTGATGGTCTCCACCACCGAAAAATGCGGGCACAGCCAGCCGCAATAGAGACGGCCATACTTCCAGGAAATCCACAAACCGAAGGCGATGGTGCCGAGGATCGGCAAACCGCCGCGCAGCACGATATTGATGGCAGCGTGGGTGGCGTCGATTTTCCCGGCGATGAAGTCGTCCAGCCCGAGCGTCCAGTGCATGCCGAGAAAAAAGAAGTGCTTGAGATTGAGATCGAGACGGAACAGGTCGAATACCGGCGCCAGCAGGAACAATACGAAAAAACCGGCCTGAGTCAGCAGGCGGTTGCGCTGGGTATTACTTTTCACAGGGTTTACCTACCAGGGGATAGATGAAATTCTGCCCCGCCATGGCTTTGGCGAGGCCGAGTATGCCCAGCAGCACCAGCGTGGAATGGCAGGTGGTGAAATAGATAATGGCCACGGTCCAGGTGTTGGCCGAGGTGTAACCGCCGAGCAGGAAAATGGCGAGGTTGGCGATGACCAGCAGAACGCCGGCCCAGATGCTGGCGCTCACGGTCTGCCTGAGGTGGCACACCGCCAGCGCCGGTGCGGATACGCGGTGCTTGAAATACAGGCGCAACAGAATGATGAAGCACAGCCCGGGCAACAGCAGCAGGTTGGCGATGTAAAGCGCCTCCGCAACTACAGCGAGGGTTTGTCCGGGTGCCTCTCCGTCATTTTCCGAAAGTGGCATAGACGATCTCCATCAGGGCTTCGGCGGTCTCCTCGTCATCGGTGAGGGGCTCCACCAGCGCGGCCCGGCAGGCTTCCACCGGATCGAAACCGCTGCCGATCAAGGTGGCGGTATAGACCAGCAGGCGTGTGCTGGCGGCCTCTTCCAGATCATGTTCCTTGAGGGCGCGCAGGCTGTTTGCGAGGTTGACCAGTCGCTTCGACAGCATCGCATCGGCACCGGTTTCACCGATGACGATCTGCTGTTCCAGCTCCGATCCCGGAAAATCGAAGCGCAGACTGACAAAACGTTGGCGGGTGCTGGGTTTCATGCCCTTGAGGAAATTCTGATAGCCGGGGTTGTAGGACACCACCAGCATGAATTCCGGCGGCGCGTCGAGTATCTCCCCGGTGCGTTCGATCGGCAGGATGCGACGGTCGTCGGACAAGGGGTGCAGGACCACGGTGGTGTCCTTGCGCGCTTCCACCACTTCGTCCAGGTAGCAGATGCCGCCCTCGCGCACCGCCCGGGTGAGCGGGCCATCGTTCCAGTAGGTCACGCCGTCGCCGATGAGGTGTCGCCCTACCAGGTCGGCGGCGGTCAGGTCGTCGTGACAGGCCACGGTGTAGAGCGGCAGGCCGATTTTTGCCGCCATGTGGGATACGAAGCGCGTTTTGCCGCAGCCGGTCGGGCCCTTGATCAGCAAGGGCAGGCGGTTGCGGTAGGCGTGCTCGAACAGCTCGATTTCATTGTTGTGGGGTTTGTAGAAAGGTAAGTCGCTCATATTCATTCGCCCATCATTAACCTGTGCCCGTAGTTTATTGTTGTTCAGACTACCTAAAAAGAGCTCATCGTTACTTGACCGTCATCAAGTAAGCGACAGTAATCAGTCCTGCAACCAGCAACAGCCATCCCAGCACGATGCCGCGCCACAGCCGGCGGGTGCGTCGCAGCCCCATGAAATCGTTGGCCACCATCTGCACTTTGATGACCGCAGTACCGAGCACGGTCAGCATGACGGCGGTGCCACTCCAACCGGCTTGTCCGATGGCGAAGGTTGTTCCGGTCAGCAATAGCAGGGCCAGCCAGATGCGGGTGCAGGGGCGGAGGAAATGGGGCTTGTGCGGGATGTCCATGCTCAGGACGGGTTAATGAATCACGTAAACCAGCGGGAACAGAATGATCCACAGCAGATCAACCATGTGCCAGTAAGAAGCGCCAGTTTCCACGCCGGTATGATTTTCCACGCTATAGCCGCCGCCTTTCGCTTTGAGCATGACCGCAGACAGGATCACCATGCCGAGGATCACGTGCATGAAATGGAAAATCGTCAGCGACAGGTAGAACATGTAAAAAGTATTGGTGCTGAGCGAGATGCCGGCGGAAAATTTGGCGTGAAACTCGAACAGTTTGATGACCAGGAATATTCCGCCCATGCCGATGGCGGCAGCAATCCAGCGCGCACATTCGTGAGAGAAACCTTGTTTGATGGCCGCGACTGCGCGCACCATGAAATAGCTGCTGGTAATCAGCACCAGGGTATTGATGGCGCCGGAGGCGCGGTTGAGATGCTGTTGCGATTCGTTGAACAGCTCCACGTTGTGTGCCCGCGCAAAAGCGTAGGCCACGAAGAAGATACCGAAAGCCAGAAGTTCGGCAAAGATGAAAAACCAGATTGCCAGGTCGCCCGGCGGGGTGGCATGAATCTCATGCGACGTGCTGGTATTGCTTGTCAAAATAGAGTTATTCAAGGCAAAAAAAGAGGGGCGCGAACGCCCCTCGCAGGAGAGATCGTCAGGCTGTCTGTGCTTCACCTTTCTTGCAGAAGAAGCTCCAGACGTAAAGCACCAGGCCCAGCAGGAACACGAAGCCGGCGAGCTCGCGCATCCAGTAGAACAGCATGATCTGGTCCTGTGCGGCCATGAAGCCCAGCGGCGCGGTACCCATGCGCTGTAGCCAGATTTGCAGAATGCCGGCGGCGGTGAGGAACAGCGTAATGAACACGATGGACACCGTCATCAGCCAGAACGACCACATTTCCATGACCTGCGCCGGGCCGGAGTTGGCGCTGCGACCGCGCAGCATCGGCATGGCGTAGGAAATCATGGTCAGGTTCACCATCACGTAGGCGCCGTAGAAGGCCATGTGGCCGTGGGCAGCGGTGATCTGCGTGCCATGGGTGTAGAAGTTCACCGGGGCCAGGGTGTGCAGAAAGCCCCACACGCCAGCACCGAGGAATGACATCACGCCAGTTCCCAAGGCCCATAGAGTGGCGGCCTTGTTGGGGTGTTCGCGACGGCGGCGGTTGACCATGTTGAAAGCGAAAACGGTCATCATGAAAAACGGGATGGGTTCCAGAGCGGAGAACACCGAACCAAACCACTGCCAGTATGACGGCGTACCGATCCAGAAATAATGGTGGCCGGTGCCGATGATGCCGGTGATCAGCGTCATGGCAATGATGATGTAGAGCCATTTCTCAATGACTTCACGGTCCACGCCGGTGATCTTGATCAACACGAAAGCCAGCATCGCGCCCAGGATCAGTTCCCATACGCCTTCCACCCAGAGATGCACGGTCCACCACCAGAAATACTTGTCCAGCACCAGGTTGGAGGGGTTGTAGAACGAGAACAGGAAGAATATCGCCAGACCCCACAATCCCAGCAGCAGCACCAAGGCGATGGAGGTTTTGCGTCCCTTCAGCACGGTCATGCTGATGTTGAACAGGAAGGCCAGCGCCACGATCACGATGCCGACTTTGGTCGGTAGCGGTTGCTCAAGAAATTCCCGTCCCATGGTTGCCAGGATGTCGTTGCCCGTCATCTTGGCCAGCGTGGCATACGGTACTGTCAGGTAGCCGACGATAGTCAGCGCACCGGCAATCAGGAAAACCCAGAACATGAGCAAGGCCAGCTTGGGGCTGAACAACTCGGTCTCCGTCTCCTCCGGTATCAGGTAATAAGCCGCGCCCATGAACCCGAACAGGATCCATACGATCAGCAGGTTAGTGTGGACCATGCGGGCAACGTTGAAGGGGATGGCGGGAAACAGAAAGTCGCCCACCACATACTGGTAGCCCATGATCAGGCCGAACAGAATCTGTCCGACGAACAGGCCAATGGCGGCGATGAAGTACGGCTTCGCCACCGCTTGGGATTGATATTGCATCTTTATTCCTCCTAAACCGTTTTGTGTCAGGGTATCTGCTGATCAGCCTTCAATGTTCGGCGGCCAGTTGTTGGTATTGACCTCCGACGTCCACTTCAGGAAGGCGACCACGTCGTCGAGTTGCTGATCGGTCAGGTTGAATTGCGGCATCTGGCGGCGCCCCGGAACACCGGTGGGCTGAGCCTGAATCCAGGCCTTGATGAATGGGCCGCCACGGCGTTTGTAGACGTTGCCCAGTTCGGGAGCAAAATAAGCACCTTCACCCAGGATGGTGTGGCATCCGATGCAGTCGCGTGTTTCCCAGATGTGCTTGCCGCGCACGACCGAAGCGGTGATGTTTTCACGGTGATCCCGCTTGGGCAGGGTTTGTACGGTGTCGAAGGTCAAGGCGAGAAACAGCAGGAAGAAAAATACGGCCCCCCCATAGAATATGTTTCGCGCCATCGACTTGGTAAAAGTTTCGCTCATGACTTACCTCCTGAAGAGCTCTTGATATGTGGGTTCAAAACCTGATTGCCGATTTTTCCCGTTCCTGCCGACAGATAGAAACGCTTGCAAACAGATCCCTGGATTGGGCACGCTCACAGTAACCCAGCGTGACCAGCCTATCCTTGACTTGAGTCAAGAGAATCCGGACACAAGCGATTCACCCGGCGCTAGCCGTCGTCTGCCCGAGCAGTGCATTGACTTTGCGAAAAGTGCGGCTGGCCGACACCATGTTCAGCCACAGCCACAGACTGGATGCGCCGAACAGCAGTGCGGCCGGGTAAGTGAAGATTGAGGGTGATAAAACGGCTGCGAGCAGCGCACCCAGAGCGAAGAAATGCAGCCGCATCTGTCGTCTGGTTCGGGACTCCGGCAGAAGCTCCCTGACATTGGGAACCTTGGGACCATTCGCACCGCGTCGACTTTGCAAATGAAACCACACCAGAAACGGCACGATCTTGTAGAGCATGCCGTTGATGACCGACATGGCGAACCCGACGATCATCAGCGTGCCCAGAAGCAAGCCGTAACTTTGCGTCACGCCCCATGCCGGAACACACTGTGCAGCAAGCCAAAGCGAAACCGCTAACAGCAGACTGATCATGCCGCCATGCCAGAAACTTAGCGTCACGTCAGGCAGCGTGCGCCGTCGCTGCGACTGCAACCACAGCGTGGTCAGCGCAAAGGAAGCAAAGCCTGCCGCCAGCATGGCTTTCAGCACTATCAGCAGCGTTGGAAAGTGGCTGGCCGGGGCAAGCCCCAGCAACAGGATGAAGAGCAGCGCCGCCAGCCAGCGCGTGAGTGTGGCCGGGTAGGGTGGGGTGAGTTGGAACATGGGCACCACCTGATAAGCGACCCCCACGACCAGTATGCCGATCCAGCCGAGCAAGCCCCAGGTGAGGTGGAGGTTGGTCAGAATTTCGCGTGTTTGCAGCCACCAGCCAAATGCATGGTTGCTCAGCAAGATCAGGCCAAGCAGAACCGTGGCCGCCAGCATCAGGGCAGCCAGACGCATCGCCCGGGCGGTCATGTTGTGCGCCGGGGAACGACGTATCGTGATGACGACCAGGGCAGAGAAAAGAAGGAACACCGTTCCCAGTGTCGGCAGCGCGATTTGAAGGGCGAGCGGTGCGGTGAATATCAGCCCGTAACAGAGTAGACCTATGCCGCCTGTCCCTAGCGCATGCACAAAAGTGGCAATCAGTACAGGACGCCGCATCGGGGCACTGGCCACCACCGGTAGCATTTGCAGGATAGCTCCCAGCATGGTCAGACCGATGAAGCCGAGCGTCAGTAAATGGGTGAGACCCAGCAGCGCAGGATTCCAGCGGCTGCTGAACAAATCCGGTCCTTGCCACAGCAACAGTAATGCAGCCGTCAGCGCGAACAAAGGAGCGGTAAGGAAGAATCGAAGCGGCACCCCGATCGGCGGAGCCTGGTCGAGCGACAAACTGGCCGGCTTGCTCATGCCGGACCCGGATCGCCGGCGGCGGCCTGCTCCTTACGCCAGATGAATATTTCGTGGGTGCCGTCGTCGAGGGTGTGGGTTCGGTAGTCGAAGCCCCATTCCTTGAGAATGGGAAAGAGCATGTGAGGTGTACGGTGAATCAGCAGGCGCAAATGCTCTCCCGGCTCAAGTCCGTCGATCGCTGCGAGGGTGAGTTCCATCGGCTCGGGCGGTTCCAGCCAGCGGGCGTCGAGTATGCGTTCGGGCATCGAATCAGATCATGGCGCGCATGCGCCCGACCACCTCATCCAGTTCGCCAACCAATGCCTGGTCGGCCATCTGGTACAGCATCTGCTCTTCTTTCATGTTGTGCTGCTGCATGATGATGAGCAGGGTGTCGGCATCGCCGAGAAAGCCGTCGCTGTCCTTGCGCGCCACGGCGTCCGCCATCTGGTTGAGCAGGTCGGTCATCTGGCGGTGTTCGGAGCGCATCATCGCGGTCGGGCCTTGCGTCATGCCGGTGCGCGCCTCGAAGGCGGGGAACATGATTGCTTCCTCCAGGGCGAAGTGATGCAGCAGCGCATCCTGGAAATAGCTGAATCCGGTCGTGGCGTTATCCCATTCGCCATGGGCGGCAGCGGCTTCCGCAGCGGCGAACAGATTGTCGCAACGCTGGTGATCGGAGGCGAGAAAATCGCTGATGGAGGTCACTTCAGGAACACCCGCAGAAAGAAATGCCAGAATCGGCCTGCTCGAATTATTGGGCGCAGCCAGGGTGCGGCGCATTGACCTGAATCAAGGATGCAGACTTGGGTGGGCATGGATGTCAAGGCGCCCATTGCCGATTATGGCCGCATCCCCCAGCGTGCCGGGGAGCGGGCGCGGGAAAGTCTGATGCGGCAGTCTCAGGATTGCTCTATACGCAACGCTTGAACCTATAATCCCGTTCCGGCTTGCATGAGCCACGGAGTGGACGTGCCTTGACCAACTCAGCATTCATACCCGCCATCCTGGCAAATATCCCCCTGTTTCGGGAAATGTCACCGGAAGAAATCGAGCGCATCGCCCAAGGCACGCGCGAACTGCACCTGGCACGCGGTGATGCGTTGTTCCAGCGTGGCGATGCCTCCACCGGTTTTTATGTAGTGATTCACGGACAGATCAAACTGGCCTTGTCTTCACCGCAGGGGATTGAAAAAGTAGTGGAGTTGTTTGGTCCGGGCCAGAGTTTCGGGGAAGCCGTGATGTTCATGGACAAGCCTTACCCGGTGTATGCGCAGGCACTCACAGACTCCTTGGCATTGCATATCAACAAGAATGTGGTATTCGGCGGGATCGACAGTGATCCGGTCTTCTGCCGCAAGATGCTGGCGGGCCTTTCCATCCGGCTGCACCGCCTGATTTATCACGTGGAATCGTTCTCTCTACGTTCTTCCACCCAACGGGTCATCGGTTACCTGTTACAAGACCTCGAGGAAGTTCAGGAAGGTCTGGATATCCATATCAATTTGCCAGCCAACAAGAACGTGATCGCGTCCAATCTCAACATCACCCCGGAAACGTTTTCCCGCATCCTGCACAATTTGACCGATGGGGGCTTGATCGAGGTAAAAGGCAAGGAAGTTCGCATCAACGACGTCGCCAAATTGCGCGCTCACGACGAGTGATGCGTCCTGCCTGATTTCGGGTAACAAGCAGGGGAACCCTGCGGGCAGACCCAAGCAAATTTAGTTGTACCAGGATTTTGGTTGCTCTTTTTCCCAGCCCTTTTTTCCCAGAGCGATTAACCAGCCGGTATAGATAAAGACCTCGACCATCAGGAATGCAAATCCCCAGAGAAGAACGTTCATCAGCGAATAGTCGCCGCTCCTGGATAGGGTGCCCCAGGCCTGGGGCGGGTTGATCCAGTTGATCAACAACGGCCCTAACCATGGCCCCAGCAGGCAGGAGAGCGTGATCATCGCGGCGAAATGGATCGCCATCTGCCGGCTTGAGGGCAAATACTTGAAGAGCCACTTTTCCTTGTTTTGCTGATCCATCACCCCCCCCCTTTCGGCAAACCGCACCTCCACAACCGCAATACTTCGTACCCGCCACCGCCTCCCAATTTTAAGCCGGTTCCCGTACCGGGCTGGATTGGCGAATCGTTTAATTATTGATCTACATCAATGAGTCCAGGTGGCAATTGTTTGACCATGTTCCCAAGGCCAAAGTGTGATTGTTGGCTTGGCGATGCACATGATTTCAGACAAGAGGAGGTTGGCGATGAAGCAAACGAACAAAACCAAGCTGGGGTTGATGGCGCTGGCAGCTCTGCCATTTGCAGTCATGACGGCATATGCGCAGGAAACGGCCGGACACGCTACGAGCAAAGCGGAAACGATATATGAAAGTTCCGGTGGGTCGCCGCTTGCTAACGAGCCCATGCACCAGAATATCAATCCCAAAGCGCCGCCGATGACGGAAGCGGAGTTTGCCCACGGCAAAGAGATTTATTTTCAGCGCTGCGCGGGCTGTCACGGCGTATTGCGCAAGGGTGCAACCGGCAAGCCGCTGACCCCGGATATCACGTTGGGGCGAGGCACGGATTACCTCAAGGTATTCATCACCTATGGTTCCCCTGCGGGTATGCCCAACTGGGGCACGTCCGGTGAGTTGTCGGCACAGGAAGTGGACCTGATGGCGCGTTACGTGCAGCAGGAGCCGCCGGTCCCGCCCGAATATGGCATGAAGGAAATGGAAGCGACCTGGAAGGTGCTGGTACCGCCTGAAAAGCGCCCCACCAAACAGATGAACAAGCTCAATCTGAAGAATCTGTTCTCGGTGACGCTGCGTGATGCCGGCAAGATTGCGCTGATCGACGGCGACACCAAGCAGATCATAGAAACAATCAAAACCGGTTACGCCGTGCATATCTCGCGCATGTCTGCATCCGGACGCTATCTCTACGTGATCGGACGGGATGCCAGAATCGACCTGATCGACCTGTGGATGGATAAACCCGAGACCGTGGCTGAGATCAAGGTCGGTCTGGAAGCCCGCTCCGTCGAAACCTCCAAATTCAAGGGATTCGAGGACAAGCTCGCGATCGCAGGGACGTATTGGCCGCCGCAATTCGTGATCATGGACGGCGACACGCTCAAGCCACGCAAGATCGTGTCGACTCGAGGCATGACGGTCGATCAGGAATACCACCCGGAACCGCGCGTGGCCTCGATCGTGGCATCCCACTACCACCCCGAGTTCCTGGTGAATGCCAAGGAAACCGGCAAGATATACATGGTCAACTACACGGATCTCGCCAATCTGAAGATGACTGTGATCGACTCCGCCCGCTTCCTGCATGATGGCGGCTTCGACTCTACCGGACGCTACATGCTGGTGGCCGCCAATGCCTCCAACAAGATAGCGGTGGTGGATACCAAGGAGGACAAGCTGACAGCGCTGGTCGATGTGGGCAAGACGCCGCACCCCGGTCGCGGCGCCAACTTTGTCGATCCAACGTTCGGGCCGGTTTGGGCGACCAGCCATCTTGGTGACGACTCCATTTCACTGATTGGAACCGACCCGGTCAAGCATAAGCAGGGGGCCTGGAAAGTCGTGCGCACGATCAAGGGTCAGGGCGGCGGTTCGCTGTTTATCAAGACCAATCCCAAGTCCAGGAATCTGTGGGTAGATACGCCGCTGAACCCCGATCCGAAACTGAGTCAATCCGTTGCCGTATTCGATATCGACCATCTGGAAAATGGCTACAAGGTTCTTCCGATTGGCGAGTGGGCGGGCTTGGGCGAGGGCGCCAAACGCATCGTGCAGCCTGAGTACAATGCGGCCGGCGATGAAGTCTGGTTCTCGGTGTGGAGTGCCAAGGACAAGGAATCCGCAATTGTGGTCGTGGACGACAAGACGCGCAAATTGAAAGCAGTGATCAAGAATCCCGAGATCATTACGCCGACAGGCAAGTTCAATGTCTATAACACGCAGCACGATATTTACTGATCTGGAAACGCAGTAAATGAGGGGCATGGGAAAACTGAAATACTTTGAAATTCCTGTGCCCCTGTGAGTGGAAGCGTAAGAGATAACTGAAAGGAAAATGTCATGAAAGCACGTTATGTGTTGATGTTGGCAGGTGCCTGGTTGATTGGTTTGCCGACTGCCAACGCCTCAGTCGACATGGCTCAAGGCGAGGCGCTGGCGAAGGCCAAAAACTGCCTGGCCTGCCACGCCATCGACAAGAAAGTGGTGGGACCGGCTTATCAGGATGTGGCCAAGAAATACAAAGGCGACAAGGATGCCGAGGCCAAACTGATCAAGAAGGTAAAGGAGGGTGGTGCCGGGGTATGGGGTCCGATTCCGATGCCGCCTAACGCACAAGTCAGCGATGCCGACATCAAGACGCTGGTGGAATGGGTGCTGGCGCAATAAGGCTGTCCAAGCCAGGTGCAAAGTCGGTAATGCAACCAGGAACGGAGACCGCCAGGGCGGTTTTCATCCCGGCTCAAATCGGTCATTTATGGCAGATATTTTCTGTTTGGCTTGCGCTGGGCTCGCTACTGTTTTCCTCCGGTGTGGCCTGTGCCGATTTGACAGCGCCCGATGCGATTCGCCGCACTGAACTGATCCGCCTGGTGCGTAACGACTGTGGCTCTTGTCACGGCATGCAACTGACTGGTGGCCTCGGACTTCCCTTGACCCCCGAGGCGCTCAGGGGGAAGCCCGATAGCAGCTTGGTGGCGAGCATTCTGTATGGCCGCCCCGGCACGCCGATGCCGCCATGGCAGTCGTTCCTGAATCAGGCAGAAGCGGGATGGATTGTTGAAAAACTTAAACAGGGCTTCCCCGATGTTAAGCCGCAATAGCTTTCTGGCCATATTGATTCTGGTCTTGCAGGGATGTGCGCATGCTCCTTTGCGCGGAACGGGCGACCTCGGCATCGTCATTGAGCGTGCCACCGGCAGTGTTGAAATCGTTGAAACCAGCGGTCGCTCGGTACTGGGAAAAGTGTCTGGACTGGGCGATCTTTCCCATGCCTCAGTCAATTATTCCCGCGATGGACGTTATGCCTATGTTTTCGGCCGCGATGGCGGCCTGACCAAACTTGATCTGCTGGAGATGCGCCTGGTCAAACGCGTCATGCAGTCAGGCAACAGTATCGGTGGCGCCATTTCCCAGGACGGGAAATGGGTGGCAGTGGCCAACTACACGCCCGGTGGCGTCAAAGTGTTCGATTCAAGCACCCTTGATCTGGTGGCAGACATTCCCTCACTGAACGATGAGGGGAAACCATCCAAGGTGGTTGGACTGGTCGATGCGCCGGGGAACCGATTCGTGTGGAGCCTGTATGACACAGGAGAAATATGGGTGGGGGATTTGAAATCTCCCACTCATCCCGTGTTGCGCAAATTCAAACACGTTGGCAAGGAACCCTACGATGGAATGATTACCGCCGATGGCCGTTATTACCTGGCCGGTCTGTTCGGCGAAGACGGTCTGGCCCTGCTCGATTTGTGGAATATGGATGCGGGGGTGAAGCGGGTATTGAACGGATATGGCAAAGGCGAGCAGCCGTTGCCGGTATTCAAGATGCCGCATCTGGAAGGCTGGGCGGCAACGGGAAATGAATTACTGGTGCCAGCGGTTGGGCGTCATGAAGTATTGGTGATCGACGAGAACAACTGGAAAGAACTGGCGAGCATCCCGGTGCATGGCCAGCCGGTGTTCGTGGTGGCTCGGCCAGACAACCGTCAGGTTTGGGTGAATTTTGCCTTTCCCGACAATGACACCGTGCAGGTCATCGATGTGCCGAGCCGCAAGATCGTGCACACACTCAAGCCGGGCAAGGCAGTGTTGCATCTGGAATTCACGCCGCGCGGCGAGTCTGTCTGGGTGTCCGCGCGCGATGACAACAAGCTGATCATCTACGATAGCGAAACATTTGCGGTGCAGGGTGAACTCCCCGCCGATAATCCGAGCGGTATTTTCTTCACCCATCGCGCCAACCGGACGGGCTTATGAATACCGCCCTGGAGCTTCATCTGCTCAACGATTACCAGCATGATTTTCCGCTCAAGCCGGAGCCGTTCGCGTCGATTGCCGGGCAACTCGGCATCGGGCAATCCGAGGTGCTTCAGATGCTGACCCGATTGCAGCAGCAAGGCACGGTCAGCAGGGTGGGCGCGGTATTCCGCCCGCGCAGCATCGGCGCCAGTACGCTGGCTGCGCTGGCAGTGACGGAAGACAAGCTGGACGAAGTCGCGCAGATGGTCAGCAGCTACCCTGAAGTCAACCATAATTACCAGCGCGAGCACCATTACAACCTGTGGTTCGTGGTGGCGGCGCCGGATGAAGTGGCGCTGCAGCGGGTGCTGAAGGAAATTGAGGCGCGCTCGGGCTGCCGGGTTCTTTTTCTGCCGCTGGTGGATGACTATCACATCGACCTGGGTTTCGACATGACCGGCAGCACGCGCAAGAGCGCCGCTTTTATCGATAGACATGCCGGTTCGCCGCGTCAGCCCTATCTGCCGAGCGAGCAGGAAAGCCGTTTGATCGCCGCCATTCAATCCGGCCTGCCTCTGGTCGAGCGACCTTTCGCCGCCGTGGGAGCGAGCCTGGGGCAGTCTGAAACAGAGGTGATCGAGGGGGTGCAAAACCTGATCCGGCTGGGCGTGATCAAGCGCATGGGGGTGGTGGTGCGCCATCACGAACTGGGCTACCGCGCCAACGCCATGGTGGTGTGGGACATCCCCGACGAAGACGTCAGCCAGGTGGGGACGTGTCTGGGCAAGCTGGAATTTATTACGCTGTGCTACCGTCGCCCCAGGCGCTTGCCGACATGGCAATACAACCTGTTTTGCATGATCCATGGCCATGATCGCGAGGAAGTTCTCGCCCGGGTTGAGGAGATACGCCAGGGGTGCGGCTTGCAGCACATCACTTCCGAAGTGCTGTTCAGCACCCGCCGCTTCAAACAGTGTGGCGCCCGCTATGCCCGGGCGGCGGCATGATGGATAGCCGGGATCGGGCCATCATCAACCAGTTGCAGGGCGGCTTCCCCCTGTGCGCAAACCCCTATGCCGAGGTGGCGCAGCAGCTCGGCATGAGCGAAAACGAATTGCTGGCGCGCATCGAAAGACTGCTCAGCGACAAGGTGCTGACCCGGTTCGGCCCGATGTATCACGCCGAGCGTTTGGGTGGCAGTTTAAGCTTGGCCGCGATGAAAATTGCCCCCGAGGATTTTGAGCACGTGGCCGGGATCGTCAATCAAATGCCCGAGGTAGCGCACAATTACGCCCGCGACAATGCGCTCAACATGTGGTTCGTGCTGGCGACGGAAACGCCGCAAGGGCAGCACGATGCGCTTGACAGGATCGCGCGCGAAACCGGTTATCCGGTTTTCAACATGCCGAAAATAAAGGAATATTTCGTCGAGTTGAAGTTGCAGGCATGAGCCCATCGATGGATAGCCCGGCCATTTCCCCTGAACATGAAGTGATCCCCCTCGACAAGGTGGATCGAGCCATCATTCTTGCCACGCAGGAAGGTCTGCCGCTGGTTCCGCAGCCTTATCACGCCGTGGCCGGGCAGGTCGGGGTTTCGCCCGACGAGGTCATGAAACGGCTAAACGCCATGCTGGAAAGCGGCGTCATTCGCCGCATTGGTGCCGTGCCGAATCATTATGCGCTGGGCTACAAGGCCAACGGCATGACGGTATGGGATGTGGCGGACGAGCGCATCGACGCGCTGGGCGAGCGCATCGGCCAACTGGATTTTGTCAGCCACTGTTACCAGCGCCCGCGTCATTTGCCGGACTGGCCTTACAACTTCTTTGCCATGGTGCATGGCCATGATCGCGCCGAAGTGGAACACATGGCGCTGCAGATCGCAGCACTGCTGGGCGATGCCAGCCGGGGCCACGAAACCCTCTACAGCACCCGCATCCTGAAGAAAACCGGCCTGCGCATTGCCGGCTGAAACCGGCCTTCCTTGACCTGGATCATTCCGCCAGCGGGGAAATCCGGATAGATTGAACGCAACGCTGTTCCTCGACAGTTTTCGCAACGCACCCGGAGTGTTCATCAAGTGTTCCGCATCTCCCAATTCATGCAGGAAATCGCCCACCCCACCCCGCTTGGGCCGAAGCGCAATCCGCCGGGGCCGGTGGTGATCTGGAACCTGATCCGGCGCTGCAACCTGACCTGCAAGCACTGTTACTCGATTTCCACCGACAAGGATTTCCCCGGCGAGTTGTCCACCGCCGAAGTGTTCGGCGTCATGGATGACCTGAAGCGCTTTCGCGTGCCGGTGTTGATTCTCTCCGGCGGCGAGCCGTTGCTGCGGGCTGACATTTTCGACATTGCGCAACGCGCCAAGGCAATGGGTTTCTATGTCGGCCTGTCATCCAACGGCACCCTGATCGACGAAAGCAATATCGATCAAATCGCGGCGATAGGCTTCGATTACGTCGGCATCAGCCTGGATGGTATTGCGGCAACCCACGATAAATTTCGTCGCATGGACGGCGCCTACGTCAAATCCATGCATGGCATTCGACTGTGCAAGGCGCGCGGCATCAAGGTGGGGATCCGCTTCACCTTGACCCAGGACAATGCGCATGACTTGCCTGCGCTGTTGCAACTCATGGAAGACGAAGGGCTGGACAAGTTTTATCTCTCCCATCTCAACTACGCCGGGCGCGGTAACCGGAACCGCAAGGATGACGCCTTTCACCAGACCACGCGCGCGGCGATGGACCTACTGCTGGATACCTGCTGGCGCGACCAGCAGGCGGGCAAGCCGAAAGAATTCGTTACGGGAAACAACGATGCCGACGGCGTGTACCTGCTGCTGTGGGTCAGACAGCACTTCCCCCATCTGGAGCCGCACATCCGCGCCAAACTGGAGCAGTGGGGGGGCAACTCTTCCGGCATCAACGTGGCCAACATCGACAACCTGGGTAATGTCCATCCCGACACCATGTGGTGGAACTACAGCCTGGGCAATGTGCGTGAGAAGCCATTTTCGGATATCTGGATGGACCTTTCTGATCCCATCATGGCGGGGCTGAAGGCACAGCCGAGAAGCGTCGGCGGACGCTGCGGCGCGTGTGCGCATTTTGCCATCTGCGGTGGAAATACCCGGGTCAGGGCGTGGCAGGTGACGGGTGACCCATGGGCGGAGGACCCGGCGTGTTATCTGAGCGATGAAGAAATCGGTGTAGTTCAGTTCGCCTCGGAGGAGACGTGAGCATGCGATGGGGTCTTGCACTCGGTTGTCTTTTCCTTGCTTCCGGGGCACTCGCAGGAGAGCCGGTCGAAAAACTGTATGCGACTCATTGCGCTTCCTGTCACGGAGCCGATCGGCTGGGCGGCAATGGCCCGGCGCTGCTTCCCGAAAATCTCGAACGTCTGCGGCGTACCGAGGCCATCAAGACCATCACGGAAGGCCGCACCGCAAGCCAGATGGCGGGTTTTTCCGCCAAGCTTTCCAGGGACGAGATTGAGGCGTTGACCTCATTGATTTACACCAGCCTGCCGCAAACTCCGGTATGGGGCGAGAAGGAAATTTCAGCTTCGCATGTTCAATATGGTGACCCGGGCAACTTGTCCGACAAGCCCGTCTTCAAGGCGGATCCGCTGAATCTGTTTGTGGTCGTCGAGTTGGGCGACCACCACGCCACCATTCTTGACGGCGACAAGCTTGAGCCCATATTTCGCTTTCCCACGCGTTTCGCCCTGCATGGCGGACCGAAATTCTCGCCCGATGGCCGCTACGTATATTTCGCCTCGCGCGATGGCTGGATCAGCAAGTTCGACATTTATAACCTCAAACTCGTGGCTGAAATTCGGGCAGGAATCAATAGCAGAAACCTGGCCGTTTCAGGCGATGGCAAGGCGCTATTGGTGGGCAATTACTTGCCCCATTCGCTGGTGTTGTTGAATGCGGACGACCTCTCGCTGATTAAAACCATTGCGGCTGTGGGCCAGGATGGCAAGAGTTCGCGCGTTTCTGCCGTGTATCAGGCGGAGCCGCGCGGCAGCTTCATCGCAGCGCTGAAGGACGTCAAAGAAGTATGGGAAATTCCTTACACGGTTCAGCCCCAAAAAAATGGCTGGCAGCAAAGTTACGATCCCGCTTCGGCTGGCATGGTGGTGGGTGCGCGGACTTTTCCGGTGCGCCGCATCGTGGTGGACGACTACCTGGACGATTTCTTTTTTGACCCGTCCTACACACACCTCATCAGTACAGCGCGGGACAGCAAAAAAGGGCACGTGCTCGACCTTGATACGGGGGAAAAAGTCGCCGACCTGGATTTGCCCGGGATGCCGCATCTGGGTTCCGGGATCACCTGGGAATATCAAGGGCATCCAGTGATGGCCACACCGAATACGAAGGAGGGCGTGGTCACGGTGATCGACATGCAAACCTGGAAAACGATTAAACAGATCAAAACGCCGGGGCCGGGCTTTTTCATGCGCAGCCACGAGAACACCCGTTATGCGTGGACGGACGGTTTCGCAACGGCTAATCCGGAAAGCAGCGATACGATGACCCTGATTGACAAGAGCACGCTTGAGGTCGCCCATATCCTGCGGCCTGAGCCTGGAAAAACAGCGGCCCATGTGGAATTCACCCGTGATGGGAAATATGCGCTGGTCAGTATCTGGGAAATGGATGGCGCGTTGGTCATCTACGACGCGGAAACACTCAAGGAAGTGAAGCGTATCCCGATGAAGAAACCTTCCGGAAAATATAACGTTTACAACAAAATCACCCGTTCATCTGGCACCAGTCACTAACCGTTTATTGCATCGATGCGTGGGCGCAGATAAATGGGGATATGCCGGATGCCCCCATTCGATCTCAGCCCCGTCTGCTCAAGAACTGCGAATTCAACCGGTGGCAGTGGCAAAAATGGGTCGAAATCCGTCGCACGCCCCCTGGCTATTCCGCCTGCCCCACACTAGGGCCTGTTAACACTAATTTCGCGCCTGCGTTGCCGCAAGAAAGCGATGGATGCAAGGCGCGTCGCGCCGGCAAGGGTCATCCCTTGCCAAGCGGCGCAACGCCGCAGACGCGCTTTCTCGCGGCAACCCGGAGGGGCGGGTCGATTCGGGCGCATCCCTTTGTCGCAGGCCGCTTGCTGTGCTCGCACAGCGGCGCGTCCCGCTTCGCGGGCTGCATCCCGAATCGGCCTCGCCGCAGGCGTGAAATTAGTGTTAACAGGCCCTGGATTCCAGATACCCTTTTATTGGGCTGCCGTGGCTTCGGCGTCTGCTGCGTAAACGAACGAGTCGGCGAAAAACTCGTCTTCGTGCAGCCCGCGCGCGCTGACAAACGCCTCACGCGCCGCATCGACCATCACCGGCGCACCGCAGGCATAGACCTGGTAGCCGGACAGATCGGCGAAATCGGCCAGCACTGCATCGTGGACGTAGCCGGTGCGGCCCTGCCAGGCGTCTTCCGGCGCGGGGTGGGAGAGCACCGGAATGAAGCTGAAGTTGGGGCGCTCGGCCAGCCATTGTTGCGGCAGCCCGGCCAGGTACAAATCCTTCAGCGCGCGCACCCCCCAATACAACACCAGCTCGCGGTCGGTGTGCTCGGCGAAGGCGTGTTCGAGCATGCCCTTGATCGGCGCGAAGCCGGTGCCGCCAGCGACGAAGATCATCGGCTTGTCGGATTCCTCGCGGATGAAGAAGCTGCCAAGTGGGCCTTTGAGGCGCAGGATGTCGCGCGCTTTCAGGGTGGAAAACACCTGGTCGGTAAACAGGCCGCCGGGGATATGGCGGATATGCAGTTCCAGCAGCGCATCGTCGTGCGGCGGATTGGCGAGCGAGTAGCTGCGCGCGCGGCCATCCTTCAACTGAAAGTCGATGTATTGCCCGGCGAGGAATTGCAGGCGCTCGTTGGCGGGCAGTTTGATCTTGACCACCATCACGTCGTCGGCGCGCTTTTCCAGTTTTTCCACCCGGCACGGCAGCGTCTTCACCACGATGTCTTTTGCCGCGCCGATTTCCTTGGCTTCAATCGTCATGTCGGACAGCGGCCTGGCGCGGCAGAACAGCGCGCGGCCCTGCGTTTTTTCATCGTCTTTCAACGCGGTGGGCGAATGCGTGCCGTAGTCGAGCTGGCCGGACAGCACACGGCCCTTGCACGCGCCGCAGGCGCCGTTGCGGCAGCCGTATGGCAGCGCAAAGCCTTCGCGCAGCGCGGCTTCGAGTATGGTTTCGTCTTCGTTGACGGTGAACAGATGCCCGCTGGGCTGGATGGTGACCTGATACGGCATGGTGTGCGCTTAAAATGCGGTGGAGAACGGGGCGAATTATCGCCCGAGCGGGCGGGGTTTTCACCCTTGCCGCCTAATGGTTACAGGCAGCCGAGGATTACAGGGTGGCGCGATGAAAACAATCTTGATTGCAGGCTTTGGCGATGTCGCCGAGCGGCTGGTGAAGCGTTACGCCGGACAGGCCACATTCATTGGCCTGATCCGCCGCCCCGAACGCGCAGCCGAACTGCGTGCGCTCGGCGTGACCCCTTATGTTGGCGACCTCGACGCGCCGGCCAGCTTGCGCCGCCTGCCGCGCGTCGATGGCGTGCTGCATCTGGCGCCGCCACCCAACGCAGGCGAAACCGATCCGCGCACGATGCATCTTTTGCATGCGCTGGCGCGACGCGGCAAGCCGGGCGCGCTGGTCTACATCAGCACCAGTGGCGTGTATGGCGACTGCGGCGGCGGCTGGGTGAGCGAGACGCGGCCGGTGGCGCCGGTGAACGGCCGCGCGGTGCGGCGCGTCGATGCCGAACGCCAGTTGCGCGCTTGGGGCGAGGCGTTGCGGGTGCAAGTGAGCATCCTGCGCGCGCCGGGGATTTATGCCGCCGACCGTTTGCCGCTGGAACGCATCAAACGCGGCACCCCCGCCCTGATCGCCAAGGATGACAGCTACACCAACCACATCCACGCCGACGACCTGGCACGGTTGGCGTGGGCGGCGTTGTTTCGCGGCCGCAGTCAGCGCATCTACCACGCAGTCGATGCGCACCCGCTGAAGATGGGCGACTGGTTCGACAGCTGCGCCGATGCCTTCGACCTGCCGCGCCCGCCACGGGTGAAGCGTGCCGAAGCGGAAAAGGTGTTGTCAGAAGCCTTGTTGTCGTTTCTGCGCGAATCGCGGCAGTTGTCGAATGCGCGCACGACGCGGGAGCTGCGGCTGAAATACCGGTATCCGACTTCGGATGATTTGCTGCGCGAAATCAAACAATCGCGCGGCCAGATGAAGCTGTTCTGACGGGCATTACCGGCGTTCGCACGAAGGCGTGATCGAAGCGCACTCCACGTGGCTCCGTTCGCCCTGAGCTTGTCGAAGGGCTGGTCGCTGTAGTGAAAGTGCTCGCTTGACTACTGTTGACGGCCCTTCGACAAGCTCAGGGCGAACGGGCTTGGTGAAGCGTCCTTGGCGTTGACATAGGCATTCCGGGTTTCATTAACGCAGCAAATCGTCCGGCTCGCGTTTGAATTCGCCTTCCAGCACATCGTCATTCGCCGGGCGTAGCGGGTCGGGTTTGCGCTGGGCCCAGGTGCCGGGGATCAACAGCAGCACCAGCGCGATGACATCGCTGATGAAGCCGGGGAAGACAAGCAGGCCGCCCGCGAGGAGAATACGCCCGCTGGCAAACAGCGCGGTAAGCGGATGCGTACCGGATTGCACTGAAAACAACAAGCGCGCGCTCCAGGCGACGCGTTCGACACGTATCAGCATGATCCCGGCAGCCGCCGCCAGCAGCAGCCACAGCACCACCCAGTTGCCGATGGCGCTGGCCACCCAGAAAATGCCGATGGCTTCCAGAACTGGAAACGACAGCAGAACTAGCACAATCCAACTAAAGCGCATGACATGGAACCTTTGTTAGTCTTGACGAATTTACCCGATCAAAGCAGCGCCGAAAAACTGGCGCACGCGCTGATCGAAAGCCGTGCGGCGGCGTGCGTGAACGTTTTGGCAGCCTGCTGCTCCATTTACCGTTGGCAGGGCGCGGTGGAAACAACGAACGAAATCCCGCTGCTGATCAAGACCACTGCGGCAAACTACCCGCAGGTTGAAGAAATCGTCCGCGCACAGCATCCTTACGACCTGCCTGAATTGATTGCCATACCGATTACACACGGCCTGCCTGCGTACCTCAGCTGGCTGACCACGGAGACTACACAACATGAATAAATGGTTACGCTTGCTCGGCACACTTCCCCTACTTTGGGGTGCGCTGGCGCTTTCTCAAGTGGCGCTTTTTCCCGTGGCGCAGGCCGAAGAGTTTCTTGACCCCGACGTGGCGTTCAAGTTCTCGGCACGTGCGCTCGACGCCAACACGCTGGAAGCGCGCTGGCAGATCGCGGATGGCTATTACCTGTATCGCGACAAATTCAGGTTCGAGTTGGCCGGTGCCACGCTGGGCAGCCCGAAGCTGCCTGCGGGCAAGGTCAAGCAAGACGAGAACTTCGGCAAGGTTGAAACTTATCGTCAGGACGTGCGCATCGTGCTGCCGATCCAGCGTACCCCGGGTGCCACCTCGGTCACGCTGAAGACCACCTCGCAGGGCTGCGCCGATGCCGGGCTGTGTTACACGCCGCAGACGCTGAGCACGACGATCACGCTGCCTGCGGTTGCCGCCGTTGCCCCAGTGCTTAACCCGGCAGCGCCGATCATGGCTACGCCCGCTGCTGCTTCCGCGTCCAGCTCGCTTGCACCCAGCCCGGCGCTTGCCGGTCTGCGCAGCCTGGGTGGCATGGGGATGCCCAAATTGCTGCCGCCGGACGAAGCCTTCCTGGTCGCAGCGGCGCTGACCGATGCGCGAACGGTCAAGCTCGATTACACGCTGACGCCTGACACCTATCTCTATCGCGACAAGCTCGCCTGGGTCGTGAAGGCACCTGCCGGCGTGGCCGTGTTGTCTGCCAACCTGCCAGCGGGCGAAGTCAAAAATGATCCCAACTTCCCTGCCCCGATGGAGGTGTATCACCACGATTTTCCTGCCCGGGTGACCCTGTCGCGCGCGCTGGTGGCGGGCGAATCGCTGGTGCTCGAAGCGGTCTGGCAGGGCTGCAACGGCAAGGTGGGAGTCTGCTATCCGCCAATCAAACGTGATTTCACGCTGAGTCCCGGAACGCTGGGTGCGGGTTCGGTTGCATCCGCAGATCAGGTGGTGACGCCCGTCGAAGCGGCGAACGAATCCGACACATCGAAGATAGAGCGCGTGCTCAAGGGCGGCAGTTTCTGGGCGGTGGTCGCCACCTTCTTCGGCCTCGGTTTATTGCTCGCACTCACCCCCTGCGTGTTTCCGATGATTCCGATCCTGTCCGGCATCATCGCCGGGCAGAGTCAAACGGTCACCAAAACGCACGGCTTCCTGCTTGCGCTCGCCTATGTGCTGGGGATGGCGATCACCTATGCGCTGGCCGGCGTCGCGGCAGCACTCTCGGGCACGCTGATTTCCAACGCGCTGCAAAATCCGTGGGCGCTCAGCATCGGCGCGGGCATCTTCGTGCTGCTGGCGCTGTCGATGTTCGGCTTCTTTGAACTCCAGCTACCCAGCTTCATCCAGAGCAAATTCTCCGATGCGTCCAACAAGATGAAGGGCGGCAACTTCGTCGGCGTCTTTGTGATGGGCGCGCTGTCCGCCGTCATCGTCGGCCCCTGTGTCGCGCCGCCGCTGGCCGCTGCGCTCGCCTTCATCGCGCAGACCGGCAACACCACGCTCGGCGGTGTCGCGCTGTTCGTGCTGGCGCTGGGCATGGGCGTGCCGCTGCTGCTGGTTGGCTTGTCCGCTGGCGCACTATTGCCCAAGGCCGGCGGCTGGATGAATGCGGTGAAATATTTCTTCGGCGTGATGATGCTGGCGATCGCCATCTACCTGATCTCGCCCATCATTCCGGCCTGGGCCAGCATGCTGCTGTGGGCGCTGCTGCTGACCGGTTCGGCGATTTTTCTGCGCGCGCTCGATCCGCTGCCTGCCCATGTGTCTGGCTGGTCACGCTTGTGGAAAGGGCTCGGCGTGGTGCTGCTGATCGGCGGGCTGGCGCTCATCCTCGGCATGCTGGCGGGTAGCCGCGACCTGTTGCAACCACTTGAAGTTTTTAAAGGCGGCGTATTCAAGGGCGGCTTGGGCGGCACGGCGATGGCCGCCGAACACCCGGGGCTGGCGTTCGAGCGGATCAAGACTGTCGCCGAACTCGACGCGCGACTGACCGCAGCCAAAATGGAAGGCCGCACCGTGATGCTCGATTTTTATGCCGACTGGTGCGTGTCGTGCAAGGAAATGGAGCGCTTCACGTTCAGCGATCCCAAGGTGGTGGCGCGGTTGAAAAATGTCGTGTTGTTGCAGGCCGATGTCACCGCCACCAGCGAGGCCGACAAGGCGCTGCTCAAGCGCTTCAATCTATTCGGCCCACCCGGGTTGATTTTCTGGAACGGCGCGGGCGCGCAGTCGGACTACAAGGTGATCGGATTCGAGAAGCCCGAGAAATTTCTCGCCAGCATCAACGTGGCGCTGGGTTCGTAATGCTCAATCGTGCGGCATTCTTGCGTACCGTTTTCGACGCGATCCCGTCAGCCCCTTGAGCCGTGCCGTCACGATTGCAGCCAATGTCTGGCACGGCGTGGCCCCCGTGTAAGTTTTCCTTAAGGCAGCGCGCGTATTGTCCATGCTGCGTGTCAATGTGATCACGCAGTCCCGGTGCCTTAAAGTCGCAGGGGCTGATCGTTCGCTCTTGGGGAGACCACCGAATGGAACTTGGCCAGAGCCGCCCCGCGCAGCAGATGTTGAACAAGGTGCCAGAAGTCACCCTGTTTTTTTGGATCATCAAAATTCTCGCGACCACCGTGGGCGAAACAGCAGCGGACTATCTCATTTTCACGCTCAAGTACGGCCTGGCCAACACCACTTTTCTGATGGGAGCGTTGCTCGTGGTGGCGCTGGTTGCGCAGTTGCGCACGCGGCGTTGCGTGCAGGGGGTCTACTGGATGAGCGTGGTGCTGATCAGCATCGTGGGCACCCTCATTACGGACAGTCTGGTTGACAGCTACGGGGTGCCGTTAAAGACGACGACCTGGGTTTTTGGCACCGCCCTCATCGCGACCTTCGGCCTTTGGTATGCCCGCGAAAAGACGCTTTCCATACACAGCATTACCTCGACCCGGCGCGAGCTGTTCTACTGGGCAGCCATACTGTTCACCTTTGCACTG
>Ga0315268_10001476_pt1 | contig 27057 bp, 31 predicted proteins | sample C1_top_MG_FD_204535 | JGI IMG/M metagenome (GOLD analysis project Ga0315268, IMG submission 204535) | Sediment microbial communities from Yellowstone Lake, YNP, Wyoming, USA - C1_top | ecosystem: Environmental > Aquatic > Freshwater > Lake > Sediment | place: USA: Wyoming | collected 2017-08-01
GGGTTTCTCCAGCAGTTTTCGCTTCGTTGAGGTGACGCCGTCGTGGTGAGGTGTTCTGAGGATCATGTCTTCGGCCTTGTCTATCTCTCTCGCCTCATCTGCTAGCCTACCCGCTTCTCGCATCATTTCATGCGCCGCAGCAACAAGTTGAGTGTAGCGCTCCCACTCTTTCACCACAAAACATCCTTCCACTGTAAGATCCGCAACTCTTCTGGCTATTTCGTGAGCTGCCATCGCTTTCGCTTTGGCGTAAGGATTGTTGAGGCCTGATGCCTCGACAGCTTTCTCCTTGTTTATGACAACACGTGGAAGCGTGGGCACTTGCCCTTTGGCGATTAATTGAGCTACTTTGTCGATCTCCTGCCAGAGAACGTTGAAGACTCCGGTGACGGTGAGTACTTTGAAGAGGTCTGCGTTGAAGATCGCCATCTCGGCGGGATCTAGGAACTCCCTCCTAGCCCCGATCATCGCGTCCGCCTCGACGATCAAGTAACCGGCGCCTGCCTTCTCGATATCTGGGACTGCTTTCTTTGCAGGGCTGTCCGAGACGACTATAATCGGAATCTTGGCGTTCGTCAGGACTTCACGCAGTTTCGTAGGTCCCGGCAGCGTAGCGTTCGGACTTGTCAAAACAGCGAAGTCAGGTTTGAACTCACCTAACTTCTGTCCAACCTCTACGCCATGTTCGACACCCATCTTTGACCCAGAGGAGACGACACGAACTTCGATATCCTTCCGTTCGGCTCGTTCATCCAAGAGGAATTCAAGAAGCGGTGCGGAGCCTATGTTGCCTAGTTTGCCGAATCCGATCTTCACAACCAAAATTCTCAGCCGCTTCGTACAGGTAGGAGACGCCGTATAACGGCTTGGCACATATCCTTCATTATAGTAAATACAACCATCGTAAAGCGAAGAAACGAACATACAGAAACGCGGCCCTTAGCGCGGAGATACCTTTGTCCGAGGATGTTGAAATCGAGGACACATTCGCCGAAGCTTTTCCGATGGTCGCGAGCAGGATCCTAATCACAGCCCAAAACGAGAAGTGGGCGATGACCGCGGCGAGATCAGCGACAGGTTTCGCTTCATCAATAATCATGTCCCCAGCTGAGGCTGGAATTGAGGGACCGGTTGTTCCTCCTGAGAAGACACCTGACGGCAGGCCCGGAGTCCACATCCAGATCTACCACAGGACACGCACCGAACTCAAACTCCAAGTGATCACTCGAATGGGCCAATGCATACTGACCTGTCCTACGACTGCAGCGTTCGACGCGATGCCTGATGCAAAACGCCGATTGAAGGTGGGCGGTGCGATTCGAATGTTCGGCGATGGGTACGAGAAGAAGGAAAGTCTCGACAAGAAGAAGATCTGGCGCATTCCAGTAATGGAGGGAGAGTTCGTGGTTGAGAATCGGTTCGGTGTTCGAAGATGTGTAGCTGGGGGCAATTTCATCATAATGGCCGACACTCAGGCGGCTGGCCTTCAAGCAGCGGAGAACGCAGTTCTCGCAATGAACCAAATTGAAGGCGTCGTTCTCACTTTTCCGGGAGGCATTTGCAGGTCGGGCTCGAAGGTAGGTTCGATGAAGTACAAGCTCCCGGCGTCCACAAACCACCCATTCTGCCCAGCACTTCGAGAATCGGTAACTGGCTCGCTTGTGCCCGTGGGGGTCGGTAGCATTTACGAGCTTGTCTTCAATGGGCTCACGTTCAATATCGTCAAGCATGCTACGGCAGAAGGAATTCGTGCTGCGATGGCTGTTCCCGGCGTGAAAAAGATCACGGCGGTGAACTTCGGCGGGAAACTTGGACCTTACCAGATCAAACTCAAGGAAGCGCTGGCAGCGACTTAACTCCTTCAATCCCCGTGTTTCGTGGAACGCGTTCCTTTGCTGAGCTTGTTTACCTTGATGTAATCTGATGCTCTGGCCTCAGATGACCCGACAAGAATCCTCTGGTATTTCAGGCTCCCAGCTCTGTCCAACACTTGTTCCAGCTTGCCCCTAACGGTGATCTTCTCTCCGTACTCTGCAATGTCAGCATAGAGTCCCTCAAAGCTCACCACTTTGTCAACGCCATCGAGGTGAGTCAAGCCGTTGAACTGCACGTCGTCAACGGTGTAGATAGCTGGCATGAAGTACGAGTCTGTGGAATCGATGACTCTGGCGGTAGCCTCAATGATTCCCTGCGGCTTGTAGAACTCCTCACCATACCGCTCAGTTGCCTCTTCCTCAACCTTAGTCGGATGTATAGAGAAGATCGTGTTGTTGAAGACACCTTTGTTCCATTTCCTCACGTACAGGGCCCGAGCCTCCCGGATGGCAAAGGGGTGCACGATGGATTGTTCCTTACACCAGGTCCATAGCCTCTTGCCCTTGAGCCGCTCAACCCCGCTCCCCTCTCTCTCGTACAGCATAAGGAGCGCTTCCTTCACTCTGCGACTCTCATTCCGCCCATAGACAACCAAGTCGATGTCACTGAATCTCACGCTATGCGCATCTACAAGAATGGAACCCGTGACACCCAGACGGTCCATTGACACGCCACCAGCCTCTGACAACAGAGAAGCCAGTCCAATCGTCTTCCTTTCAAGAGAATCCAATTGTGTGGCATCCCGCAGATCCCGCAGTCGTTCGTCAGGACGAAAATGGTATTCGATCGCGTCAAGTGGAACCGCTGACAATTGCGTGCTGTACGGTTCGGAGCGGAACACGTACTTCGGATACTTCATGTGAAGGAAATCGATCGTTCTTGTGACATTTGACGCGGAGTAGTATCTCATCGAGCGCCTGTATCTACTTGCACCGCGACGCCATCGTCCGCGAGGACTTGGAAGATACTTCAGGTAAGCAAGGACGCGATCGTCCGGATGGGCATTTCCGATGACAGTGAAGAATAAGTCGTCTTTGGTCAATAGGTAGTCGCGGTCTCTGAAACCTCTGCCCACGCTTCTAAACCACCATCAATCTATCTTGAGCCGCCTCACCAATGACCAGCCTGTACTGCTCGCCGCTCTGGTCCACAACCCTCTCGAGCAAGCCTTCAGCAACGACGCGGTCGCCCGTGCGAGCTTGCTCACAAAATCTACCTCGGAACGATGTTATCTGAGTCGGCACATGATTCGCGTCGCCTCGAGTCACCTCGGCGTTAGAGATTTGATAGCTGCACGGGGTGAAGATGGAATCATCAGCGCTCGCGATAGACGCGCGCACACTCGCTCTGCGAATCGGATAATACTCCTTGTCACCATACGCTTCCTGCAACTCTGACCACTCCTTCACACAACGTATGAAGTAGTGTGTTCCTCTGAACTTTCCCTGCAGGACTTTAGACCGTTCATGTTTCGCGAAAACCTTGAATGCCATTGCAGTGGCCAATTCTCTCTGCCTGTAAAGCGCACGGAGATCGCCAGTCTCGTGCGGACTCAATCCGCCCGCTCGGGCGTCTCGAAGAGCCTTCAGTTTCGTGTGGCATTTCCGAGAGGCATCTGTGCCGTACAGAATGAGGTCAATGTCCGATCGTGGAGTGTGCAGATCTGTAAGAATGGATCCTGACACGCCGACCTCAGCACGAGAAATCCCAGTCTCCTTCACCAGTGTCTCAGCCAGATCAACGGCCTGCTGCTCCAAGCCGTCCCGCCGAGAATGATGCCTCAAGCCTTCAAGTCTCTCTGTCGGAACGTAATGCTGTCTCACTTCGCTGAGTGGAACGGCCTGAACCTCTCTGTGGAAAACAGGATCCTTGTGGAGGTATTCTGGCCATCTTTTCGCAAGCAGTAACGTCCGCGCCTTCAACGAATACACTTTTCGATATCTTACATCCGCTTTCCTCCTAGTGCCTCGACGATCCGGCAGATACCTCAAGTAAGCTATCGCGCGGTCTGGTGGGTGAAGGAGCCCCTTGACATCAAAGATTAGCCCGTTGACAGTCTCGAGGAAGTCACCCTCCCGAACTCTGAATTTGCTGCTCAAGGTCACCGCTTCATCATTCTGAACAGGAAATCCCTTGCGAGGTGCCCCATTTGCCCGGTTAGGGTGCGCTTCTATTTGCGGGCTTTTGTCAGAACGTAGTTTGCTATCTGGTCAGCGATGGTGACTCTCGTGGTTCTTTGAAGCCCTCGCCATCCAGGTTGCGAGTTGACCTCGTTTACGAGAAGCCCCTTCTCGCTTTCCATTATGTCAACCCCTGCAATCTCGCATCCGATCGTGGTCGCCGCCTCGACCGCGAGTCTTTCAGTTTCTGGGGGAAGGTTGATCTTCACTGGCCGCGCCCCTTGGCTTACGTTGGTTTTCCAGGAATCTGAAACTCTGTACATGGATGCGATGACATTCCCTCCGATGATGAAGACTCTCAAGTCTCTCTTCCCGTGAGGAATGAACTCCTGCACGTAGATGACGTGACGGTGAAAACGAAGAGTTCTGAACACTCTCTCAGCCACATCTATGTCTGAGATTCTAGCGGCGCCGATTCCTCTAGAGCCGAAAACTGGCTTGACCACAGCTTCACCACCGAAATCTTTGAACGCTCTCACAGCCTCGGGCACGTCCTCGGTGATTACGGTTCTCGGAACGGGAATCCCCTTCTCACTCAGAAGTGCGAGCGCATAGTATTTGTCAACTGCTTTCTCTATTGCGGTCGGATGATTGATTACGGGCAACCCCATCCGCCACAGCTTGTGCAGCATATCCATCTGAAAGATCACCTCGTCCAGAGACCCTCTCCCGATCGGCCGAACCAGCAAGGCGCCCAAATCTCGAATCAAATCGAGCTCGCCAGAGGACACCTCAGGCTGCACGCCTATACGGGCTGCAATGTCGGAGAAACTCAACGCGAGGGGATCTGCCCCTCTTCTGCGAAAGGCTTGCAGGAGCCGAGAAGAGCACCAAGCGTCCTGGTCTCTTGTCAGAATGCCAACTTTCAAAATCAGTCGCACTTGGAGGTTGCTACGCTGAAACAGCTAAATTAAGTGCCTAGTAACTGCCCAGTTCGATTTCGTTCAGAAGCGCGTAAATGCAGGGTCACTATTGCGGCTGATCGCGAGGAGAATCAGGACCACCTATTGGAGACCCGGCCACAATTACCTCAAGACGATTGTGGACGCGGTCGGTGACTCTTGCGAGAATGGGGATGTCATCGCGATTTCTGAGAAGGCTGTCTCAGTAGCCCTGGGACGCGTTGTGGATGAAGCCCACGTACAGCCGGGACTGCTCGCGCGAATTCTAGCCAAGTTCTGGATGAGATTCGTGTGGGGCCGTATCTTGGGGCCGCTGTGTGGTTTCAAAAGGAAAACAGTGTGGCGATTGAAGCGATATCCCATTCGGGAAGGCTCTGTCCACAAGCAGACTACAATTCAACACGTAGGCCTCTGGCAATCACTTCTACACTATTCTGAGGGAGGAATCGATGTCACAAACCTCCCCTTCGCCTTCGCGGCCCTCCCGCTGGACGACGCAAACGAAGTTGCCAGAACAGTGTTCGACGCAGTCGTCGAGAGAACCGGTAAAGGCATCACGCTGATGCTGACCGACACGGACAAGACCTACAGTTGGCATGGGTTTCATCTTACTCCTAGAAAGACAGCTGTCCCAGGCATCCGAACCTTAGGATTGCTCGCGCTGATGATCGGGAGGGTGTCAAAGTGGAAGGCTCGCGCGACACCTCTCGCCGTGTGTGGCAGAGAACTTTCTTTGGAGGAGACCCTTGCAGCGGCTGATGTTGCGGATAGGAGGATGGGGCATGGTGCTGGGAGAACCGTGTGGGACATGGCGAGAAGATTCCGAGTCGGCCTCGCGAACGTGACGTGGGACATGCTCGAAAGCGTTCCCCATTACCCGATCGTGATTGTCAGGAAGATCGACTGATCCACTATCACGGCCTGTATCCAGATAACATGGCGAGCGCCAGAACCGAGGCCGTCATGTCTGCAGTCGCCCCGGGATTCAGTAGATTGGGCTGCGTGCGAAGCTTGTTATCGAGAATTTCAATCTCTTTCATCCCCCTTCTAGTGCTGAGACCGCCGAGAGCCAAGACTCTGCGCGCACGAGTGGTGACCCATCTTGCTCTCCTGAGGGAAGTCTTGCGTGCAATCAACGTGTCCGGGATCTCTGAGAGAATCTTGAGATACGTGTTCACGGTTGCCTCATTCAGGTCCCCAGTTCTTGCCAGCTCTCTCCTCAAGTACGGATAGCCTACCTCAAAACTCGTCTTGTAATCACTGACCAACTCCATACAGACCGAGTCTCGATGAGCTACTAGGCGAGCTATGTCACGAAGATTGAACCCAAGCTGGAGAACCTTCCTCCTTGAGGCTCGGTCTTTGGCATCGAGCTCTGGGACATGCCCAAGTCCACCGGGTCTCACGTGGGCTAGGGCTTCGTACAGGGCGACCGCATCAGCCGCCGTTGTCGACCTCAACACTTGCTTGAGATTACGCCTCAGACCGGCAAGTGAGAGATGACGCGGATTCCACGCCATTGTCATACCAGCTGCAACCGCAATTGGAACTAGAAGTATGACAGTACCGAGGCTCGTGTTTCCGCCCCGATGGGAGTTCATTATGTCAATCATGGCGTCGCGGATAGTACGTCCCACATGCGCTTCCTTCAGAGAGATCTGTCTTCTCGATGCCAGGATTCCTATTTCTGCAGCTCTTTCGAAGTGTGTTCTTGCAGCGACGGCTGAGGCGAGAAAATGTTCGAACCTCGTTTCCGAGTAGTTGCGAGTTCTGTGAACATTGCCAGGTTTGGGGTAGGCACTGACTTCAAGGAGCATGGCGAGCTCAAGCTGGCGTGAGACGAAACGTGCCGCTTCCGTTGTGAAGTCTCCTTCTGCTCTCTTGATCTCAGACACCCCAAACCATCGGTTGCGGGAAACTAAGTCAGTCAAATAGATCCCTTGAGTCTATACATGGTTTCCGTAGAACTGCAGCCACGATTTCCTCTGCTGTCGGCGCTGGATCCCGTGAGGCTATGGAAATCTTTGTCTCTGTGTTAGCGCTATTGCGCGTAGAGGGCCCGTGAAATGAGCTCACGTGACAAGATCATAGTTACCGTAGCACCAACCGGATCGGGCCCTCAGTGGCAGAAAACGCCTCATCTCCCAATCACTCCTAGGGAGATTGCTGAGGAAGCCGTGAAGGCTTGTGAGGCAGGAGCCGCAATTGCCCACATACATGTCAGAAACCCGGTGACCAAATCTCCGCAGCCAGACGTCGAACTCTACCGCGAGGTGATGACGAAGATCAGAGACGAGTGCGATATCATTATTCAGCTGACGACCGGAGGCGGCGGGCCATATGGCGTTCCGATCGAGCAGAGAATGTGTGCACTCGACCTAACGCCAGAATCCGCTTCGTTGAACGTTGCCACCATGACTTTTGGAGAGGGGGTATTCATGAACCCACCCGATGTCGTCGAGAAAATCGCTAGAACAATGCTTCAACGCAACATCAAACCTGAGGTCGAGTGCTATGATGTGGGTCACGTGGAACTGGCACTTGAACTCGCTAACAAGGAACTGCTGAAGAATCCGCTGAGAGTCTCACTAGTCTTAGGCGTCAAGGGAGGAATCCAAGCAAACCCGGAGAACCTCATGCACATGCAAAAGCGCCTACCGGCCGACTGCCGATGGAATACGATAGTCGTGGGTAGATGGCAGTTCCCCCTCCTGACCTTAGCCATGATTTTAGGGGGCGACGTTCGAGTGGGGATGGAGGACAACATCTACCTCTCGAAAGGCCTCTTGGCGAAGGGCAACGCCGAACTGGTTTCTAGGATTGTTCGAATTGCGAAGGAACTGGGTAAAGAGATCGCGACGCCTGACGAGGCAAGAAGGATGTTGGGCCTAAGAACGGACTAGGTGGGCGCAGGGTAATCTTGAACCTCGCGTAAGCCCTTCGAGCATGGTTCCGCAAATGACCGAGTGGGTTTTATTGTTCATTCCAGTGGTGCGGTGCTTTGATTTCGAATGTCAGATGGGTTTGAGTCTGCGCGTCTAGCCGTTGACTATGCGTTGAAGGTGGGCGCGGATTACGCTGAGGGACGCGTTCAACGGAACACGGGCAGCACTTACACGCTCAAGAATGGCTCAGCTGAGCCGGTGACCGTTGGGAGAAGACTAGGTGTCGGTGTCAGGGTTTTGGTTGGTGGAGCGCTAGGTTTCGCTTCCACGAATAGTTTCGACAAGGATGAGATTCGCACGACCGTTGAGTCGGCTGTGAGAACAGCAAAGGCCTCTCGCCGCCTCGTAGCCTCGCCGACTCTGCTGTCCAAGGAGAAATCTTGCGAAGATGAATGGGAGGCGAGGATGAAAGTTGACGTGCGTGATGTGGGGCCTGAGGAGAAGTTCGAACTCCTCTTCACCATCGAGAAGAGCTTAGCGGAAGAGAATGTGCACGTTCGGCTTCCTTCGCGTATTCTGATTTTTGATGAGGATTTGACTGAGAAGTTCTACGTGAACAGTGAGGGAACGCAGTTGCATGGCTTCGTGCCACGCCTCAGCCTAGTCTACATCCTCACTGCGGTTGAGGCTGGTGTAGGATCTGCGCAGCGAATACGGCACGAGGCACAGAGCAGCGGATGGGAAGTTGTTGAGGAGTGGAATCCGAAGGAGATCGCGGCCGACGATGCGAAGATGATGGGGCGCATGATGAGGGGGGGTAAGGCGCCGCCGAAGGGCGAAATGGATTTCGTACTGGGCTCTGAGGTTACCGGCATCATCTGCCACGAATCCTGCGGTCACCCTCAGGAAGCGGACAGAATCCTAGGCCGAGAAGCTGCTCAGGCAGGAGAGTCTTACGTTAAACCTAACATGATTGGGCATCGAATCGGTTCGGAGCACGTGACGGTAATCGACGACCCCACCCTGCCGAACTCCTACGGGTTCTACCTATATGATGACGAGGGGGTCAGGGCGCGGCCGCGAACGTTGATCGAGGAAGGCGCGATCTCAGACTTCTTGCACAATCGTGAAACCGCCGCCGAACTCAAGGTTGCGAGCAATGGCGCGTCACGCGCGTCGTCTTATGACCGCGAGCCAATCATCCGGATGGGGAACACGTACATGATGCCTGGAGATTACTCTCTCGACGAACTCCTCGAAGGCATCGGGAACGGTGTGTACATGAAGAGTTTCATGGAGTGGAACATTGACGACCGGCGCTACAACCAACGCTACGTAGGCCTCGAGGCCTACATGATCGAGAACGGCGAGATCACCACACCCGTAAGGAATCCCATTCTGGAGATCACAACGCCCGGTCTCTATGGCAGCGTGGACGCCGTGGGCAAGGAATTAGCGTTCTCCGGCGCAACATGCGGGAAAGGAGACCCAATGCAAGGCGCACCAGTATGGACTGGTGGACCACCGATCCGTTTGAGGCAAATAAGGCTCGGATGAAGATGCGGAGGCGCACCGCGTATGATCCCGCATGAAGCAATGGAGCAAATACTGAACACGGCCAAGAAGCTAGGTGTCCGATCAGCCGCTGCAGGCATCACGCGGCTACGCGAACGCATGGTGCGCTTCAGCAACAACTCCATCACAGTGACCAACAGTTGGCGCACCGAGGCTCCAACGGTCTACCTGATCTCGAACAAGCGCAGGGCCGCGTGCATGATCGAGGACGAGAACCCCGACGAACTCAAAAGCACCATTGAACAGCTCGCGAAGACGATGAAGGTCACACCAGAAGGCGACGTGGACTTCGAACTCCCACCGGGTCCCTTCAAGTACCAACTGATCCCCGGGATTTATGACAAGAAAGTCGCCGACGCGGACGCGGAACTCATCGATGCCGTAGAGAGCGGCATAGACGCCGCCAAGAAGGAAGGAGCCATGCGGGTTTCGGGAGTCGTGATTACGCGTGATTGGGAGCGGCATGTGCTAACGTCGGCGGGAGCGGACGGTTCGGATCGTGGGACGGAAGTAGAGATGACCATCCGGGCCTTTGCAGACGACGAGGCGTCCGGTCAGGGAATATCACTCTCAACTACGTGGGCCGAGTTCAACCCTGAAGAGGCTGGGGCGACTGCAGGACGGATCGCCAAGATGGCCCTAAATCCCATTCCGGGTGAGGCTGGAAAGTATAGTGTGGTGTTTGCTCCGTCAATCTTCGCCAACCTCTTGAACCGGGTTGGGGATTCCGCCTCGGCCCATTCAGTGGACATTGGGCTTTCGTTCCTTGGAGACTCGCTTGGGAAGAAGGTTGCGTCCGAGAATTTCACGCTCCGCGATGGCAGCCAGACTGCTGGAGCACCAGGGTCGATTGCGCTTGATGACGAAGGATACCCGACCCAGAACGTCACACTGATCAGCGGTGGCGTACTGCAGAATTATCTACACAATTCTTACACAGCAGCGAAGTACAAGGCGCGGCTTACTGGTAGCGCTAGGTTTGATGCCGGAATCGCGGGCATGATCCCAGACGCCCGAAGCCTCATATTAGATCCGGGCGAGGGATCGGTGGAGGATCTTTTCGATAAGGCTCATGACGGACTGTACGTCACAAATAACTGGTATACGAGATTCCAGAACTATCGGACCGGAGATTTCTCGACCATATGTCGAGATGGTGTCTTTAGAATTCGGAACGGAAGGGTGGCGGAGCCGGTCAAGGGTCTACGGATAAGCGACAACATGATCCGCATCCTCCAATCGTCAAAAGCGATGAGCAGAGATCGAAGCTGGGTCAAATGGTGGGAGGTCCAAACACCAACCCTAACACCCTCTGTCCTTGTTGAGAGTGTCGGGATAACAACCCCGGAAAAATAGCAATAATCCAGGCATCCATTAAGGTTCTCAAGCACACGTCGGTGACTCTCATTAGGGGATCTAAATCGGCTTTCTTGTGATCTCTCTCAGGCGTTCGAAATGGGTATCGTCAGAAACCATAAACGAGCACCTATTCAGAATGGCAGACGCAGCATGAATGGCGTCTCTCGGGTCAAGAGCGTACCGTTGCATCAGCGAGAGCGATGCGAACAGCGAATCCTGCCCGACTGAGAGAATGGTCAGGTTTGGCAGCGCTAGGAATGATTGACCGGCCGCGAGAGCATCTTCTCGGGAGCGATACTTCTGAACCACCCAAGTCACTTCGTCAAAGGTTAGAGCGCAACTGCCGGCCTCTTCTTGGCCATCGCTGACCTTCCGTAGAAGTTGCCGCGCGCGGTTACCGATCGCTTCCCTACTTAGGGCAGCGTAGATGAAGACCCCTGAATCCAAGTAGAGCAATTACGGATTCCTTGTCTCAAGCTCACTCTCGTACGCATGCGGATCAAGCCTCGATACCGACTTGCCTTTTCGGGAGATATTTTCGAGTGTCCGAAGAGGATTCGCCGTTTCCTTTTCGAGGATCACGCGTTCTCCCTCTAGTCGAAAAATAACCTCAGAACCTGGCCCAATCTTCAAGACCTTCCTGAAGCTCCTAGGAATAACCACCTGGCCTTTCGGTCCCACGCGCATCCTATCCGTGAGCATGTAAGACGCCAGCCTGATGCTGAGTATAACTCCGATTTATACCTTGGCGATTGAATAGATTTCTTCCCTTGCCGCATTCGCTATGTTTCCTGAAGCTCGGCGTTTTCTGAAACGCTGATGCGCTGATTCATTCTAGAGGCGACTTGAAACGTTGACCGTCGTGCAGACAGATTCGGCATGCTGAAGCTTGACTTGTGAGGAGATGGTGGTTGAGTGGTGCTCTCATTCTGATTTGTCGTTCTTTCTAGATGTTGAGAGCGCTAGGACCAGTTCTCGCAATTTTCTTGGGAATCGTTGGCTGTGGATTCTGAATCCTTTTTCGCGTAGGATCTGGCTGAGGCGTGTGGATCCTGACCATAGCTGCTCTCGGCTGGTCCAGCACATCCGTTCTCCTTGAACAAACCAGACCTCGTCTTCGCTGGCGATGACGTCGACTCCGTCGATTTTCCAGCGGAAACCCAAGATGTTCAAGTCCAGTCCATTTTTCTAAACAGAACAATTTAAGGTTGTGTACACAAGGTAGTGCCGACGCGAAAAAAGAGGCGGGCATGGTATGGATTTGATGAGTGAGGTTGAGACGAGCAAGCTGTTCATCGGTGAGATGAACGTTCGAAAATCTGTGGGTGACCTGACCGAGCTGAAGCTCTCGATTCAAGAGAAGGGTATCGTGGAACCGTTACTGGTCAGGCCGCAGAAGAACAAGTACGAAGTTGTCGTGGGCGCAAGGCGGTTCGAAGCCGCGAAGGCGCTGGGACTCAGAAAGGTGCCCGCAATGGTACGCCCACTGACCGACGCGGACGCACTCTCAATCTCCTTGGTGGAGAACATTCAGAGAAACGATCTGGAACTGGAAGAGGAGGCGGAGGGCATCTTGAAGTTGATGAAGCTGGACCCTAAGAGGTTCGCGAGCGTGAAAGCCGTAGCGAAGACGCTAGGCCGCTCGGAGAATTCAGTACGCGAGCTGATCGACGCTTACGATCTAACCTTCAAGCTGCGTGAGAAGGGGATGAAGATTCACGCCGCGCGGGCGCCGCCCGAGGAGCAACGGAGGCGGGCGGAGGCGATTCCGATTAGGCATACGGAGCTTGTGGCCCGCGCCATCAAGAGCGAGGAGGTCCGCAGGCTTCCCAGTCGCGAGTTTGACCGGAAGGTTCCGGAGATCGTGAGAGCGATCGCCCCTATGCGAGAGGAGGACGCGCGTAGGGTTGTTGACAGGTTCAAGATGTTCCCCGAGAAGCCTGTTCAGACGATCAAAGAGGAAGCGCTAGCGAAGCAGACGGGGGTTGCGGTGAAGGCCTACTTCCCTCCGCGAATCGCCCGGGCCCTGAATCAGGCCGCGGATGAACGCAACATGTCCGAGGAAGAACTAGTCTCCCTAGCCGTGGAAGAATGGCTCGTCCTCAAGGGATACCTCAAGTCAGTGTAACAACCTGAGCAGCACTGCGGCACTGCCTTGCAGGTTCGATCTGCCGGCTGGCGTTCGCGGACCTGTGTGATGTGGGAGTTTTGTGTGTGGATGGTGGGAAGATGGTTCTCTGACGCGCCCTGTTTTGGGCTTGGTTTGCACCGTCGGGGCTGGTTTGGGGTTTGCTGTCAAAAAAAATGTTTGACGCGTTAGTAACAGCTGGCGATTACTTTCGCGGATAGGTAGCCAGCAGCGGCTGGGAAGACCGAGACAGCCCATGGGCAGACGCAAAGTCAAACTCATGAGCCTCCCTCAATCCCAGTGCGATCTCACGCTCTTTGAGCGACCAGGTGTTCGCACGCCAGCCGAACCGCCTCCGTGCTACTCAGCTTCGGGCGCCAGCCACTTTTCTTGATTCGGCCAATGTCAAGTTGCATCGTCTTCACGTCCCCCGCCCAGCCGCGCCCTTCCGGCCCGGGAACGGTCTTCACAGTCACATCGGTCAATTGCAAGGCTCGCATGACGATCTGCGCGATCTCCAGCACGTTGGTGCGATCCTCTGTCCCAATGTTGAAAGCCTGCGTGCCCGGACGCCAAAACCCATCATTCAGTGCGAGCAGGAAGGCACGCGTGCAGTCGTCGACGTGAAGATACGACTTGCTCTGCGTGCCATCACCCAGAACCTCAAGCTTTTTCGGATTCTCGCGGAGTTTCCTGACGAAGTCCACGATCACCCCATGCCCAGCCCGCGGGCCAACAACGTTCGCGAACCGAAAAACGATCGATTGCAGCGGTAGGAGTTGTGTGTAGGCTGAGATGAGGGCCTCGCAGGCGAGCTTCGTCGCCCCGTACACTGAGATGGGCATCAGTGGAGCGTAGTCCTCGGCGGTCGGTATCTGTGAAGGTTCCCCGTAGACGGTTGATGTAGACGCGAACACTAGCCTCGTCGGCATTGCGCGCGCCCTAAGAGCGTCTAAGAGGTTGAAGGTTGCTTGAACGTTCTGCTTCAGCTGGCGCTTGGGATCTTGAGCTCCCCGCGGCACCTCCGGATCTGCGGAAAGGTGAAACACGAGCTCGCAGTCGCCCAGATCTGTGCTCGCGGTTGCCGGTTCCGCAAGGTCACCCTCGACCAGCTTGAAGCGCGGGTTCTGCAGCGCACGGGCCAAGTTGGATCGCTGGCCGGAGGAGAAATCGTCCAACCCGACGACCTCTGCCCCTTGTTCGAGCAGGTGGTCTACGAGATGGCTGCCGATGAATCCGGCGGCACCTGTCACCAGCACCTTAGTGAGCATCGCATGTCACCAGAGGCGTCTGGTGAACGTGTACCGCTCTTGCGGTTCTAATGCTTTCTCGCGCGGACCAAGCGCCAGGAGCGAGGGTAGGTCTAGATAAGTGCGAAAACGTGTGCCACGAAGAGCGCGAGGCCAAGAAGGCTGACTAGAAGGATTGTTGTTCGCGTGAACATTTGACTCGCCAAGCGCAGGTGTGGCCTCGATGCGAAATTAGGTTAGTGCACACTTGACTGTTCTCGATGGACCCGCTCTAATCGTGACCCTTGCTCAAGCGTTTTGCGTCGGTCGAGTTTACTCTTGTTCCCAGCAGGCACCGAGCTCGCACTCACTGTGATGGCCCGCCTCGCATTGGATGCAGGGGCAGCTGCAGATGTGGCCTAGGCTTTCGTAGCCCAGTTCAGACTCTAGCGTCGCCAACGCAAACGCCTACGTTAAAATCCAGTCGCGGGGCGAGATGAAGCGTTTGTAACCTAACCCTCCGCTTCAAAGTAACAGGGCCTACTAGTCCTGGCTGTAGGCTGGAACACACTTAGCTGACCGATTCCGTCCTTGCTACGCCGAATTCCTGGATTCTAGTCTTTTTCCTTCCCTTCAGGCAACGGGCGCGCCGCATTCCAGACTGTTTCGAAGAGCTGCTCGTGGAGTTCGATGAGCAGCTTGTTCGTCGTCCATATGGCTAGGTCAGTGCCACGGTCAGTTCGCAGATCCTCCGGCCGGCTCTCGATCACCACCAGCTCCCTACCGTCCACCGAGACAAAGCTTGTTCGGAACGGTTTGTCGAGGACTCTGAAGTCAACGACCTCCGCTAGCTCCCTGGCGACTCCGGAGTTTTCGCTGCTGATTGGGGAGAGAACGCGGACCGTGGCGCCGCGTTTTCTGATGCTCTCTAGGGTCTCCGAGTGTGCCTTGTAGGCGCGGATTAGGCCGGCTGGGCTTGTGCAGTAGTTGATCGATTTGGCGGAGTCGGTCAGGATCTGGTTGAGCTTGTTGAATATGTTCCTCCGCCCGTCGAGCTCCCAGAACTCGTCCGCCTCCTTTGGCAGCTCGCGTTTGACGTACTTGTTGGATTCGAATGTCAGGGTCAGGTTGTGGACGAGCTCCTCGGTTGACTTCACCTCCTTGTTCAGTTTAGTGACAAGCGGCATGAGTACCTCGCTTGGGGATGACGGAGCGTATAGCTCCGGCTTGCCAGGGATCACGCGCAGCAGCCCCTTGCGCTGCAGTTCCCTGATGGCCCCGTATGTCTTCGTGCGTGGGACCTGGCCGAAGAAACTGATCTCACCCGCCTTGATCGGCCCGGACCGGACTAGAACGAGGTAGATGCGCGACTCATAGTCGGTCAATCCGAGATGACGGAGCGCATTCAGCTCTGCCTCATCAACCGACAAGCCCTATCCCACCACGTGTCGTGCCTAGTCTCTTGGATGGGTGAATTTCGCATTAACCCCACCTAAAAAGGGTCGATCCCACACGCTTGAGGCCACACAGGAGGATGTCTAGAAGCCGAGCACCACTCTCTCATGCTTTAGCGCTTTTTGGGCGCTGGGGCGCCCGGTGGGTTCTTCTTTGGAGAGCTGCGGTTTTCCGTGGCGAAGGTTTTGGCTGGCCGTAGTCTTGCGGGTCCAGTTTCTTGGAGCGCGAGGGAGTGGGGTGATGTATGTTCCTGCATACGACATGTTACTGGGTAGGGGGGTGTCTGCAGTTTCTTGGGGACAACACGTTACTCTGCGGTAGTCGCACCAAAGAACTGGTGCGGGATCGCGAGCCGCCCTTCCCCTTCGCTCGTTGTAAAGACGCCTGAATCCACGCTCAGCGGGGGCTGTGCCTTAGTGCTTCGGGAAGGCTCCCGGCCTCCTCTTCCTTCGGACAGGCCCCCTCGCTGTATCTTCCATCTCACCACGCCTATCAAGCATCGAGTAGAGTATGGTCGCGATGAGAACGACCTCGACGAGGACTACTCCTGTCAGGACCGCGTCAAGGTTGAGCGTGAGGCCAGCGGGTTCCGTGACCGGGGGTGGATGTTCAGTTGCCCACGTTACGTGGAGTTGGTTGGGGATTACCAGGTTCCTTCCGTAGAACGCCCACCAAGCCCAGCCCACCTGATACTTCCGGAAAACGCTGATCGCGTCCCGTAGCCAGTCGTGGGCGCTGTCGTCCTTCATGAACGCGCCGAACTCCCCAATCCACATGGGCTGCTTCATCTCCACAACGAACGTCTGATACTTCTCCGCCAGATCCGCCTCCAAGATGCCCACGCTACGCTGGTTGTAGAATGGTTCGAAGGAGAGCGCATAGAAGTGAGGTGACCAGACTATGTTGTAAGTGATTGGAAATTCAGTCGGGGGCATGTTTGAAGGTTCAAGGAAGATTATGTGGTTCGGGTCTACTGTTCGGATTGAGTTGATGACTCGGACGTAGAAGCTGTTCACATGTGATACGTTCAGCGTCGGGATGATTGAGGTGTAGATCCAAGGCTCGTTAAGGAGATCGTATCCGGCGACAGTTGTTTCATTCGCGTACCGCTCAGCGATCTTCCTCCAAGCAGTAGCTAAGTGATCCTGCAGGTCGGTTTGATTCCAAAAGTCGGAGACCGCTCGTCGCATCCCTACTTCTGTCGGTGGATATTGGTTGACGGCCCATTCAGGTGCGCCCACTCCTCCGAACTTCGTGGCCCAATTGTATTGAGTCATATCCAAAACCAAGTAGATGCCGTACTTCTTCGCCCAGCGGATGTCCCTGTCCACGTAGAATTCTAGATAGGACTCCTGAAACGTTCCCGGGATAGGCTCGAGGTTACTCCACGAAATGGGTAACCTAACCACATTGAAGCCGGCCCGCGCAAACAGCTCGTACGCAGACTCACTGTGCGTGGAAGGGAATGGTGCAAGTTCGTATCCCGGGTAGTTGGCTCCTCGAAGGAGCACAACGCGGCCAACAGGATTCACAATAGAAGTCCCATTGACAGAGAGCGGTCCCTCCAGCACTCCGTCCGCGGGGGAGGCGTAGTTGGAGGTTGCAGCTAGGACCAGGGCCAGCAGAAACATGACCCTACCTACCTGCGACTTCAAGAGAATGCTAGCCTTCTTTTCCGAGAGATTTCCAGAACAATTCAAGAGTCGCAGTCGAAGAGTCACGCGTCTAAAGTGTTTTCCTGTCGCCAGCTCCAAAGGCGACGAATGTCGCCTTCCAAATCGGTTCGAGGAGTGAAATGAAGTTGCAGTCGTGCTTTGCTGATGTCGGCCAATGAATTGATCAACGTTGGAATAGATGTAGGTAAACGCTTCTGCCAAGCCGCCTTGAAACCCGACGATGGAAGACTGCTGGAGGAATTACGGTTCGAGAACACAAGCCAAAGCGTACGGGAACTCCTAACGCATATCACCGTCCACGGAGAAGCAAGAGCCGTCCTCGAATCCACCGCAAACTACTGGATCCATGTACACAACCTGCTTGAGGAAAATGGCGTCGACACCCTCCTAGCCAGTCCCCGCAAGACGAAACTCATAGCTGAAGCCAAAATCAAATCTGTCAGGCTGGATGCTAGAACACTAGCCACACTCCTGTAGGGAAACCTAGCAGCATCCCCATTCTCATGGAAGAATATAGACGCCTACGGCAGGTGCCGGCCTCGCATGTTCAGCTGTCTTTGAGATCCCGCAAGTGTAGCGTCTGGACCTCTTTTGAGGCTCTTTCGTAGAATGCGTCGTCAGCGGTTAGGAGAGTTGCTCCTGTCTTCTCGGAAGCCTTCACGTAGACGCTGTCATAGTAGGTCGCGTCATTCTTGTCTGCCCAAGTGAGCGCGCCCAAGCTTTCCTGCTCATCCAATTCGATGGAGCCAAGTTTGAGCTTGATGAAGTTTGAGAACTTCTGTGAGGCCTCGTGAGCGTTGATCATTCTCTGCCTGACGGCCTTCCAGAGAGTATTCCCAACTTCGTATGTCACAAGTCCAGGTGCCTTCAGCTCGACGGCGTCGTCGTGGAACCTCTGGAGAAGATGCTCGGCCTTGTCGGAGAGCTCCTCAACCAGCAGGAACCTTGCGGCCACGGAGGCGTCTACGACGTAGACCTTCAACGCGTCTTCCGCGTTTCCCGTATTGCCTGATTTATGAAACCCTTCGGCACGACATGCTTGCGGATGCGGAGGCCCTCAAGAAGCCCCTGTGCGGCGTTCTTTCGTTCCTCTCGCTCGATTCTCTCCACAATCGCCTGGCGAACATATCGGGACCAATTGATGGTGACGAGCGCCATCCTCTTTCTCAGTCTGTCGTCAACCTTCACCGTGATTGTCCGCACCGATGGCGTTACCCGCCAGCATTACCAAAGTACGGCCTAGTAGACCTTACTTTGACTTTCCCGAGACTCTCCCAACGTCAGGCGGGTCACCGGACTCGTGTGCCTTGGGGTATCCTTCTTGCTGGAGAAGCATCCTTCCTGCTTCTATTGCGAGCAAGGCGCTGCTCTTCCCGACTCCTTGAAGACCAACAAGACCGATGATTCCTCTGTTCATTGTTTCCAGTTTGTGTATTGCTTCCCGAACCGCGTCAGGCCAGACGTACCAGTAGAAGACCCAATTTAGCTTGCGACTCTCGGACGCCACCTGGCTTGCCCAAGAGTAGATTTCACCTGTTGTAGCGGAACTGGTTGTCTCAGGTTTCTTTGAGTCGGAGCTGGAAGCGGATGCGCGTTTTGCCGTGGCTACATCCCGTTGAACAAGACACGCGGTTGGTGCTAGGATCTAGATGTCAGATCTTTTGATTGCTCCGAATAGTCGAGCGAGCGTCAGATACGTGGTCACGTAGATGAGCCCGATTCAAATAGTCCTCATGATGAAAGCTGGCCTACGTTTGTCTGGGAGCACTGGTTTTGGTCCCGGCGAGACAAGATACGGCGTAGCAGAGACTTCGGGGTTCGGCGGAGCGGTGGAGCAACTAGGCTGATGCTAGCTTCAACCCAAACTCGACCAATCTCTCAAAGTGCTGGTCACGTGTTCTCAGCGTTGTGTTGTTTGAGATCGCGGTTGCGGCTATGAGTAGATCAGCATCGGGCACGGATTCGCCTTGTTGCCTGAGCGTGCGGTACATGATGCAGTAGCTCTCGACCGTCTTGTTATCTAGGCCATGAACATTGAAGCTTTCTTCAAGGAGTCCCTTAGCCTGAGCTCTCTTCTCGGCTTCTAGTCCCCTCAGCATTTCGATCAGAGTGATGACACTTATGCTGGCTGGCTCAAACCTCTTTTCACGCAGCAATTGTATCACGATGTCTGTATCGAGAAGATTCATTTGAGCGCGAACTTCTCCCTAAACTCCTTGCTGCATGTGAGCATGGATGTGAGATCTTCAGGTGTGAGCAGGCTGACGGCTTCCTCGAAGGCACGCTTGCTCCTGAGGGTCGTGCGCTCATTGTACAACTCCATGAGGAATTCTCCCCACTCACGCGTGCCTTTAGCCCCCTCCAGGAGCTTCTTGACGCTTCTTGGAACGGAGATCGTTGCGTACTTCGCCAATGGTTACCGTCACATAACGATGTCACGACATCGCTATATGTTTTGCTGGCGAAAGTACTTGGCGAACACTCGGACCTATATCGCGTTTACATAGTGTTTGCCTTACATTCTCAGCGGCGCATGACGCGCGCGCCGTACTCTCGAATGTGACTCTCGAGTCATACAGGACGGCATCTGGGACGAGCGAATAGTGGCATAGTCAGAGTTACCCGGGGGACCAAATCCAAGTCCTTTCTCTGGACGATTTCTTAGGGTTCGTATGGGCTGACGAGTTTGTCTGCTCCCTCGCGTCGACGAGCGATGCGTCGGTGAAGTTCCAACTTCGCCAGCAGCCTGCTCATCGCGTATCCTTCCATGCTCAACTCTTCCGCGAGTTCAGTCTGTCTCCGCGGAAGACATCACGCAGTGGTCATCGTTGCCGGTTAGACGTGTGTGGCCGGAAAGGTTTATGCTAGCCGTGTGTCCGTTGTTAGCAAGGTGATCTTGGTGACATTGGTTATAAGAGGCTTGGATGAGAAGACCAAGCGCTCCCTCCGCGCCGAAGCGATTAGGCGCGGCCTTAGGTTGGCACAAGCGGTTAAGGAAGCTTTCCAACTCTGGCGATCCTACGACCAGGACGCCCAGGCTCTCTCGGAGAGGGACGTGAACAACGCCGCCTATAATGCCCTAAGGCAAGAACTTGAGAAGTACGCGGGCAAGACGATCCTCATCGCTGGAGGAAGACTTCTCGGAACCTACGAGAATCCGCGTTCGGCTGCGACGGACCTTAGGCTGAAAGCTCCCGAAGCCCAACATGCCATTGTCACCGCAATAGGCAAGGACAAGAGGGAGGAACTGGAGTGGCTAGGCGGCTCTTTGAATCTCTAGAATGCTGGCCGAATCTTGACGGAAATCGTCCGACGCTGCCTGTAACCCTTAGCACCCTAGACGGACAACGCGTAGTCCATGAACAACCGATGCCGATCGACACGGGGTTTGCTGGAGCAATGCTACTATCTAGAGAAGCCTTCAGCTATTTCGAGAGGGCCGAGCTTCCGGAATCTGAATCGCGCATCTACCGAACCCTCATAGGCCCCGTTCCCATGCGTACCGCACGTGCCCTTCTGAGATTGCCGCTCGCCGATGAGATGGAAATTCTGGTAGATACTCCGAAATATGGTGTGGGAAAATCCTTGATCGGCATGCGAGCGCTGGACGGAATTGAACTACTCCTGAGCGGGCAGAGATCAGAAACCTGCTTCCTAAAAGAAAGAAATCAACCTTAATCCCAGCCCCCCACGCCGCCAGGCTTGGGTCAGCAACAGGGAAGAAGGCAAGTGTCTAACGTGCTCTGTCACCTGCGATTCCATAATTCGCGAAGGTCATTCTCAATCCCAATTGTGTGGACTTGTTCTGCCTTGAGATGATAGACGTGTTAAGGGACAAGTCAACAGATCTTCTTGATCCATGCGAAAACTCGCATTCCGTTTTGAGGTTAGAACCCTCTCGATGACCGCACTGTGACGCCATGAGAACCGTGGACGGCAAACCTTTCTGATACGAAGTACGTGAATAAAGTAAGGAAACATACGAATGCTTTAAATATAATTCATATGTTTCGTTTATATCGAACACGTATGAACGCTGACATGGCAATCTTCAGCGCGGTATCTATCACTCCTCAAACTATCCAAGAACTGACCAGCATTCTACCGCTGAGCCGACACACTGTCTACAAATCCGTAGAACGACTGTCCCGGGCAAACCTCCTGTCAAAGCAACGACTAGGGAAGAAAGTCCTACTAAGTGTAGGGAGGGGTTACAAAACGGCCAAGCTTCAAGAAATCTGCATCAAAGCGTTGTCTCGAGGCATTGACCCCGATCAACTGTTGGCGCAATCTAAGCGCATCGCGCGAATCGCCGATCTTGATGTTGTAAGCGCAAGGCAAGTCCAGGAAAGAACCGGCCTATCCCTCCCTGCAGCCTACAGGTTAATGAAATTACTGGAGACATTCGGATTAGCAAAGACAGAAAGTATGAGACCGGTCGCGATCCGTATGCTAAAGTCTGATGAACTGGTCAAAGCTCTGCTTGCAATCGAACGACCGGGTGAAGAAAAGATTCCGCTGGAGCTTGAGGAACGGCCATACTTGCAGAGGGAGTTGTCGCCAGAAGAGTTGGAAAGGCGGCTGTTCACCAACATGGTCACCAGGGTTCCATTCGCAATCGATGGGACATCTTTTGTTACGCGCGGCCAAGGCAAACTCGAGCTGCTCACGCCGACCAGGAACGAAACTATTGAGGAAAAATTCATGCGGCTTTTGTCGACTCCGGAAGGAGTTGAAGACGCCTGCATCCGCATGCTTAGAACTAATCAAGTGAATTACGAGCAATTGCTCCAATTAGCGCGTAAACGAAGAATGGCAAACGTAGTCGGATGCTATCTCGATATCCTTCACGGCATCGATGAGCAATTGATCCCGAAATCAGTTGTTGACTTGTACAGGGCTGACCCCGCCGGTCGACGGCACGCCGTCTTTCTCAAGCAGCTGAAGCTAATTGGAAAGGATGTCTCTCTTAGTCGATATGCAATCGAATGGAATCTCGAATTGTACTTGGACCTAGATGGAATTGCTCATGGTGTGCGGTCAACGTGACCGTCGAGAACCTCCGCGCTTTGCCCGAAGCTGTCAAACAGCGAATTGAAGATCAATCCCTTCGAGTGGTCGACAAGATTTGGTCATCTTCGATAGCCTTTGTGCTGATAGGTGGATGGGCTGTTAGGGCAATCGCTGGTCCTGAACATGATCGATACACCTTCGATGTCGATGGCGTTGTAGATTCGCAAAGCAGATATTCTGAACTAGAGGAGCTCCTGAGAGAGGAAGGTGTGAAAACGTCCTTTTCTGCGTGGGGATGCATATTCATCAAGAAACTCGAGTTGCCAGAAGATTTGCTGCAGAAACTGGATAAGGATCAGGCTGTCTTCGTCTCTGAAAAGTGCCAGATCAAGTTGCAGTTTTCGACACCAAGAATCTACACGTCAGACGGGAAACATTTCTTTGAGTTTCCCATGGACAAATAGGTTCTGTTAACTTGTCGGCGCATGATACTTTCAGCCACCTGTACCTGTTAAGAATAGGGAAATGTGAATTGGAATTGTGCTGGCGATCAAGACAGTTCAGCAACGCTATGCGCCCGACCAGAACATTCTTCGCTTGCTTGAGCAGTTCCGCCGGATGATGAACGACTCCATTCAGATTGGTATGGCTGAGAAAGTCAGTAGCCTCAAAGCTTTGTCTTCTAACGCATACAAGCAGCTCGCGGACCACGATGTCATGAGTTACTATAAGCTGTGTGCCATCAGCGCTGCAGCGGGCGTTCTACGGAACTACCGTAAGAGGGTTCGACGAGGAGGCAAGGCTGCTAAGGGCCCGTACGCGCGTCGTTTACGGTTGACAACATGCTACGGATTCAAACTTCAAGACGGCTGCCTGCTGCTGCCGTATCGTCCAAGGGAACCGATTAGAATTCCTCTGACCCATCATACCCAAGCCACGATCGCGGGGCAAATGGTTCGTTCTGTAACCCTGACTCCTGACAAGTTATCATTGGCATATGCTAAGCAGGTCTCTGAAGTCAATCCGCGCGGATTCCTGGGCATCGACCGCAACCTGAACAACGTCACCTTAGCGACAACAGATGGTTTGATCCTAAGGCACAATCTTTCCGAGGCGACACGGGTCAAATTCACTTACAGAGAGCTACGATCTCACGTAAGAAGGAATGATGCACGAATCCGTCAGCAAGTTACCACCAAGTATGGGCGAAAGCAGCGAGAGAAGGTGGGGCAGATACTCCACCGCGCGTCAAAACAGATCGTTCAACAAGCGAAGGAACGCGGATTCGGCATCGTAATGGAGAACTTGACAGGCATAAGGAAACTATACAGGAAAGGCAACGGTCAAGGACATTTCTACAGAGGACGAATGAACTCTTGGTCGTACGCAGAGCTGCAGAGTCAAATCGAGTACAAAGCACGTTGGGAAGGTCTGCCCGTCATTTACGTTCGTGCGCATGGGACATCAGCGAAGTGTTCGATATGTGGGTCTCGCATGACGAGAATACCCGAAGAGAACCGAAAGCTCGGTTGTCCATCATGCAGGGTCAGCGTGGACCGTGACGTGAACGCTGCGAGGAATATCCTGGCGAGAGGCGTGAGGTTCGCGCCAATCGCGCTCCCAACTGAAGCGATGGTACAGGAACCCCCAATACGAGCTGCGGGTAATCCTGAAAGTCGATGGGAGCGAGTTAACCTACTCAGCCATGCGCCGAGAAGTTAACAGAACCGACAAATATCAGGACCGACAGATCTTGTCGAGAGGCAGCTTTGCAGGTCACGCACATGTCGCGCTCCCCGAGTATATAGTTGCCTCGAAATTGGGGATTTCGGACTGGAAAAACATCTACGACGTCGGAGTACTATGTAGATCTGCTAGACAAGAGAAAGTCGTTAAGGTCATCAGAACTTGCGACAACTGGGGGGAACTCGTTCGTAGGAAGATCGTGAGATTCAGACAAGAGGCTGAGGGAAAGATGAAGGGCACAGCCTATACTCTACTGAAGGCTAAGAATCTGGACAGAGGATATGCGGAGTATTTGAAGGAGTTGCAGACTCAGCTAACGCGTGGTTCATAGCAAGTTTCCTTTGCGGTTTTGAGATGGGAAAGATCCCCTTCAACAAACTTGAACCGAGTATTCTGCAGAACCTCTGCCAGGTTCGCTCGATTTCTAGACGACGGATTATCAAGCCCTACTACTTCGCAGCCTCTAGAAAATCCTCATACTCGTCAGCTCGATCTTGATCCAGGAGTAGCTCAAGAAAGATGTTTGCGTCGATGAAGTACAGCCTTTACTCCCCTTTAGCTATCTCAGCCCTGATCTGGGATGCTTCATGTTGAAGTTCTACACTACTCTTCTTCACATGGCGTAGGAGTCCTCTCAGAACCCTCACAGGTTCGTCCGGGACGGCGACTTCGGGGCTGGTCTGATGTGTGGAAATCCAGCTCTTAATCGCTTCAACGGCGGCTCTACTCAATGAACCGCGTGAGTAGCCGTAGGTCTCCATCGAGAACTTTCTGAACTTTTTCTTCAGCTCCTCTGGCAGGTAGACTCGGAGCGGCTTCATGGTCGAGGTTTCGAGCATAAATGGATTTAAGTGAAGTTAGGAAGCAAGAGTAGGTGATGTGAAGTGACGATAGAGGTTGAGATCAAGGAGATCAAGGAGATTCTAGGAGAGTTGAGAAAGAAGCTTGATGCGCTTGTTCTAGATCAAGAAACATTGGCGATAATGATCACGTCACAGCAATCTCTCAAAGATTTTCTCGTCGGTGAGCCTGACCTGTATTCCACAAAGGATCTCAAGGTCGCGTACAGGTGAAGGGCAAGATAGTTCTCATACCTTTCCCCTTCACGGACCTAACTAGCGCGAAATTGAGGCCAGCGCTAGTGCTGACCGAGGGAGAGAAGGACTGCGTCGTCGCCTTCATATCCTCCAAGGTACCCTCAGAACTTTCATCGACCGGATTATTGATTCCGGAAGATCACGAAGAGTTCGCTGGCGCCGTAGGTTTTGGTTCTTGGGACTTGGCCGAAGAAACTAACCTCACCCGCCTTGATCGGCCCCATCCTGACTAGGACAAGGTAGATTCGGGACTCGTACTCTGTCAACCCGAGATGGCGAAGCGCGCTCAGCTCCCTCTCGTCAACAGACAAATTATGCTTCTCCAACTGCCTCTCTTTTGGGCCAATCCACCGTAACGGGAGTCAGGCTTGTGTCTATTGGGTTTTCTTGCGCGAGTCTTAATGTTCTCAGCCATGCCATTCAGCAGTAGACGAGATTATGTCGCTCCACTAAGTGGCGTTGAGTCTGTTTATGCCGTTTCGTGTATACATCAGAGCGAACGGAAAGCTAAGCGGATGCCTCAACCCAGAAGCCGCTACCACACTAGAGGGGACGGAGATCTACGTCGGCCCAACTGCGCCATCTCGACCGGCTGACCCTCGTATGTGGCAGGCGTTTCATGATGCTCAATGACAGTACCATCGCAGCGAAAGCTGCCAGGATGGGTGGGATCGTGTGGAATTCTGGGATCACGGTTACGTTCGATGGCAGTTCGGCATGGCTCGGATGCTGCACATCGTCGAAGAAAACCTTGACCCACCATCCCTGGGTGGTGGAGCCAGCTCCAACTGCGAAGATCAGTCTTTGGCCTACAGATACTTCACGATTGAGTTCGACCTCAAAGCATTGCGGGGTTGGTGTGGATGTGAGGACCGCCCCGTGCGCATATGAGTATGTGTAGACGTAGTCACCAACCGTTTGATTCTCCTCGTTTAGAATTGCTACTCCCGCGCCCACGCCTGAGTATGATGGTGATGCGTCATCGCTGGAAAGCCACACCGTGAACGCCGCAGTTCCCTGAATTGCCGTTGCCTCGGTGATCGTTTGTGTGACCCAGGCGATGGAACCTACCCAGACAGAACCGAAGATGGTCGTGGCATTCCGAATAGCGGCTGACACTTCAAGGATTCTCGGAGTCGAGCCTGATGGAGCGACGAGGCTGGCCTCGTCGAGGATGATGACCGAGGAGTTCTGGTTATGATATACTTCGGATGTGTAGTGTAAGTAGAATAGGGTCCCCGACAATTGCGATGTCTGAGCTGAAACTGGACGCGTCGTCGTGATAACGAAGAGGATAATCAGCAGCAGTAGCGAGAGGGGAACGTGCCTTATCCTCATGTTTCTTCACAGGCATATTGAATGTCTGATAGAGAAAAATGGTTTCCATCCCAGACTGGACATGAGAATAGTCCAAGAAATCCGCCATTATGATTTGAAAATGCTAACAGGCCAAAGTAATGAGCACGGAGAAGATGAAGATCATTTGATCAGTTGACCTAGTATTAAGTAGATCAAGCTGGAGAGACCAAGAGGAGCAGAATGAAACCGAACAAATATCTGCATCCTAGCCACTCGCATTGATGTGTCGGTTCCTGCGCTTCTTCGCGGGAACAGTCGACTATGTCGTTGCGAACCTGTGGCAAATGCTCACAAGCGGTTTAGTCTTCGAAAGGATTTCTGTAGCATATTCCTTTGTGAATGCTTGGTTTGCTGGTATGCCTTCCGCCTCATATCCGTAGAAGGCGGGCCCTCTGACCCTTGCGAGTTCGGCAAGAAGCGATTTGATTCCTTCAACTCTGTTTCTCAGACACTCGGGAAACCTTTCAACCGATGCAGTTATCGCGTCGCTTACGTCGTGCTCACGTGGGTACTCAATCGCCAATCGCCTTAGGATGGCTTTGGCGGCGAGCTCCATGGCTTCCTGAGATCGTCGGACA
>Ga0315268_10001477_pt1 | contig 27056 bp, 24 predicted proteins | sample C1_top_MG_FD_204535 | JGI IMG/M metagenome (GOLD analysis project Ga0315268, IMG submission 204535) | Sediment microbial communities from Yellowstone Lake, YNP, Wyoming, USA - C1_top | ecosystem: Environmental > Aquatic > Freshwater > Lake > Sediment | place: USA: Wyoming | collected 2017-08-01
TTGTAAGAGGATTATGCTGACTCAACAAGTAGCTGCGTGGGACATTACTTTAGGATGGGAAAAAACTGAAAGGTCTTGTCGCAAGGCTTGACGAGAGAGATCTACCGCGTAGCGGTTTAGTTCTTATCCCCTAATTCTGCACAGACGAGGTGGGTTTCCCTGAAACCCACAAATGTCAATCGTGACATATCAGGGCTACCGATACTATCAGAAAGTGATTTGAAGAAAAAGTTCGACGAAGAAAAGGCAAAGCGCTGAGAAAACTCCTTTGAGACTCAAATTATAGTTTGGCTCTCTTTGTTTCACTGTAGTTCTTCAAGGTTCATCTCGTAATGTTGCGCACATCCGCTTAGGAAAGGTGAAAAGTAATAGGTGTATTCAGCAGTCTATGGAAGCTCACAGAAATACGACTTTAATGAAGAAACTGAGAAAAATGGTGGCTTGAATAACTTGCGATCCCAGATCCGAGAAACCTTAAGCTCTTTTTTCTAAGTGGGTGCTTTGGTAGATGCTTTAGGCTTCCTCCTCGCTGCTGGAGGCTTGCTCACCACATCTAACTCCCGCTCCCTATCTTAGTGACTTGGTTCTCACAGGTTTAATCTCGTCCTGGGAGTCGCAATTCCTTTATTTACCTATAATTTAATCTTTTTATATGACATTGGCAAGGGTTAAATATCTTGAAAAAAGAATGCCTGGGCTCATTGCTTCGTATTAACATGTGTTATTATCCATTTTATCTCTTGATTATCAATTTTTAATGCCTTTCGTGAGCTATAAAAGATACGAAGCAAAATCTGATAATAACACTTTGTAATTATTGGGATTTTTGACTGCTTAACACTGGAGAATCAATTTTTATATTTCTTACTTCTTCTCCCACTCGCCTTTGTCGTTCTGAATCCACCAATTAGGTCGAGACTTCCCACGCCAGCTATTGGCAAATATTTTCTGAATCTGGGGCATAACCTCCGGGCCAAACTTATTTGCCTTCATGATTTCTGTATAAAGGTCTTTACGATCTTTGTTTTCCTGTTCTACTAATCTCGAAACATCAGCCTTTTCCTTCAGGTTTAACCCGGTCAAATCTTTAGTCTCTAACAATCCCACGTTGTTCTCACCGATATTTCCCCTGTCGTAAAAGGGTTTCAACTGGGAAAATCTCCCTTTCATAGAATCTTTAAGGGCGCGTATGGCTGGAGTTGATACCTCGATGTCTATCTGGGCATACACCTCTTTAGGTCCCCAAATGAGGTCTTTTAATTCCTGGAATAGTTGATTGAGTTTCTGTTTCTCGTCAGGTTTCTGCTCTTCTTTCCTTTCTGTTTTCCGCACATCTTCAACAATTTCATCCGCTGCCTTCTGAACTGCAGCTGCAGGAAAGTATATGTTTACCGTAACGCATGCAGCTATGAAGATAATCAAATACAGGTTTAATAATCTAAATATCTTTTTCATGTTGTCCTCCTAAATACATATTTTTTACTTGGCCTGAAATATTCTTTTAACTCTCTCTTGCATGTCTTTAAAGCTTATCACATTTTGGGGATTCTGGTTTACTACATTGATACCTCTAAGGAAGGCTCGACGGACTAAGTATTCTGTGCCTCCTTCGTGAATCTTTCCCCTGACAGAAAATTTATCATTTTCTAAAGTGCATATTATGCCTATCTGGCTATAAGGATATTCTTTGAAAAACCTTCTTATTCCTGAACTCAGGATTTTAGTTATGCCCCCAGATCCGGTACCCAGAATCGAGATATTCTGTACAGCATCCACACTAATCCTCTGTTTAACTCCTCTCGTCTTAACTGATTCTACATCAAGAACAAAGCGAGAAGGTTGTCCATACTCTATTTCCAGATTTTTAATGGAACCCTGTATAACTCCTGTCATCTTGCCTATCTTAATCTTTTCAGTAACTTTTTCCAAGTCTATCCCCTTAAAATTAAGGTCACCAGTAATCTTTTGAGATCGTGAAAATAGATTTCTAACTGAAAGATTCATTGCTTCCACCTCTCCGCCGAAAATCTTTACCACTGCCTTTCCCTGAGCAGACAATATCCCCTCCTGATATTTTATTGTTGGGAAATATGCATTCAGAATACCCGGGAAGTCCATTCCAGCCAAATTCTGACTTAATAACTTCAGATCCATTTCTTCCGCCTCTAAGCCAAAATTAAATAATCTCGAAGCCGAAAGGATATCATCTCCTTTAAAACCTGTGACTTTCATTTTTCCTCCAAGGAGAGATATCTTTATATCTTCAGAAACTTGCAGGGTATTCCGCGAGAGGATTAGAGGAATGGTTAGATTCTCTAACCTTATTTTGTCTTTTTCTAAGACCTTAATCTTTAAAAACCCTTTTCTTTTACCACCTTCTTTAATAGATAGATCAGATGTAGAAGGATAAAATAGATCGAAGGGCAGCATCAGGTCTATCTGGTCTATATAGAAAGACATGCCCGGAACTCTCAGCGATGCATTCTTTACCTCAAGTGTTCCTTCTACAGTAACCGCTTTTACTTTTATGACTGCTTTGATATTTATATCAGAATCTCCTTTAAGTTGAAGATCTTTTAAGGAGAAAAAGTTTTGGCTGAGATAATCTCTAAAAAGAGATAGTATTTTTTTGTGAGAGATCTTTTCGGCTTTTAAATTAAAGAAAGATTCATCCTTCTGGATAAGACCTGAAAAGGAATAGTCACCCGTCCCGAATAAATCAACCGTTCCCTGGAATTCAAGGAGTCTTGGAGAGTCCAAAAAAAAATTGCCCTGTGCAAAAAGCTTGATTCTCTCTCCTGAGAAATCCTTATAGAATTTCCCGTAGAGAAACTCTCCATTCCCAAGCTCTGAGGAGAGCTCAAGGCTTACCCCGTTAGAAAATTTTTCTAACGGGGTAAGCCCGATCTTTCTAACGGGGGTAACACTTTTATCCGAAGGGGAAGATTGAATTTTCAGTATTACCTTTCCTGTTATTCCCTGACCTGCCTTAGTTCCGTCTGATGAGCTAAACTCCCCTTGCCTGAGCTGTAAGATAACATCCCCAGTCCAGGAAAGCCTTTGTTCTAAATAATTTCCTTCCAAATGGGCTTCCATATCCCCCTTTCCTCTGATAAACCATTTTTGATACTCCTGAGATAAAAAAGGTTTAACAATGGAGAAAATCTCTGCAAAATCTACGGAGGTAGCATCAATGGATGCTTTCCAGGGCAAAACGCCGCGAAGGGTTCCTCCGAAAGAGCCTTTTACGATTCCTAAATTTGATACCTTACCTTCTATAATGCGGGACTTTATCTCATCTGATTTAAGATCGTATAAGAAAGAAGTCTGAAACCTCAAATCTCTTAAGGTAGTATTCTTATGATCCATTTTATACGTTAAGTGATCTAAATCCAGAGAGGCTAAATCGATAACTACCTTTTCTTTTTCTATATTTACAGGAATCCTGAGTATCAGGTTCTGGAAGGAAGCAGAATGATAAGAACCTGAATCTATATGAAATTCCACAAAACCCCTTCCAGAAGGTCTCGGGAAAAGGCTCACGAGATTCAAATAACCCTTAACCCGTCCAAATCCTTCCATGCCTTCACCGTTATTTGAGAGGATACGGAGGGTGCTCTGAAAATTAATGATCCCTCCTTTTTGGGGTGAAAAATCTTTTATCTGGAGATCTATCTCTGACAGTTTGATAACTTGAGGAGAGGAGGCAAAAGAAAGCTCAAATTCTCCTTTCTGAATGGTTAGTAGATAGACAGGAGGAAGCTTTTTAATAAAAGACAGGTCAAGTTTTTTCTTTTTTTCGTACCGAAATATCAGTTTTGGCTGCGTTAATGTAATCTTTTCTACCTCTCCTTTCAGAGGCATTCTTATTTTCCCTTTAAAATCAACATGAGGACTAATAAAGGACAACACTCCGTCTTTCAATCTCGTAATCTCCAGATTTGAGATTTCCCCTTCCAGCCCAGATGAAAAAGAAAAGTTCTGCGCACTTATCTTATAACCAAACTTCGCTCCCAAAACTGACCCCAGGAGATTGATGAAGACCGGAGTTTGGATGAGAAGAAAAAATCCTACGAATAAAAAAACAAGGAAGGACAGGAGAATAAGTAAGAACTTTTTTCTTTTCCGAAGCCCTCTTTCTCTTCCTTTATTCTCATTGTTTGTCATTTTACAAAAAGATTATAGCATAGAAAAATTTATGGTTAATATTGAAATAGAAGTAACTTTTGCTATAATGTTCTTGGAGTATTTATTAGTTTTGTGGATAAAATTCTTATGAACTTTTGGCTCACAAAGGATCTTATGGAAATTAAGTAATCCCCCCACCCCCCCTTTAGCAAAGGGGAGTGAGAGGGGGATTTGAATGTTATTTTAGGAACAAATTCTTTAATGGATTAATTTTTGATACAAGGAGGAAGGATTGCATGGGAGAAAAAGTTATCATCTTTGGAAAGCCCGGGTGACCTTTTACCGAACAAGCCAGGTTGGCCTATGGAGACAGAGCTGAATATTTTGATGTCAAATCTGACAGTAAAAAATTGGAGGAGATGCTCAAGTACTCTGAAGGTGTTCGAAAGGTTCCTGTTATTGTCGAGAGCAATAAGGTAACCGTTGGCTACGGAGGCTCTTGAGGTATCTAATTACCGATAGTTCATCGGCATATATAAACCGAACAACATCTGCATTATCTCAATTGCATTATTTAGATTAAATGAATATAAAATTAACCACAGGAAAAATCCTTCATACCTCTGAAGAAGAAAGCTTGCTACAGGCATTAAAGAGACACGGCGTATATCTTGTTTCCTCATGTGGTGGAAAGGGGATATGCGGTAAATGCCGTGTCAGGCTTCTCGAGGGAAAAAGCAAGATTTTATCCACTGGTAAACTCGAGCCACGTGAGATAAAGGCGGGAACCACCCTTGCATGTCAGACCTTCTTAGAAACAGACACCTTTATAGATATACCAAAAGAATCAATTCTCGCATTAGGAGATAAGATAGTGTTATCAAAATCGGGGGACCTCATGGAGTTGCTGAAGTCTTTGGGAACCGAGATATTTCCGATGGTAAGGCGCATCACTTTGTATTTACCTCCCCCTACTCTCAACGATAACATAAGCGACCTCGAACGGCTCAAAAGGTCACTCGAGGAAAAAGGTCTATTGGGAATACGATTCATTCATGGGTTCGTTTCATCTCTATCAGAAACACTTAGAGACGCTAAGTGGGGAATAACATTTGGGTATACTGAAAGCTCTGATGTCGTGTATATCTTACCAGCAGACAGAAAAGAGCAGAGGTATGGTCTTGCAGTAGATATAGGCACTACTACTGTAGTGGTTTATCTTGTAGACCTTACAGATGGTCGACTCATCGATGTAGGCTCTACATATAATTCCCAGATTAAATATGGAGACGATGTTATCACACGCATTATCCATGCTACTGAAAATGAAGGGCTTGATGAACTCAGGGAAGCTGTGGTTTCTGATATTAACGATCTCCTGGCGCCTTTACAGGAGAGGCAAAACATAAAGAAAGAGGACATTGAATCAGCAGTTATAGCAGGCAATACCACAATGACTCATATATTCTGGGGGCTAAATCCTGCATTTATTAGAGAGGAACCTTATATTCCAACGGTGAACTTCTTTCCCAGATGGAGGGCGGAACTCTCAAGGCTTAAGATTAATCCAATGGCTCCCATTTATACGCTCCCAAGTGTTGCAAGCTATGTTGGAGGGGATATAGTCGCAGGAGTTCTTGCCTCTACGATGCATAGAAATAGTGAGATATCTCTATTTATGGATATAGGCACGAATGGAGAGATTGTCATAGGAAATAACGAATGGCTTGTAACTGCTGCTTGTTCAGCAGGTCCATGTTTTGAGGGAAGTGGAATAAGGCATGGAATGAGAGCAACAGAGGGAGCTATAGAGTCGCTTAAGATAGACCGTGGTACATTTGAGCCAGTATTCACCGTTAATGGAGACGAAGAACCAATGGGGATATGCGGTTCGGGAATGATAGACACTGTTTCAGAGATGTTCCTGACAGGTCTTATCGACCAAAAAGGCAAGTTCGTCAGAGAGATCAATACTGATAGGATCAGAGATGGTGTGGATGGCCCTGAGTTTCTGATTTATAGCAGAGATGGGAGAGAAATAGTGCTTACAGAGGTTGATATCGAAAACATCCTGAGAGCAAAGGCTGCAATATATGCCGGAGTATCTCTTCTTTTAAAAGAAGTAAACCTTGGTATGGATTCAATAGAGAGGGTTTATATCGCAGGTGGTTTTGGTAACTATATTGATATAGATAAGGCCATCATCCTGGGGATGCTTCCTGATCTCCCAAAAGAAAAATTCTCTTTTATCGGAAATGCCTCAATTACAGGTGCTTACCTATGCCTGCTATCGAAGGACCTCAGAAGAGAGGCCGGTATCATCGCCTCAAGAATGACCTACATAGAACTTTCTGTGTCCAGGAGCTTTATGGATGAATATGTGTCTGCCCTTTTTCTTCCTCACACAGATATAGGGCTTTTCCCCACAGTAAAGAAACTTCTATCTCAATAAGTAAGAAATTAGAAATAGGAAGTGGCAAATAGGAAGTTATTCCCGTGCATCTGCCTCAGGCGGACTCGTCTCGATAGTCTGTCGAGCCTCCGAGGTAGTTCGATGCGACCAAATCCGCTTAAACCCTTATAATACCCTTGGCTCACAAAGAGGGGCATGAAAACAGACCCCTCTATCTCCCCCCTTACCAAGGGGGGAATGAGGGGGGGTGTTTTCGGGACAAATACTATTACTATATCTTCCTTTGATTTTATGAATTAACTGGGCTAATGTACTGGCCCTGAAGAAAGCAGGGTCTCCACCTCTTCCTTGATTACCGATGTAGGAATGCTTCCCTGCACCCTAAGCTCTCCATTTATTAAAACAATAGGGGTATTTATAACACCAAATCTCAAGAGCTCCTGTATCTCTTCGAAGTCTTCTTCACCATCCATAAACAGGTCTACATACTCCACAAATACTACAGAGGGATAGAAATAATTCAATTCTTTCTTCAGCTCCTCTGTAAGTCGCCTGTTTTTTGCAGATGATTCGAATTCATCTCCGCCAAAAATAACTTCCTCTAACGGATTGTCCAGTATCTGAATATGAACTCGTTGAAGCATTTAATTCCCCTTCCTCATAGACCTTTTATAAGTGAGGTACTGTATGTTTTATTTGCCACTTATAACCAGCATGTTATCTATTAGCCTTGTATTTCCAATCCTCAGAGCCACAGCAAGCAATACATCACTTTTTATCTCGGAGACCTCTACCATGTTAGCCGGATCGTATACCCCGGCATAATCAATTGATGATACCTCAGGTTCCTTCGCAAGTCTATCCAGCATTAAGGCCCTGATATAATTTCCATCTCTTGTTCCAGACTTTATTAAATCCGCTGCCTCTTTAAGAGATCTGTAAATAACAGTTGATGCATTTCTCTGTGCCTTATTCAGATAGGCATTCCTCGAACTCATTGCGAGGCCATCTTGTTCCCTTATCGTTGGGCATATGACAATATCAACATCCATATCGAGGTCTTTTACGAGCTGCTTTATAATGACACTTTGCTGAAAATCCTTCTGGCCAAAATATGCCCTTGTCGGTTTAGCGATATTCAAGAGCTTTGTTACGACTGTTGATACCCCGCTGAAATGCCCAGGCCTAAGTGCCCCACAGAGTCTTTCTGAGATCTCCTTTACCTCCACATGGGTCAAAAACCCCTCAGGATATATCGAAGATGTCTCGGGCAGGAAGATTATATCCACTTTTTCTTTCTCGAGCTTTTCAATATCACCCTCGATATCTCTTGGATATTTCTCAAAGTCTTCTGAGGGCCCAAACTGAATGGGGTTCACAAAGATGCTGACCAATGTGATATCATTTTCCTGTTTCGCTCTTCTTACAAGGCTGAGATGCCCTTCATGAAGGGCGCCCATCGTCGGTACAAAACCAATCGTTTTACCCTCTATAAGGTGCCCCCTGGATGTCTCTTGAATAATCTTCGGCATCCTAATTATTTCCATAGTGAAATCTCATCCATCAACTCATCAAGAAGTAGTTCCTCTTTTATTTTCTTAATGATCTTCCCTTTCTTGAAAAGGATTCCTAAGCCCTTACCGCCTGCAATACCAAAATCGGCCTCTCTTGCCTCCCCAGGACCATTTACAACACAGCCCATGACAGCTACCTTAATTGGTTTATCAATCTCTCTGAGCCTGTGTTCAACCTCTGTTACAAGCCTTCTCAGATCAATCCCGCATCTTCCACAGGTAGGACAGGATATAATTTCTACACCCTTTTTTCTGAGGCCAAGGGATTTAAGTATCTCATATGCAACGCGCACTTCCTCTTCTGGCTCAGCCGTAAGAGATACCCTTATGGTATCTCCGATCCCTTCGGAAAGTAATATCCCGCAACCGACAGAACTCTTTATTATGCCTGTGGATGGAGGGCCAGCTTCTGATATTCCTATATGGAGTGGATAGGTATACTTTTCCGAGAACAATCTATAAGCCTTGACAGTAGTAGGGACATCAGAGCCTTTCAGTGACACCTTAATATTTGTAAAACCCATCTCTTCGAGGATCTGTATATTTTTTCCAGCGCTCTCCACAAGGGCCTCAGGTTCAGGATGCCCGTATTTCTTGAGAAGCTCCTTCTCGAGAGAACCAGCATTTACTCCTACTCTAATAGGTATCCCTTCATCTTCTGCAGCAATAACAACTTCTTTTACCTTCCACTTCGCACCTATATTACCTGGGTTTATCCTCAGTCCATGAATCCCTTGTCTCACTGCCTCGAGGGCGAGTCTCCAGTCAAAGTGTATATCTGCCATCATCGGGATATTGATAGATTTCTTTATGGTACCAAGAACCTTCGCTGCCTCCATATTAGGCACTGCAAGTCTTATTACCTCACATCCAGATGCTTCCAGTGATTTAATTTGTTTTACTGTTGATTTGACATCCGTTGTGTACGTCTTTGTCATGGACTGAACGACAATAGGGTTCCCTCCACCCACAGGAACCTTACCAACATAAATTGTTCGTGTTTTTTTACGAGTTTCCGTGAGGCTTTTCTTTGCTTTCTTCATTTTTCTTTTTCCGATATAACTCTACAGCAGCCTGGTGTTCTTCAGGTGTAACAGAAAATCTGTGCGTACCATCATTGTTAGAGACAAAGAACATATAAGGGACTTTTGCAGGATATAGTGCTGCCATAATCGATTCGATTCCAGGCGATGCAATAGGTCCTGGTGGGAGTCCTTTAAACATATAGGTGTTGTAAGCGGTTTTCCGCCGCACATCCCTTGCAGTCACTCTTCCAAAGCTTTTTATTCCGTAAATAACAGTAGGGTCTGCCTGAAGGGGAATCCCTTTCCTGAGCCTGTTATGATATACAGCAGAGATAAGCGGCCTCTCCTTAGCTGTTTCGGCCTCTTTCTCGATGATTGATGCAAGGGTCAGTGCTTCCCTCTCCGAGAAACCGATTTCCGATGCCCTCTCTTCTAACTCATCTGAATATTCCTCTCTCATTCTGTCTATCATCACACCTATCGCATCTTCTGGATCCATGCCCTTCGGGATCTTATAAGTATCAGGAAACAGGTAGCCCTCAAATGTAGGGGCATCGATATCATATAAAGCGAGGAAGTCTTTATTCGACGACAGTTTTATGAAATCCTCCTTATCAATAATATTTTTTTCTGAAAGCTTTTCTCCTATCTCCCTGAGAGAATCTCCTTCAACAATTGTTATCTCATATTCTATGATCTGTCCCTTATTCAGCATTCGGAAAATGTCAAAGGGACTTATTGACCCATGGATGAAATAGTATCCTGCCTTTATCTTTCTATCTAAATTGCTTATCCTAGCAAGTGCGAGGAAGAGGGTTTTGCTTCTAATAAGTCCTTCTTTCGAAAGAATTTCAACTGCCTGTCTGAAATTGGTACCTTTGGGTATCTCAATTTCGACACTTTTGTTGCCAATAGGAAGGAAAACAAACAGATCTGCGATGACATAGATCACACAGAATATAATAGTTGTATATAAAACAATAAGGGCTTTTCTTTTCATCTTTTTAGGATGCCAGAATCCAAGACTCATAGTCAATCAATCCACTTTTCCTCTTCCTCCTCTGAGCTTACTGAACCTCTCCTTTATTCAGCTCTTTTAACCCCACCAAAACCTCCCCTTGTTAAGGGGAGGCTGGGAGGGGTCAGGGAGACTTTCACTAACATAAAACATTGAATAATCGAATCTTAAAAGTTTAGAATTAACTCTAATGAAAATCCTAAAGAGCAAAAAAGATATCAGAGCCTTTTTAAGCCTTATCAGAGAGCGTGCTTCAGGAGGCAGCCCGGAGATTGAAAAGAATGTCAGAACAATTCTTGATGATATAAAAAGAAATGGTGACAAGGCAGTCTTCAAATACACAAAGGCATTTGACTCCCTTACAGTAAAAAAATTAGAGATAACCCCTGCCGAGATTTCAAGACATGCGAGAAAGGCCAGAAGAGATGTGGTTCAAGCACTAAAGATCTCTGCAAAGAGGATAATGACCTTTCATGAGATGCAAAAAGAAAAGTCGTGGTCATTTTCTGAGAGAGAAAACATCCTTGGCCAAATGATAAGACCTCTTGAACGAGTTGGCGTATATATACCAGGTGGTAAGGCGTCCTATCCATCTACAGTTCTAATGAATGTGATACCTGCACAGGTTGCAGGTGTAAAAGAGATAGCCCTCTGTGTACCAACACCGATGGGAGAGATAAATCCTTATGTTATGGCAGCAATAGACCTACTCGGCCTTAGAGAAGTCTACAGGATTGGAGGTGCTCAGGCAATTGGGGCAATGGCTTACGGAACAGCTACTATTAAGAAGGTTGACAAGATCGTCGGTCCCGGAAATATCTATGTAGCCACAGCAAAAAGGATAGTCTTTGGAGAGGTTGACATAGACATGATTGCAGGACCGAGTGAAATACTTATAATTGCAGATGGTTCGGCAAATCCCAAATTTGTTGCCGCTGATTTACTTGCCCAGGCTGAACATGATGAGCTTGCATCATCTATATTAATCACTAACTCCCGGAGATTGGCAGATACAGTTTATAAGGAGCTTAATAGACAACTATCCAAACTTCGCAGAAGAGATGTCGCAAGAAAGTCTCTTGACAATTATGGAGCAATAATAATCACAAAAACCATAAGGGATGCTTTAGAACTCTCAAACTTCATTGCGCCTGAGCACCTTGAGATCATGACTAAGAAACCAATAGAACTTCTACCTTTGATTAAAAACGCCGGTGCCATATTCCTTGGTGAGTGGACTCCTGAGACATTAGGGGATTATTCAGCAGGCCCAAACCACACTCTACCAACTGGTGGAACAGCAAAGTTTTCATCTCCCCTTGGAGTTTACGATTTTGTCAAACGTTCAAGCCTTTTAAGGTTCACAAAGGATGGCTTTATAGAACTTGCAAAGATAGTCAAAACAATTGCATCCGTTGAAGGCTTAGATGCCCATGGGAAGAGTATAACAGTAAGAGAAGACCATAAGACTGGTCGGAAGGAATGATATATATTGTTTGGCGATTTAAATAAGTAGAGGAGGAGCTTGAATGAACGAAAAGATAGATGACGAATTGAGAAAGTACGCAGAACGTGTTCAGTCTTTTGTGGATCAGCTCCAAAAGTGGAATGAGGTGGAAGTGAAAGGATATCTTATAGAGCCATTTTTGACTGCATTGCTTTGGGACCCGGCTGACCCCAACTTTGTTCGCCACGAGTTTCCGGTTACTATGGGTTCCGAGACAAAAAGGATTGATTATGCACTAATGTCAGGAGATAGTCCAATTTGTGTTGTCGAAGCAAAAGCAGGAGAATTGGATGAGGTTGCTGCTCGACAAGCATTAAGTTATGCTCGCAGTCTCGATGTTCCGTGGGCGCTTATAACAAACGGAAAAAGGTTGTGTCTTTATGGCATTGAGTTCTACACCGCTGAAAATATAATGAATGCTTTAGTAATGGATATTACAATTTCTCCTGAGAGTATCGATGCATCTCTTGATTCTCTCAAGTATCTCGCTAATGGAACATTAGATTCAGAAGAGGTCTATGATATTTTCAAAATACTCAATAGGCGCCGAGCGCTTCTTGTCTTTTTGCAAGGTAGAAAAGATGATTTGATTAAGGCCATTGCTAAATGGATTGAAGAACATTGGGGCAAGGGTTCAGTAGATGATGCATCGCTTCTCTCTTCTCTTGAAAGTATATTTGGAAAGGTTGAAGGGGAGAAACCTGACAAAATACAACCGCCCACCTCTTATTCTCTTGTCGTAGCCAGTGATTGGAAGTATAGGCGTGACCTTGGGAAAGGTATTTTTGAATTAAAAACGGACCCAACCAAACGAATAGATGTTTCTTTACCAGGGCCCGATGTAGAACGTCAATTAGAAAAATTAGGACTTCGTCTCAGCACAAAAGGTGCATTTGGAGGGTTTTACTACAATCTCCGTAGAGAGGCGGGACTCATAAGGAGGAGGTAAATTTCTATTTCAAAGAATACAAACCTTCGTCTAATACAGCATAACAGGTTCGTACCATACGGTTCTCGCCCAATTTTGGATACACCGAAACTTCTTTTATGCGGGGGACGTTATTTGCTCATTGAGTAGCAATGAATAAATAATAGTTATGATTATGATCAGAGAAAAATTAATAGAAGATGTTGTCAATAGTTATAACATTTTCGAAGAAAAACTCCGCAATTTCTTAAAAGATGAAAAAATAGATATCATGAAAACTAACAGATTATTAGTTGCTCTAAAGGAAAACAGGAAAATAATTAAACGGTTATTCAAAGACAACCTATCCCTGAAAGTATATAAACCTGAGACAAGAAAAATAATTAAAAAAGTAAGAGATAATAATGATTCTTATATTGATCTTTTAAAGATACTTTCTGAAAGAATTTTCTATGCATTGAGAATGAGAGAAATGAGCATTGAAGACATTGACAGATTATTAGAAGGGGTTAAACATAGGTATCTTTCATTCACAATAAACGAAGATTTTTCAGAAACTTTTTACAGGCATATTATAAGTGAAGAACTAATTCAAAAGATTCAGGATATTGGAACCCCAGATCTCTTAAAAGAACTCTTTGAACAAATTGTAGAGGAATTACCCGAAGATTATTCTGAGGATTGGCTAAATGATTTTGCTGAACAACATGATTTCCCTAATTTCCCATTACGGCAAATAGAAGCTGGGGCAATAATATACTGCAGAAATATTCCACTTAAAATAATAAGTCTGTTTGATGAAATGAGAGACTGCTATATGTTTGGTCTCTATAATGCAACAATTATATTCTGTCGAGCAATTTTGGAAGAATGCCTTAAGCAGTATTACAAAAATAGAAATCCTGAAATGCCAGTGGAAAAAATAGAGAATATGCCATTGAATCTATTATTAGAAAAAGTGAATTTACCTGAAGAACTAAAAAAAGAGGCACATAAGATCAGAAAAGAAGCCAAAAGTATTCTTCATAGAGCAAACGTTCAAAAATTACCTGAAATCCAAGAAAGGGCATTATTTGCTATCAGATCAACAACATTAGTTGTAGAAAAACTCTTTATATGATCAAAAAATTAGAATGGGGCAACCCCAGACTGCATTTTACAGATCAATAAAGGATGCACTCGGCAGAGCAAATATTTAAAATATGGAGGTTTCAATTTGCTTCCAGGTCCTGACTTGGTAATCGCCTGCCCTCACTGCAATGCTCTTGCAAGACACCACACGCTGAGGTCGGGTAACACCTTTGGTGCAATTTTATGGTCTGATGGGAAATTGGAAGCACCTATGTTACCTCAGTTCCCAGATGTAACAAAATGCCACCGATGCAAGCATTTTTATTGGGTGGAGGAAGCCGAGGTCAAAAGAAGAATAGACTTTTTTGGTGACACGTCTAGTGAAAAACTTGATGTCAAGATAGAAGACGTGCTTAAAGAGTTGAGGGGAATTGAGCCAGTTAAACCTTTGAGTATTGAGGAGTATATTGAAGCCATTGAATCGGGTGTTAGCAGTAATGCAAAAAGGGAACGCTATCTTCGCATTCATTTGTGGTGGGAAACAAATGACATGATTCGTCGCGATCCCGAAGCTGAAGTCCCAACCAAATACAATGAAAAGTTACAGTATAATTTTGCAAACCTCTTAATTTTATTAGATGAACATGTCCCGGACGACAAAATGATGAAAGCAGAGATTTTGAGAGAGACAGGGTGTTTTGAGGAAACGATACAATTATTGGATGATATACCCGAAAAGTACCGCCAGATTGCTGATAAAATAATCGAATTTGCAAAAAATAGGGATAGAGTAGTTAGACAAGTACAACGTCTCTGAAATAGGGATAGGAAATGGGATAGTTCTATTAAAGAATAACTGCAACAGATGGCATGGTGCAAAGCCTTGAATGTTAGTCGGAACGTCTGAAAGTGAACTGTAATGAAGATTCATGATATCATAAAATTGATAGAAGCAGATGGCTGGTATCAAGTCGACACAAAGGGCAGTCATCATCAATACAAGCATCCTACGAAAGTTGGTAGAGTTACCATCGCAGGCCATCCTAATGATGATTTGGCGCCTGGCACTCTGAACAGTATTTTAAAACAGGCGAAACTGAAGGAGGTGAAATAATGTATCGTTTCCTTGTTGTTATTGAGAAGGCAAATGATAACTATTCTGCTTATTCGCCTGATTTGCCGGGCTGTGTTGCTACCGGTGCTACTCGAGAAGAGACAGAGCGGAACATGCATGAAGCGATTGAGTTACATGTGCGTGGTTTGCTGGAAGATAATTTGCCTATTCCCGAATCTACCTCCTCCGCAGAATATATTATTGTTCATTAAAGGCTCATGAGATATGACAGATTCTGAGAGGAAGAGATATGAGCAAAGGGAGGAGTTCCTTATCCAAAGCAAAGTCTTACAAAGAAATTGGAGATTTCTGGGACACACACGACTTGTCAGAATTTTGGAATAGAACTAAGGAAGCGGAATTTGAGGTAGCAATCGAATCTGAAATAACCTATTACGCTCTGGATAAAATGTTGTCTGAGCGAACTCAGGCGATTGCCAAGGAAGAGGCATATCCACGGACACCCTTATAAATCTCTGGATACAAGAAAAATTACGGGAACAAAAATCCTATTAACGCAACACCATAAACAGTGATAAAAGATAATTCAAGAATTCTTAAATTACGTAGAAAAACTGTGCTCGTAAATATCAGCAATGCTGACTTAGAGACTGTTTCTCTAAGCAACACCCCCAAATTTCTTAATCTCATTGAACGGTCACGGGCAAGACAAAAATCCGAGGGTGGAATTTCCACTAAAGAAATGCGTCGCCGTTTGGAAAAATCAAAACGTTCGGCACACGTCCGATGACACTATTTAAAAGATTTTCACTGAATGCTTTGCGCTGCTTTTAGCCTTGGACATTAGTTCTGTAAATCTCTACCCTTCCTGCTTTTATCCCTGCCTGTGCAATATCCTCGGGAGTTGTATTCGAAACGCTGATTTCATTGCCGAGGAAATCCCTCCCCGCCTCTTTATAACAGTACCTTACAAAAGCACTACAATACATGGCGTGAGGGTCATCAAGAGGATTTGGTAGCCACTGTTTCTTCATGATGATGGCCGACCAAGTTCCAAAAAGCTCTTGAATTGGATAAAGTATTTGTTCATCAATTAATTGAAGTGCAGTAGCAAGAATAACATCCCCTTGGTCTTCAGATAAACCAAAATTTATTACAGCAGCATTTTCTACTGTCTCCTTACACCATTTTCCGATCCAATTTTCCTGGGCACCCTTCCTGAGTTGGGGCTTTAAAAGATTTACTTTAAGGTCGCTCTCAAATATGTACGGACTTTTGCTCTTCGTACCCTTAGATCCTCTTCTGTCGAGCCTCAATTCACCAAATATAAAGCAATGAGACCAAAGGGAAGCTTTCCCATCTATGGTCACTGCCCTCTGTGCCTCCCTTATGGCTTGGCCTATCGCATCCGTTGTCCCTACAAGACCTATGATTCCTGGCTTGTAATGCTCAGTAAAAAATTTAAGCAGATTAGTGTCCAACTTTTCCATGCTAACTAATTTTAGCTTTCACGCCTGGACGGTAATTGTCAGACAGCATGCTTGTATTTAACCCAAAAATACAATTGATATAATGCAGATGTTGTGAAAAAATTTATTTTTCGATACCTTAGTGTACCTTTAACTGATGGTTATTGGAATATTTTTATGGATATAACCAATAAAGATATTTCCAATAATTCATCGAGTTAAATAAATTTTTGAGCAATGTCTGCATTATTCGGGCTAAAGCCTTTTAATCCTTTCAATTATTCCTGAGGTCGATACTCCTTTGACATAAGGAAGGCTACGTGTCTCTTTAGCGATATCAGAACCTACAATGTCTTCTTTCTTCCAGTCTCCACCTTTAACGAGTATATCAGGTTGAAGTAACTTGATTAACTCATATGGTGTTTCTTCATCAAAAAGGGTTACATAATCCACCACCTCAAGGGAAGATAGAACTTCTGCCCTATGATCCTGGGGATTAATCGGTCTTTTAGGTTTTATTTTAGAGACAGAGCTATCAGAGTTAAGCCCGGCAACAAGCACATCACCGAGAGCCTTTGCCTCTTTGAGATACCTTATATGGCCAATATGTATAATGTCAAAACAACCATTCGTGAAAACTATCCTCTTGCCATTGGCCCTGAGACTGTCAACAACTGCTTTAAGTTCCTGCCAGTTTAATATCTTTCCCATTTCAATTAACCGCCACGCTGCTAGACCACGAGGTGTCCGAACACCTCTCCCCTCCCTTGACGGGAGGGGATTAATCCGCCTGAGGCGGATAAAGAGGAGAGTGAAACAAAAGTTATAATCACCCTCTCCTTAACCCTCCCCCATCAAGGGGGAGGGAATTATTGGAAACCCTTGCAATACTACTAACCAGAAAATATCGAATATAAATAAATCTCCATAATTTTTAATTTTTCAACTTCAGTAATACTTCTCTTGCCCTTTTTATTATCTCTCTTTCGTTTTCATGGCTGGCTTTCTCCATTGCCTCATTAATTGGAAACCAAGCTGCTTTGTCTACCTCCCAGTCATGTTTAGAGATGTCTCCGCTTTCGTATTCAATCAGAAAGAAGTGTACAGTTTTCCTGCATCTTGCTTCTTCCTCTTTAAGGTAATACCAGTAATTTATCTCTCCAAGCTTCTCGATAATCTTTCCCTTAAGGCCTGTTTCTTCTGCAACTTCTCTTACCGCAGTCTTCTCAGGGCTCTCTCCTTTATCAATAATGCCCTTGGGAAGGCACCATACCTTACCACCCTTAACAGCAATGAGGGCAATCTCTGTGTAGGTATCGTTTTTCCTAAATATAACCCCTCCTGATGAAACTTGCCTTTTTATGTGTCCTGGTCTCATGGGATTGTTTTACCACTAATTATTCTTATTATATCGTTGTAAAGGGCAAAGGCCATTATGAATAGAATTATTGCAAGTCCGACTTTCTGGGCGATGGCTATGAGCTTTTCGCTTAGCGGTTTTCTTCTGATCGATTCAATTCCCAGAAATAATATATGCCCTCCATCAAGGATTGGAATAGGAAGTAAATTCAATATACCGAGGTTGATATTTATAATAGCCATAAATATGAAGAAATTTAAGATCCCCAGTGATGCCTGTTCGCCTGCCATCTGGACAATAAGTATAGGGCCTCCAATTGTTTCCATAGGTATTACCCTCTGAATAAGCTTCACGACAGAAATTAAAGTCAGGGCCATTATTTCCCACGTTTTACCGACTGAATTGACTAACGCTTCTTTAACATCGCTCTTCTTTATAAAGGTATTCCCCGAAGGTTTTATTCCTATAAGTCCTACTTCTCTTTCCTGTCCAAAGAGGTCTTTAATCTTCTTTTTCTCAGGAATAATGGAAAAGGTCATAACTTCACCCTTCCTCTTGATCTCCATGGTAAGGTTTTTGTCAGAATTACTATGTATAATCTTTGTCATCTCGTCCCACTGGGTTATCTGAGAACTATCGATAGAGATAATGGTATCTCCTTTCATGAGCCCAGCCTTTTCTGCAGGTGACTGGGTCAGCACTTCTCCGACTTCAGGAAGCAAAACAGGAAAGCCATATAAAAAAACACCGGCAAAGATAACTACAGCAAACAACAGATTAAAAAGAGGGCCTAAAAAGACTATTATAAATCTCTTCCACACAGGCTGATAGTTAAAAGCAAATATCTTTTCTTCATCTTTGAGTTCTTCCTCCGAGCTCTCACCGAGCATCTTCACATAGCCACCAAAAGGAATTGATGATATTAGATACTCTGTGTCACCATACTTTTTACTTATAAGCTTAGGTCCAAAACCAAGAGAGAATTTTAAGACCCTCACACCCATCAGCTTTGCCGAGAGAAAATGGCCAAGTTCGTGTATAAATATAATTACTCCGAGGAGAATTATCGCAAATAGAAAGGTCAAATTTTAATCTCCTATTCAGTATGATGCAAGATGCATGATACTATATGTCCTGAATCCTGCATCATGTCTCTTTTCTTAATGACTTAATGACTTCTTGTGCCTTCATCCTCGCCCATCTGTCGGCTTCTAAAATTACACCAAGTTCTTTATCCGGCATTACGACATGATCTTCCATCGCCTTTCTTATTATAACGGGTATTTCGACAAATCTTATCATGCCTTTCAGGAATGCATCTACTGCAACCTCATTAGCTGCGTTAAGTACAGAAGGCATGGTACCCCCGTATTCCATAGCCTTATATGCATAAGAAAGGCATGGAAAACATTCGTTATCTGGTTTTCTGAAATTAAGAGATTCAATCCTAACAAGATCAAGGTCCTCCATTACGCCCGCAAGCCTGTCCGGATAGGAGAGGGCATAAGCTATTGGCCCTTTCATGTCGGGTATTGAAAGTTGAGCAATACAGCTTCTGTCATTAAACTCGACTATGGAATGCACAATGCTTTGTGGATGAATAAGCACATCTATCTTTTCCGGTTGGATGTTGAATAAATAGTATGCTTCGATCATCTCAAAGCCTTTGTTCATAAGTGTTGAAGAATCAATTGTAATTTTTTTACCCATTTGCCAGCTCGGGTGTCTGAGTGCATCTTCGGGTTTAATATCATTCAGCTTGCTTATATCCATGTCTACAAAGGGACCGCCTGAGGCGGTTAGTATTATTCTTCTAACATCAGAGCTTTTGTGCCCTTCAATACACTGGAATATCGCACTATGTTCGCTGTCTACAGGAAGAATTCTTACATTATATTTCTTTGCCTCTTCGGTCACAATCCTTCCTGCCATTACAAGGACTTCTTTGTTCGCAAGCCCAATCATTTTCCCTGAGTGTATGGCTGATATTGTTGGAATCAGTCCAGCAGCTCCGACAATTGCAGAGAGGACAAGGTCTGAGCCTTCGTAGCTTGCAGCCTCGGCGATACCGTCATAACCTGATAGTATCTTTAGAGAAGAGGAATGACTTATCATCCTCTCCTGCAATTCTCTGGCAGATACCGCATCAGCAACAGCAACAACCTCGGGAGAAAAAGACTTTATCTGTTCTTCGAGAAGGTCGATGTTTCTCCCTGCCGTCAGTGCCACAACTCTGAAACGATCTCTATGGTTTGAGACAATATCGAGGGCATTTCTGCCTACTGAGCCTGTTGAACCAAGAATTGTTATACGCTTCATTTACTTACTGCTGCATTTTATCGAGGATCTTAAGGATCCAGAAAAGAACCGGACCTGCAAAGAGTATCCCGTCAATCTTATCTAATATACCTCCATGCCCCGGAATTATACTCCCGGAATCCTTTACCCCTGCGTCACGTTTAAACATGGACTCTACAAGATCACCGAGGACAGATATAGTCCCGACCGTTATACCAATTAAAAAAACAGCGGATACAGTGAGAGTAGGAATAAGGGTAACTTTAACAATACTTACAGCTATAACACCTCCAATGAGCGAACCTACTGCACCTGCCCAGGTTTTATTCGGGCTCACCTCTATGTAGAGTTTCTTCTTTCCCGTTAACGTGCCGATATAGTAGGCCATGGTATCTGCTGCCCATACTGTTGCATAGAGAAGAATTATCCATTCAGGACCTATCTCTCTTATACGCGCCTGAAATGTTAGAAAACCTGGGATATAGAGCAAACCAAAAACAGGAAAAGATATATCCGAGAGAGAAGATTTGGGATCTCTTTTAAGGATAAGTCTTATACTTGATATTGTGATTACAGAGAGAATAATGATATTCAGGAGGATGCTCTTTGAAATGTAGGTTGAACCGAGAATCAAGATTCCCAAAAATATGCCGGCATGTTTTAATATTCCTTCAACATGATACATGGCATAAAACTCTGACATAGCAATGATGGACATAAATATTAGAAAAAGAAAAAAATATTTCGATGGAAGATACATGATATAAAGGTAAAAAATCGGTAGGAATACTGCTGCAACAATCAGTCTCTTAAGGTGCATCTCTCCTCGTAGAGATAGCTCCAAACCTTCTTTCCCTCTGTTGATAATCCTGTATTGCAAGAAAGAACTCTTCCTTTGTAAAGTCTGGCCAGAGGGTATCCGTAAAGTATAGTTCCGAATATGTGCCCTGCCAGAGCAGAAAGTTACTTATACGCATCTCTCCGCTAGTCCTTATAATAAGGTCTGGAGCAGGCAACCCAGCGGTATCGAGATGAGAGCTGAAAGATTCCTCAGTTAGCTCTTCAGGTCTGATACCTGCATAGAGTAATTTCTTCACAGCCCTTAGAATTTCATCCCTTCCGCTATAACTCAATGCAAGAACAAGGGTCATACCATTGTTCGAAGCACTTTTCTCCTCTACATCTCTTATAAGAGTTTGTATGTCTTCGGGCAGCCTCTTTATATTTCCAATCGTTCTGAAAACGATACCATCTTCCATTAACTTTGTTAGCTCTTCTTTTAGATAGAATTCGAGAAGCTTCATCAAGGTTTTGACTTCTGATATCGGTCTCTGCCAGTTCTCCAAAGAAAAGGCATAAAGGGTAAGTACCTTTATCCCAAGTTCTCCTGCAGCCTCGATTATTTCTTTTGCTCGCTCTGCACCCCGCCTATGGCCTTCTAACCTCGGAAGACCGCGTAACTCAGCCCACCTTCCATTTCCATCCATAATAATTCCCAGGTGTCGTGGTATACGACCAGTTAATAACAACTCTTCCTCCTACCCTCTTTTAATCGAATAGATGTAGAGTATCGATGTCAAGGGATTTTCTCCCTTCAGTATGTTCTCAGGCTTAATACCAGTGCCAAGCATTGGGCTAACAAGAACCAGGATCTTTTCACCAGTAACTGCATAATCGAGGAGAGAACCCTTGATGTTATCTATCAGGACACCTTCTTCCATAGAAAGCCCATTCCACAATAAGGTATTTATCTGAGACCTTTTATAGCCAAGTCCTCTTGCCATTTCTACTAAAGGGATCCTCTTTACCAAAAGGACATCTTTGTTCCTCATGAAGAATCTGTCCTTAATTGACCATTCACCGCTATCAATAGGTATAGCAGGGGATGACTTTTTAAAACTTGTAAGAAAGCCTCCCATATCAGTTTTGCTCCTCCATAACCTTGTATCTTTATCATATAAATTAAGAAATCCTTTATCATCATAAGCCAGGATTAGTCTAGCTGCCCGGGGGTCATCAATGTATATAAAATCATATATATTGATGCCTTTTGGTAGCTTTAACGAATCTCCCTTTTTATACTCTCCCTTTTCACATATAACACTGAATACATCACCTGTAAAACCTTCTTCTTTCGAATAGGCCTGACCTACAAGTTCATTCCCTACCTTCCGTAGAAAGATATTGCCTTTGTACAAGGGAACAAACTCTGTACCCTTCAATTCGTATATATAAGATACTACTCCAGCACTTTTTACTGAGGCGAGAGTAGTCGTGTCACTTCCGTCTTTGTAAACGTTTTCTGCCTCAAACTTTTTACTCATTGATGTGACAATAATCTCATCCTTCCCATTTTTGTTAAGGTCTATTGTATCAATATAGAGATGGTCTTCGGATTTGGAGCCTTTTATTTGAATTCCACCAAGGGCAGGTTGAAAGTCTGTACCAAGCATATAAATCCTTACATCTTTGCCTGTACTGAGCAGAATTTCTTCCTTCTTATCACCATCGATGTCGCCTACTGTTAAAAACCCCATCCCAAAGGGCAGGTCAATTTCTATAGATGGTTCTTCCTTAGGAAGTGCGAAAAATCGCTCGCCGAATCTCATTTCCTTTGCATAGGCAGCATCGATCTTGGCATTCATCTCAGCAAAACTAAAACCGTCAGATACCCAGAAAAGTCTTTGGGTAACGACCGTACCTGAGTCGGATGCTTTAGATTCCAAAAGAAGTGCTGCCTCTGCATTAAGCCTCTTTGCCTCATTTATAACCTCTTGCGGATTATTTGTCTCAATGCTTGTTTCAATAAGATTGAATCTACCTGCCTCTTTCAGGCTTCGAAAATATAAATCAGCTATATTCCATTCAGTATTTTTTGATTGACAAAAGAGCATACTCACCTGTTTCTCGGATATCCTGACCTTATCGCCTTCCTTTACCTCTCCGCTAACTATGTTACCCGTTGACGAATCAATGCCCACCTTTTTTATCTCAACCTTACCTGCGAGGGACTCTAATTTTCCCAGTGGTTCTTTCGTAACAGGATGTATGAATGTGACTCCTTCCCTAAGCACCATAAATCTCATGCCTTCTTTTACAGAGTCTTTTGACCCTAAATCAATGAGGACATCCTGACCTTCGATCTTTGTGACTTTGCCTGTCATAGGTTTGAAGTAGGAAATCGTTTCGTCCCTCATCTTGTTCAGTGGATTATCATCTGCATTGGCAGCGAACAGTGGATAGTTAACTGAGAATAATAGGGTAAGGAGCAAGAAATAAAATATGAACCTTATACTTTTAGTTCTGATCTCAGAATCCAGTCTCATTTTTTAGCCTTTCTCTTTTAGTTGTATACCCTAACCTTCTCTCAGAACCAAAATCAAGTCTATTCCCGAAAAGAAATGTCGCTTCTTGGTCAAAATTTCTTACAGGTTGATGATTTTGGGTTATAGGTATTGAATTGAATAGACCTTTAAATTATTAACCAGAAACTCCTCCAATTATTTGCTCTTAATTATACCACAGTTGATTTTAAGCAGAGCTTGACTTTTATTAGGCAAACAGAGTGATTTTCATGCAAAAACACTTAAAAAGCTATCCTAAGTCTTCAAGGAGGGGGATAAAAAATCTCTCTGCTTAGGATCGCATAGTCATTTTTCCATAATTTTACTACCTGTGATGATATAATAGCTTCTGTAATAAATGAGCATGTATGAGGATCTTTAAGGAGAATTACAAAGGTATAATCTTAGCCAAAGGCAGAGGAACAAAATTATTAACTTGAAAGCTTATAACTTAAACCTGACCAGGTGAATAAATGCCTTTTAAATTCTCCCGTCTGGAAATCCCCGATGTGATACTCGTTGAAACTCTGTCCTTTGAAGACAACAGGGGTATATTTTCAGAAATCTATAAGTATTCGGATTTTGCTAAAGCAGGCATAAGAGAACATTTTCTCCAGGATAACTATTCAAAATCAGTAAAGAATGTACTGAGAGGACTTCATTATCAGAAATACCCAAAGGCACAAGGGAAATTAGTGCACTGCTTAAAAGGTAGAATCTTTGACGTAGTTGTTGACATAAGGAAGGGCTCTCCGACTTATAAACATTGGGTTGGACTTGAACTTTCAGGCGATAACAATCTAATGTTTTACATTCCTCCGGCCTTTGCTCACGGTTTTGTCGTCCTGAGTAATTCTGCAGAAGTTATTTATAAATGTACCGAGGAATATAATCCTGAGTATGATAGGGGGATTATCTGGAACGATCCTGATATTAGAATCAACTGGCCTGTTAAAAACCCAATCCTTTCAGAAAAGGACAGAAGACATCCAATATTAAAAGATGCTGACAACAATTTTGAGTATTGATTAACCTGAATCATGCAAGGATTATAAAATTGCTTGAAGAATCTCAAAAAGAAACCCTGTCATGGAGTCTGACTTGCGTAAGATTCTTCAGTCGCCCGCCGCTGGCGGACTCCCTCAAAATGACGGCAAACAAAGGATTCGAGTGACAAATTGTAAAGGTTTCAAAAATACTTAATTGGATTAGAAATTAAAAGATGAAATTCCTTATTACAGGTGCTAAGGGTCAACTTGCGACAGAGTTTTTAAAAACACTGAAAGGTAATAACCATAAAATAACATCTCTGGATAAAGAGAGTTTGGACATTTCTGATTCTAAAGCTACCTTAAAGGCAGTTACGCATTATAGGCCAGATGTCATTATAAATTGTGCTGCTTATAATTTAGTAGATAAGGCTGAAAGAGATTTCGACACTGCTTACAGAGTAAATGCCTTAGGCCCTAAGAACTTGGCTTCTGCTTGTAAAAAGCAGAACGCCCTCTTGGTTCACTATAGCACAGATTATGTATTTGACGGCACAAAGGAAGATCTTTATACAGAACAGGACAAACCAAGTCCGCTTAACAATTATGGCAAAAGCAAATTAGAGGGTGAAAAATTTCTCTTAGATGAAATAGACAATTTTTTATTATTCCGGGTTAGCTGGGTTTATGGTAATGGCAAACAGAATTTTCTTTATAAACTAAAAGAGTGGGCAGAAAACCAAAAGGTTATAAGGGTGGTTTGTGACCAGATATCCGTCCCTACATATACAGAGGACATTGTGAGGGTTACGATCCATGCCATTAAAGAAGGATTAAGAGGGGTGTACCATCTAACAAACAGTGGATATGCTTCCCGGTATGAAATTGCACGATATTTTACTGAAAAATCCGGCTTCAATAATTTAATACTACCTGTGGGCTCAGACTACTTCCCTGCTCCAGCTAAAAGGCCTTACTTTTCTGCGATGTCGAATGCTAAAATTTCAGAGATCTTGGAAATCCGCATCCCAGAATGGAAAGATGGAATTGACAGATTTATAAAAAGGAGCCTTATATGAAAAAACTCCTCGTCACGGGTGGAGCAGGTTTTATAGGAAGTGAATTTGTTCGACAGGGCGTAAGGCGTGGATATATGGTAGTGGTAGTAGATAAGCTCACTTATGCTGGTGATTTAAGGAGAATAAAGGAAGTTGAAAAGGAGATAACTTTTTATAGAACAGACATTACAGATAAAGAATTCATAGAGCATATTTTTGCCAAAGAAAAACCAGATACCATAATCCATTGGGCGGCAGAAAGCCATGTAGACAGAAGTATATCGGATGCCACCCCTTTTTTAGAAACAAATGTAAAAGGGACCCAGATTTTGCTTGAGATTTCCAAGAGTTATCGAATAGATAGATTTATAAATATATCAACAGATGAGGTATATGGAGAACTCAAATCCGCCTTAGGCGGAGCCCTGGGCGAAAACAAATTTTATGAAACATCGCCTCTGAACCCCAGTTCTCCCTATTCAGCCACCAAGGCCTCCGCTGACATGCTCGGAAGGGCTTATTTTAGGACATTTGGTGTACCCGTGATAACAGTTAGACCATCTAACACCTATGGACCATTTCAGTACCCTGAGAAACTCATCCCCGTTGCTATTAGTAAAGCAATGAATAACAAGCCCATCCCAGTATATGCAAAAGGCGAAAATATGCGGGAGTGGCTCCATGTAGAAGATTGTGCAAGGGGCATCTATGCTGTACTCGAAAGAGGCAAAATTGGAGAGATTTATAATTTAGGGAGCAGTCAAGAGAGAAGAAATATAGATATCGTAAAGAAAATTCTTTCCATTCTCGGTAAATCAGAAAGCCTGATAGAGTTTGTACAAGATAGACCAGGCCATGACTTCAGATATAGTTTGAATTCAGACAAGATCAAAAATGAGCTCGGTTTTGAAATCAAAATAAAGTTTGATGAAGGATTAGAAAGAACTGTTACATGGTATGTGGAGAATGAATGGTGGTGGAAAGACTATACGCCCGATAAGGAATGATTTATGAAAAAAGGGCTCGATTTTGTTCTCCTCCTTATAGTTGACCTGCTGATCCTTGCTACCTGTCTCGAACTTTCAATACTTATAAGAAAAGAGCTTCTTCCATCCGTCATTGGATTCCCTGAATTCTTAGGGAGAGGTATATCAACTTATTGGTGGGTTTTCCCTATCTGGATTTTCTTTTTTGCCTATGAAGGTCTTTTTACAAAGAGGTTTTCCTTCTGGGATGAGATAAAACAGTTATGGAAGGTAATCTTTTTTTCAACAGTAGCCGTTTTCAGCATACTCTTCCTCGGAAAGATGGGAGAAAAATATTCAAGGACCGTAATAGTCTTAACGGGATTAATCTCAATATTTATTTTACCAGCCATAAGAATTAATGTAAAAAGGCTTTTCAGGAGTATTGGATTATTAAGAAGCAAGGTGCTCATTATTGGAGCTGGAAATAGGGGCAAACTTGTAGCAAAAGCCCTGAAAGAGGAACACAACCTTGGATACAAAGTCGTGGGTTTTCTTGATGATGACCCTAAAAAGACAGGGACATTGATAGAGGGAATAAAGGTTCATAAGGGTATAGATAAAGCAGAACGATATATCGGTAGAAGCGGGATAAACACAGTCGTCATAGCTATTCCCGGCGCAAATCGAGAAAGACTGAATGAGACTATAAACAGGCTTCAACATAAGACAGAAAGTATCTTTTTCATACCTGACATCTTAGGAATTGCTGTTCTTGGAACAAAACTACAGCACTTTTTTCGTGAGCAAGCCTTTGCCCTTGAGATTCAGAAC